>Ga0308166_1000133_pt1 | contig 150086 bp, 157 predicted proteins | sample PhyCR2_2_FD_202137 | JGI IMG/M metagenome (GOLD analysis project Ga0308166, IMG submission 202137) | Phyllosphere microbial communities from UC Gill Tract Community Farm, Albany, California, United States - DLSLCC.R2 | ecosystem: Host-associated > Plants > Phyllosphere > Unclassified | place...
TGCCCGCAGAGGACGAAGACCCAGAAGTGACCAAGCTGCGCGCGGCTTTGGATCACCGCATCGGTGAGGTTCAATTGCCGGAAGTGATTCTGGCCGTTGACGCCCAGGTGCGCTTTAGCTGGATCATGCTCGGACGTGAGCCGCGCTCTACCGACGAGCTGCTGATGGTCTATGCCGGCATCATGGCCCACGGCACCAGTCTGACTGCGGTCGAATGCGCGCGCATGATTCCGCAATTGTCTGCCACCAGCATTCGCCAGGCCATGCGCTGGGCGCGGGACGAACGGCGTCTGAGCCAGGCCTGCCAGGCTGTGCTGGAATTCATGCAGCGACACCCGATTGCCGCCACCTGGGGGCGGTCCGATTTGGCATCTTCTGACATGATGAGCATGGAGACCACCAAACGGGTGTGGCAAGCCCGGCTTGATCCTCGGCGCAACACACCTTCCATTGGAATCTACTCCCATGTAAAAGACCGGTGGGGCATCTTCCATGCGCAGCCCTTTGTGCTCAATGAGCGCCAGGCGGGCGTGGCCATTGAAGGTGTCATCCGCCAAGAAAAGCTGGAGACCAGCCAGCTTGCTGTGGATACCCATGGCTACACCGACTTTGCCATGTCACATGCCCGTTTGCTTGGTTTTGATCTTTGCCCGCGGTTGAAGGAACTCAAACAGCGCCACCTCTTTGTGCCACGCGGCACCAAAGTGCCCGCAGAAATCGCTGCGGTGTGCGAAGCCAATGTCGACGTCGCTTTGATCGAAAAGCATTGGGATAGTCTGGTGCACCTGGCAGCCTCGGTCATGAGCGGACATGCCAGTGCGGTGGCAGCTCTTGCGCGGTTCGGTTCTGCCGCCCAGGGCGATCCAATCTATGAGGCTGGCGTGCAATTGGGGCGGTTGCTGCGTACGGCGTTTTTGGCTGACTACTTTGTCAAGGACGCTTTCAGGAACGAGTTGCGCCGGGTGCTCAATCGGGGCGAGGCTGTTAACGCCCTCAAGCGCGCCATTTATACCGGCCGGATCAGCCCGGCGCAGGCCAAACGTGTCGATGAAATGCAGGCTGTGGCCGATGCGTTGAGCCTGATGGCCAACATCGTGATGGCGTGGAATACCTCACAGATGCAGGCGGTCCTGGATCGCTGGTCGAACCGCCGCCAGGTCATTCCACCGGAACTGATCGGGAAGATTGCGCCCACCAGGCTGGAGAGCATCAACTTGCGGGGTGTGTTTCGCTTCCCGGTTGACCGCTATGCTGACCAAATCCTGCCTTCGCGGCCAAATGCATCGATAACTGGCACCAATGGATGAAACCGACCACGGTTTGACGCCACGAATCGCAGATTTGAAAGTGAACAGGAAAGTCAATGAAATCAACGATCTACCAACACCACCTCCGCGCCAGTGCTAGCTTTTCGTACCGTCACTTATTGCACTGAAAACGAGGAGACCCCATCCACCGCCGTCGACCGAGCACCAGGTGCTGGTGCGCTTTGTGCAGCGCTGCGCGGGCGAAGTGGGCCTCACGTGGCCTGAATTCCTGAAATCGCACATGCTCCACTCTTGATAATCGTCATAATCATGAGTGCTATTTTTTGACGTTAAATCCTATCTTTTCGGAAGTCTAGCAACACGTTCGAAAAATTGCCAACCACGACAACCACTTAGCGACGCACCAGCGGCCAGCCCGTGCACCGACTGGTCAGCAGCGCGAAAAGTACAAGACTCAGTGAACACGGAGTGCAGACTTGGTGATCCCGCCGCTGCTGACTCATTGGCTCGCGGCCTGACTGCCACTACAGAGTGACCGATAATGGCCACAGGATCTGGGATATTCGAAGGTAGGATGACGGCACACGGCCAGAATGTGCCGGGGTGGCCATGGCCTGTCCATTACGAACCCCGTTATTCATCGCGATATAGATTCAACAAATTACAAGCTTCAAAGAAGGCCTGACAGGGGGATAAGTGGGTTTAGTTATAAAGGGCTCGAAAGTTTTCGTGGATCACGGCTCCAATGAGCATCTGGTGACGACTCCCGAGGGGAATCCCAAGCGCTACAAAGTGAAAAATGCTTTTGGTGAGCTGGATGTTTTCTCTGTATTCACCAGGCTAAAAGCCTCAAGCCGTTCGCGAAAGGATCGATCTGGACGAATGGTTGGCGACAATTGCCCTCTGATCTACGCGTTGAAAGGTAAAGAAGGCCTTACAACCGGGTACCAAAGCATACGAGAGCTGTTAATTTCCGGGGCTGCGATCATCAGGGCTTTCCAGCCGGAAGGGGACGAGGTTTTGGTGCCTGCTCCGTCATCGCACCCACTTGTCAGCTACATGACCAGGATCCTGAGTGCTCAATTGAATTTGCAGGTCGCTGAGAGCCTCTTATGCAAGTCCAGTGTTCAGAGTGTTGTAGCTGACCTGAATGCAGCAATCGAAGTATCCACCAGTTACCAAGTGCGAAAGGACCTGCGAAATACAGTCCACAAGTTGCAGCGGCAGGAGGTCTTTGCCCTCAAGGAGGTGCCTACCACCTATCGTGAGTTGATCCGTCCCTTTGAAGTGGGTGTGGGCAAGCTTCCCGATGGTCAAAGACGTGTAGTGCTGGTAGATGATCTCGTCGCCTCTGGCACGTCGCTCATCGGAGGGATGCGTGTCTTGAAGGACCGCTACCCTGAAGCGGAATTCCGAGCCATCACCCTGTTCAGCAATGTGTGACTGCTAGGGGTAAAGTACATGCCCTAAACCTCATGGTCATGAGTGCCTATGCAAAGCCATCTGTTTCTGTTACCATAGGCCCAGAGCGTGATTGAGCCTCCCCGCTCTCTAAACATATGAAGAGGCCCGCGTAGCACCCCTCATGGTCAGTTCGTAAAGGACAGGTAGTGAGACGGTTAGGCAGCGGCTAACCACTCGGGCAACCCAGTTGCCCACCCTACACAAAGGCTCGCAGGTAACTGCGAGCCTTTTCTTTTTGGGATGCTACAGTCGAGCAATGCGCTTTACTCTATTGGGCTTGCTCCGGGCCAAACCATTCGACGAGAGCTCGGACCCACCAGCAGGTGACATCTATGTACGCTCACCTTTGCTGGCAGTTCTCATCGTGCTTGGTGCTGGCCTCTGCCTGGCCGGAATGTACCAGGCCGCAACTGGTGGATCATCAGAGACTGTTGTGCTCCTCATCGCGCTGGCCGTGGCTGTATCAGCGATCACTGCGGGTATCGAATGGAACTCAGGTCTAAAAGCGAGAGCGCTCAACCAGCTGTTTTGGGTGCTGGTGGTGCTGATTCTTATCGCCGGGTTACAGAGCCAGGACTTAGCGAACCTCAGGTGAGAGCGCACCGCTGAGGACGTTTTTCACGGATGTCGTGAGATGCTGAACGAACCAATCGCTGATGCTTGCCGAAAAGAGCCCCTTTTTGAGACTCCCTGGGCCATAGTCAACCATTTCCGATTCGGCCTGGGCTGAGATGATCGATTCTATGGTCCCGATCTCGTCAACCAGTCCAATATCTTTGGCTCCAAGCCCATCCCAAATTTCTCCGGAGTTGTACTTGAACCCGTCCTTCAAGTGCGGCCCGCGCAAGATCTGCAGCTCATCTGCAAAACGGTTCCCCATGATGTTGACAAGTGTCTGAGCCTTTTCATCTGCTTCAGGCGTGCTCTCGGTGAAGGGATTCAGCATTGCCTTCAACGGACCACTGGCAAAAACCTTCTGCCGCACCTTGTAGTTCTCGATCGCTTCATGCACATCCCAGGTCGAAAGAATGGCTCCTACGGAGCCCACCAACGAATACTGGCTAGCATATACCTTGTCAGCATGCATTGCTATCATATATGCAGCACTAGCGCCAATATTCTGGATCACTGCATACGCAGGCTTTCCGGTTTCTCGCTTGAGCTCGTCCAGGACATAGCTGATACGTGCCGCCTCGACTGGTGAACCGCCAGGACTGTCGATGGCCAGGACGACTGCCGTTGTGGACTTACTGCTAAACGCCTTTTTCAAGGCCGGAACCACCTTATCTGCGGATGCCATCGAGTTGCTCGAAATGTCACCCTCGATGCGAACAACCCCGATAGCTTTTCCGTTGGAGGTAAATCCCCATCCCCCCTGCTTCAGTTCAACGACGAGGTAAAAAAACAGGCCTATCAAAAAGAAGGCAGACAGGAAGACTCTCTTTACGAAGCTCCATTTTCTTCTGCTTCGCTGATCGGCGATCAATTCACGCAAAACTGCATTCGCCATCGCATTCTGCAGTTGGGGATCACCAGGCAGTTGGTCAATAGAGACGTCAGCTGCACTGTTGCCAAAAAATTTACGGAACCAATTGCGCATAGTCTTCCTTGACAGTGAGATATAAGGCACCACTGAATGATACGCAGTAGATACCCCATTTGGCGGCATCTACCTGACAGCCGTAGGGCGGCTCCAACAAAAATAGACACGCCTCAGGTCGTGCCAGATCCTTTTTGCTCCAGAGCCATGTACAGCGTTTCCTCGTGATTGCGGGTGTAAATACTGGTTGTGGCCAAGCTGGCGTGGCCAAGCAGCTGCTGAATCAAGGCAACAGGGAAGCCTTCAGAGGCCAGGTGACTACCGCGCGAGTGGCGGATCCAGTGCGTCGATGCATCAAGCATACGGCTTGCATCCTGCTCATGACCTAACTGCCGCAGCTCTTGGGCGGCATCCGCAAAGATACCCTTGAGCACCGTGTAGACGCCTGACGGAGAGAGTTCGGAGTGTGCCCCCAGGTTGGCCAAGAGGGGAAAATCTTCATCGGCGGGAGACTGCATCGAGAGTCCACGGATTTCAAGATAGCTCTCCAAGGCAGCAATCACATCACTGTTCATCGGCACAGGACGTTCTTTGCTCCCCTTGCCAATGACGCTGAGCATCCAGCGAGAGCCAAGCTGCCCGCGCAGGCCCATGCTGTACAGGTGACTCTTTCGTGCTGCGGCCAGCTCCGAGACGCGCAGCGCAGTGGAGTAAGCGAACAAGAGCAGGAAGACAGCACGCCGCTTGACCAGGCCATCGGGTTTCTTGGCCACGTGAGCTACCAGGAATTGCCACTGCTCAGCTGAGAGTACTCGGGTGAGCTCCAGCTTACTGCCGAGTCTCTCCTGCTGAGCGGCCTTGAAGTTCACCACATCCCACGGATTGAAGACACAGTAGCGGGTCTGCACGAGCCACATGAACATGCTGCGCAGAATGACAAGAGACTGTTTGACAGAGGCCAGGGACAGTGAACCTTCGAAAGGTCGCCACGCGGGATCAGTGCGGGGGGTGTTCCTCTTGCCAATCCAGTCAGACTGAGGGATTCGGTAGGACCAGTTCTGAGCGTCGGTTCGCCCCAACTCACCCAACCAGTTGCGATAGGCCACGCAGTCGTCAACATTCAGGTCGGAGAGCAGCTTCTGGCGCTCAAGCACTGCCCACATGAGCAAGCGTTCTCCCTCTTTGCGATAGCAGCGGGTGGTGTGAGGGCTACCGGAGGATGCAGCGATCCATGCCTCGATCGCTTCACGGTCGTTTCTGGCCTCGATCTGCGAACCTTCGACATCGCGGTTCTTGCCCACCGCCAGAGACAGCTCCTTCGGTAGGCTAAAGCTCTCAATCGGGGCGATGCCTTGGCTGTTGGAGCGCACCGGCACCAGCTCTGATCTTGTGAGCTTGCGAAGCGGCGTCAAGGCCTTCGCAGGCACCGGGCCCAGTGTGGATTCGTAGGTGCGAAGCCACTCGATGATGCGGGCCGCGCCCTTCACCCCCAGTCGGGGCACCGTTGTCCACCACCGAAATCCTCGCTCCTCGATGCGGGCCTGCAGATCTCCAATGGTGTAAATGTGACCGGCGACAAAGCGGTCTGCGATGGTCTTGTTGAACCAGGCGCTCACCCAGTCGGTACGCACCGGCTCGGTCGATATCAGTGACTCGATCCAGTGCAAGGCCTCAAGCTGCCTCTCCACCATGCGGCGACGGCGGGCGGCTTTGTGGTCAACGACCACCGGGAACGCTTCCACATAGGCCATGATGAGTTCCTCTTCCGAGTAGAAATCATCAGGATCCTCGCTCTCCTTGAACTCCTCTAAGGTAGGTACGCTCGATGCGGGTGAGGGACCGTCGGCGCTGGCCATGGAGACCGCCACGTGGCGCAAAGAAATGCGCAGCAGCCGTGCCTCTCCCCTGCGCCCCTGCCGAAGCGCTGCCTGGCTGAGGGCATCCTGCAGCCATCTGAGCGTCGACTTGGCCACGCGCAAATCCAGCCCATCCTCCAGGTACTGAGACGAAAGCGCTTCAATCTCCAGACCCTGCAGCCAGCCTTTGTAGAAGGCAAAGTGATGACGACCAATCTTGCGCTCGGCGTTTTTCATATGGATCAATCCCGCCCAGCTTTGACAACCCGCATCTGGATGTCAAAGAGGGCTTGTTCCTTGAGCAGCTGCTGACCATCAGGCAGGCAGCTCCAGCCAATGACTGCATCTGGGTAAGCACCACTAGGTGCCCCGTGAATATCCAAAATGAAGGGAATCCCCTCCTTCATGAAAATCGATCCATGAATTGCTGTGACACCAGCCTCCATATAAATGGAGAGATTGCGTGCTTTCAGGTAGGCAATGGGATTTCCTGCAATGCAACTGACAGGAATACCTTCATGAATACCCCGCCAAATACGACATGACATCACGACGACTTCTCCCACAGGTGGCCAACCTAGGGTCCAGCCTGATGGGAGTTGAGTAACGCCTTGGATTGATTGGTCCATATTCACGATCCAAGCGACTTGACAAGCTTGGAAACTCTCTTGCTCGGCTTATTGGGTATTTCCTTGGTTGCGGGGCTCTCGCCCTGCCCCCCTTCTTCTGTCGAATCCAGGTCTGCTGCTGGTGCATTCTCCTGTTTACCTTGCGACTTCTGCTCTACATTCTGAACACCCGACACGGGTGGTTTGGCAGGAGACATTGCTGTCTGGTTAGGCACGATATTTCGAGGCGCAGTCATCTGACCAGAAATAGGACGAGGGAGATTCCCCGATTCAACCATCAGACCCAGTGTCGCCAAAGCCCGAAGCCGCTCCGACCGTAACCGAACAGGCATATTGGTTAATTCAGCCATCAACGTCGGATATGCCTCATTGACGATGACAACTGTCTTGAGGCTAGTGTCTTTCATTCTGATGCGCCCATCAACCAAAACCCACGGGCATTGGACATGACTGCTTCGTCGGGCGAAACAACCCGAATCTTCGGGAAAGCCATCTGAATCGCCTTTTTAAAGAAGCGCGCACCACCACCAACGAGGACGATAACGTCAGGGGACATGCTCTCAACACGTAGAGACTTTTGAATGGATGTGGCAATTACCGATGCCAATGCATCACTTGCTTTTTCCAGATAGGGATAGATATCGACGCGCTGTCCCATCAGCAAGATGGATTTCTTGCCATTTCGAATGGCGTTTTCCAATGCTTCGATTGTTGGCTTTGCGCCGTGCTCTTCAGCGATCAAAATACCTGTCTGCTCAAGCAAAACAGATGTAGCCTTCACACTGGTCCCGCTCGATTGCCGTTGCAATTGACCATTGTGAACAAATGCCCAGTCCAAAGAGAAAAATCCTGGGTCAACAACCAAAATACGATGCTCATCGGTGATCTCGTTTTCTTCGTCTACATCACCTTGTTGATTCACATAGTCAAGCAGCCCACCGATGGGTTGTGCGATAACTTTGACCTTGTGAACTGTCACAGCGCGCTTGGCAGTAATTTGATGCTTGCCCAAAAACTGCTTTTCCAACTCCTTGCGGCGGGCTTCATCTTGATACTGGGTGACTGGTAGTCCTGTCACCAGGACATCGATCTCCTGCATGCCGGAGAGCAACAGCCCCGCATGAAAGAGCGCCTTGTATGAATCGGACTTCGAATACTCAGCGTGAAGAGAACGCTCCCACATTTCCGCGCGATCCGGAGAAACGCCAGCAATAAAGTTGACGCCATCGACAAGGACGTGAAGAAAATCGTCCTGTGCCTTGCCATCGAAACGCCCACCAAAATGATCAGCAGGTGCGGCACCAGCTGGACGCAGAACAGTTGTCATTCCATCTTCAACATTCCCGTGCGCCACCTTGAGATTCGAGTAGCCGATATCGATTGCAAAAACATTCATTTGATTGCTCCAAAAAATTAATGGATGAACATGACCAGTATAGCTTGTTGGCCTCTTTTTGTATGCCTTCAGTAGCCCTTCTGTGAACTTCTAGAAGTACTTCAGTGACCCTGATTTCGCAACAGTGAAGCCTCATGAGCACTAGGCTCTGGCATTCCGGGATGGTTGCCACACCCCCTCCTCCCAGGCAGCGCGGCCTCGTCCCGCAATGCAGTCCTCAACAAATCATATAGCAGATTCTCCCTATTAGGGTGTACCTGCACGTCATGTATCTTTCGTCGCTTCCGACCTACGATCCACACCCCAAGTGCCTCATAGTGCAATCGTCTCCATGATCTATAGCAAATTCACCCTATATAGGGTGCAAATCAATTGGCAATTCTCCCTTCTGCGTGAGAGGTCTTTAGCGGAGGGCAGATTCCTCCTATTAGGAGCGAACACATAGCAAAATAGCTAAAATCTGCTTTAGGCCAGTTGGCTGATGGTGTGCTTGCAAGGGTGAATCTGACCCCAGATAAGTACTAGGTAACAGAGTGAATGTGCATACATGAGGGCACGTGATGGAACAGTACGACAAGGCGATAGACGGACTGGCTGCATGCATAGCTGCATTGTTTGACCAGGCGATGCTGGTAGCAGAGGACTACTGGAACTTCGTGAACAAGATGGAAGGGCGGCAGACCGGACGTGACTCCAAGAGTAGCCTGCAACTCTCCTGCCAGCTCAAGGGGAACCATATCGAGGCCAAGTGGAGCGGGATTAAATGGTATGGGCAGAAGGCCAGTCGATACAGCTTGCGCGTGCCAATACCTAAATCCAAAACCACGTCCAGCTATGCAAAGAACAAGCTCAAGGAATTTGCCAAGGAATGGGAATGGGAGAAGGTGTGTGAGGCTGAAGAAAAGCTCACAGCCATTCGCAGGCAGCAACACCACGTCGTAAGAGCAATACTTCTGATCAAGGCCTCCAAGAAGCTTTCAGAATCAGCCCCAACTATTGATTCACCGGATGCAGACTTCCACGAGCAGGAAGCAAACATCAGTGGGGAAAAATGACGCCGGGACTTTTCAACGGGGCATATCGAAAAGAGAAATGGGCAATCGCGGCAGCGAGCCCATATTAGCCTGTGCGGCAGCACGGGCTAGGTATTCATCGCGCGAAGCGCGTGCCTTCCATCCCGCGAACGAAGTGAGTGGGCTATGGTAAAGAATTGATGGGCACCATCAATCCTCTCTCCCACTCAACCTTCCAAATCAACTTTTTCACGGCCATGATTGCACATGCATTGTCTTTTCATGCACGTGCGTGGGTGTAATGGTTATGAAAACGACTTTCGAGTGTAGTCAACACTGTGAATTGATGGCTTGATGCAGGAATGCAGGTTTCGAACCATCAATTTATAAGCGTCGACGCATCAACGCCCTACTCTCTTCCACAAAACCCATATCAATCAATCAATCCCTTCCATTCCTTGACCGTCTGTTAAGTCATCAGGACGGAATCAGCACTGCAACCCTGCTAACTTAACCTGCGATCGAATCACACATCGCATCGATCAGCAAAAAGCAGGTATCGCCAGCATGCGGCTCACCCATATGTATGGCATACATTCAGCATTCATCACTTGCGATGCTTGAAATCACTGTCACCCTGATTCCAGATCAAAGAATTTGAAGCATTTCCACCCATGGATCGGACAGCAATTACATTGATCGGGCGAAAGCCCGCAATTCTAATCTCATGTGAAGATACAACGCTCGTTGCTTCAACATGAAATTGCGATTCTTGGTATATCGGCATACCTCAATGTCATCTGGTGCTCCACACGAATGCAAGACCAGCTACCGACGCCAGTAACGACAACATGAAATTGCGATTGTTTAATGCGCTAGTGATTCTCTGCATGTAAAGCTAAGACACAGGAGTAATTACATTGGAGAAATCTTCGGTGGACGGGTGAATGGTTCCCTAAGCACTACAGATATCACGGCAGTTGTAAACCATGATGCGATTGCGAATCTATTGGTATGATTAGGAGTGCATCAAAGAAACCTAATCAATCATGTATCGCGATCTTCGTGACACACAAACGATCATCCTTGGTCTAATGGAGAGTGCATATGGCTGATAAATTCGTACCAGCTTCGCTGAAAGGGTTCAGCAACGTAGTAGTCGGTGGAGGAGTACTCACAGCATCAGTAGGCGCTATATGGATACTGATTAGCGGGATCGGAGCACTCGTGGCAAACGCAACTATTTGGCTTGGTGGGAAACCTGCCATGTGGGCATTCGTTTCAGTATTTGAGAATGGGGCTCAACCCTCAAATGCAGAGGTCGCTATCGGCTTTTTTTTCTGCGTGATAACTACGACAGTTCTACTCACGCTCGTTCTACTTTTTCTAGCAGGATTCGGTGAGTCAGTTATGGAAATGTTTCGGAAAAACCGAAAATCGTGAGACTTCATCACCGTAGTTACCTGAAACAAAGAAAAACCCAAGCGCGCCATGGGTAGGGCCACAGATCACACGGCCCCGCACAAGAAGGCCCGCAGCATCAGGCATTGATAGCTGCAGCGTCCTCTCCCCCTTGCTCCAGCTGACTGAGGATTCGAGCAATCGAGTGGCCATCAGATGCCACCGGACGTGCGGGAATGACCTTGGGGAAAAACAGCTTCGCGCGCACCGCTTCGAACGCATAGCCACGGCCATAGACATCGATTGCTTCACCCAGACGTGCCAAGTCCGGTAGGTGATCGATGCTCGCATCGTGGGCGTCGTATCGGAAGAAATTGACGATATAGCGGCTCCACTGGTCCCACGCACTACCCAGCCCCGAAAAGTACGGTCGAGCGTCATCGCTCAATCCCCCAATGATCGACGCGATCAGCTCTCTTGCCTGCTTGAGGTCCATGGAGCCACGAGAACACGCGTAGGCGCGATGGAATGCCCGGAGGACACCATAGGCCTCACCCAACGCGGGAAATCGCTCAAACCACGCTTGCATGGCCTCCTGATCAGTCTGCAGCAGGGTTCCTTCCAGCGCCAGCAACAGCTTCATGTCAAAGTGCATCGACTTGCGCTGGTGCTCCGACAAAGACTGGCGCATGGCATCACGGGCGTTCTTGAGCCCCTGCGCGCACAACTGCATGACATGCCTGCGATCGATGAACGGAACAGCTCCAGTGATGCTCATGGTCAAAGCATCGAGGTGCACCTGGTTGAAGCCGATGGAGACACAGCGCACATCCTCAGGGTGTTGCATGCGCATCAACCGGTCAGCCACCATCGGTTCGTTCTCCGTCTCAATCAGATCCACCAACGTGGCAGTCTGGATGTTCACCAAAGCCACCCTACGCTTGTTGAGCGTGCGCACCGGCACCATGGCCAAGTACTTCGGCGTCGTGATCTTGACCACCTCCTCCATGGCTTCGATGTAGTCACGGAACACATTGCGGATGGTTCCCTCCACCACGCCCACATCGTCGGCCAGGGACGTGAATGTGCGAATCACCCCCTGCTCTCCTATCCACCGCACCAGCTGCTCTGTCATCTGACGCTTCGCGGACATACCGGGAAGCGGCTGCAGACAGGTCTTTTCGCAGCCGTCCTTGTTTGTGCAGCGATATCGACGTGTGTCCACGTGGATGAAGACTTCCTTGCCCTCTCGTGGCAGGCCCACGAACAGCTGTGGCTTGCTCCCCCATGGCTTGAGTTTCGATCCGCACGTGGGGCAGGCATCCTGGCTGGCCATGCATTGGGCATGGACATGAATAGCACCAGGCGTAACCTCCTCGGTCGTGGCCACAAACGCATCGCCCAATCCATATTCCTTCATCCGGAGCTCCAGTCCATGGTGCTTGACTCACGTGCTGCCCACCCGCGATCGACACGGGCGCGGCGCTGGCTCAAGCAACACGAAATTACGATTGTTAAACTATTCTGATATCCTACCCGCAGTTCAAGGTCCAAGGCAAGCATGCGCCACCAGGTACGATCCAGTCTGTGATCAGCATTCAGTGATCGAGGAGCGGTTGATGAGAGGGTCGGTACAACTGAACACCAATTTCGAGGCCATGCTGCAAACGTCAATGCCTGCCTTCGCCAGCCAGCGACTGGTTCGCTTTGATGAGCAGGAGTGCCGTGAGAACGTCATACAGGTGGCGCACCTTGAAAACGCTCGCGTAGATCTCTCACTGGTCGCGGGGACGGAACACCCGGACTACTACGGATCCACATGGTCTGAGTTGATTGGCCACCCACAGGGCCATGACCGAAGCGTGCTCAAGCGTCTCAACCTCAATTTGCAGCAGCTCGCAGCATCAGCTGAGTACTACTTGAGCGAGGACAAAAAAGAGCACTGGAGCTTCTACCTGCTCGATGGCCAGTACTTCATCTCGTCGGGAAACCACCGCACCGTGCTCGGAAGGTTTCTGCTTGAGCTCAATGGATTGCCCCCGATCGTCCATGGGGTCTCCGTCACGGTCCTTCGGAGGGCACCAGCTGTCCAAGTGCAAGCGCCAGCACCCCCTTCAATCCGCCAACGTTTGATGGGCATGCTCTGGTTGCCCAAGCAGTGAGCTTTGGAGGGCTAGGTCAGGCCTTTCGCGCGAGCACCTCAAACTCGTGCTGTATCTCGGCTGGATTCGATGTGTTGCGCAGGCCTGTGCTGAATCGCGCGACGGCATGGAGAAAACCCATGTGGTCAGCAACCCGGTAGAAGCCTGATTCTGGCTCAGGCCTTCCAAGACTTGGCGGCAAGGCCTCATCCCAACCCTCTTCGGCTGCTGGCCAGGGCCGCAGGGCATAGTCGCCCTTCTTGAGAGGGTACAGAACCCATTGACTGCCATCGCCAAAGGCGTAGCAGAAGAAGCTGCCGTTCAATTTCACCTCCTGCGCCCAAGGTGGAGGGGGTGACGCCACAGGGCCATCAGGCTCTTGGTGTTGCGTGAAAACGCGCGGGACGGGCTCTTGGACCACTTTGCTGGCAAACGCCGCTCTCAAAGCTCGAAGCTTTTCCCGTGGATCGAAGGCCACTGAAGATGCTGCAGCCAGGCGTTGGGCTTCCCGGCGACGCTCTTCCATTTGGGCAGCGAGTCGCCTTTGCTCCTGCGCCAGCGCCTGCTCCCGGATCAGGCGCTGACGCTCTTCCTCCTCAAACCGCGCCAGCAGAAGATCTGTATTGGTATCCAGCAGCTCGCGCTCCTCGGTGGTCAGCGGTCGACCTGACGCCCCGGAGTTGAACTGGGGCTGTCCGAGAGCTTTGGCGCTTCCATAACGGCGCTCAAAGCATGTGCTGCCCAGCACCATCAGGACTCCGCCCTCGCGCACGATATGGATTGCCGCGTGCACCCCGTGGCCACAACCGGGGTTCTGGCAGCGAACCCGCTCGTTTTCGGGTACGCGAACAATCGCCAAGAGCATTGAACCCATTGTTTGCATCAAGAACACCTCCGCTTTTTCGACAGTCTACAAGTGGCAGGCCCGCGCCATAGGGCACTTCATCCATCATTGCGCTCCACCCGTAGGACAATCCGTGCATGACACTCATAGCTACCATCGCGGCAACCGGTAAAGATGTCGAGTCATTCACCACGCCCTCCGACATCTGGGCGCAATGGCGAAAGCACCCCATCGGCACCTTTGTCATTGGCCGAAACCGAGCGCCAGCAGTACTCAAGCGCAGCCCACGCGGTCTCCAGTTTTTTGCCGCAGCACCAGGTCAGTGCGGAGTGACAGCCCCGGAGTCCATCGAACACCAAATAGCCAAGATCCAGTTAGTGCAGGGAATGCGAGCTGCTGGCCACGACGCGAAGGTCGAGTATCCAGGTGCCGCGCCATCGGGCGAAGAATGGCAAGCTGATGTGTTTGTACAGACTCCACGTGGACGTGTGGCTATTGAGGTGCAAATGTCTCAGCAGCACTGGGACGAATACAGAAGAAGGACCGCGCGCTACAAGGCAAGCGGCGTCTTTGTTGTGTGGCTAGTTCGCGGCGTGCACCACAATGCAGTGGTGAACAGCAGAATTGAGTATCTGAAGTCGCATGGGTTGAAACAGAAGGAGGCGATGATGCACGACATGGATGACATGCCCTGCATTCCTCTGGATAAACCTGTAGGCGATGAAGAGGGGCCCCGAGTTATCGTCTACCCAAAGGATAGTTCCAAACCCTTTCTGAGGCTTTCACTAGAGAGTTTCGGTGCAGGGGTCGCTGCTGGCGCTTTGGAGTATGGCGAGTACAGATCTAGCGATGGTTCGCGCGCATGGCCACATTGGATGTGGGACAGTACCAAGGGGCTGGTTTGAAGACACCAGCGATCTCGCGCGCGCAAAGATCCAATTTTCTAGAAGGCGCTGGCAGAACAAGGCGGCATTGCCCACGAAACCTCGTCCTAGTCCGTCAAATCAAGCAACTCCAGCAATGCGGCCCGCTTGCGGGCATTGAGCATCGCGATCCGCTTCGCCAACAACTCGACCTGAGGATCAGACTCAGGAGTTGGCACAGCTCCGTCTATAGGCCGGGGCTGTTTTCCGGTCATCAACCACCGGGCGGATACCCCCAAGGCATCGGCGATCGGAAACACATTCCCACCGGCCATCTCCTTTGTGGATCCGTTGATCAAAAAATTGATGGCAGCTGAAGTCAGGTTGCACCTTCTAGCCAGTTCGGATTTCGTCATCCCACTGTCGAGAAAGGCCGCATTCAGCCGCTTAGAGAAACCTGCAGGTGAAACCTTCTCGCGGGGCTCTTTGTTGGTACTGGAGACTTCCAACATTGAATTTCGCCTTCATTCAATTGAGGGGACAGGTCAGACTTCGCATCGAGGTGTTCAGTCCCGGCACAGGGAAAGCGCAGGATCGTCGGCATCAACGCCGTTGGCAATGGCCATCGCACGATAGTTTTCGTGCAACTCGTGGCCACCGTCATGCACGTCATGACATTCCCCTCGCATACGCTTGAGACGCACGAGAAGGTTGTGATCAGCACCGCGCAGGAGGAAGCCAGCGCATATGGCAGGCTTTTCAGCCCCTGACTCATGGCAAGCAAAGGATGCCTGCGCCATGTCATACGCGGTACCGGCTGAGTGTTTGAACGCTTCCGCAGGAAACTCGCCAACAGCATCCAGACGCCAAGGGCAATTTCTGCATGGTTCACGGCGATAGCTTCCTGCACCACCGGTCACGGTCACCACCTGGTGGTCTTCACCCCTGTCGTTGAAGCCTGCTGGACGGATACTGGTAATTTTTGTAGTTCGGGTCACTTAGATTTGTCCTGCTCACAGGTTCACAATGTCGCCACCTTCAGCGCGAGAACGATCGATGGCGTAGAGCACCAGCTGAATATTGGCAAAGACCAGAAGCTTCTCCTTCTTCTTTCGCTCAATGAGAATGCCAGCCAGCCTGCCCACCTTAGGAAACTTTGGATCGAACGATTCAAGGGTCGGCATGCCCAAATCGATCAATGCACCGCCACTGGAACCTCTAGGCTCCCCCAGATCGACAATCTGTCCCTGGTAGTTACCAACCTTTTTGTCTATTCGCAAGAAAAGGTTGTGCTTGAGGTTGCATTTGAGGGTAGATAGCGTCACTGCATCTGGTTGTACTCCGATGCTCTGGTATTGCCAGGCCTTCGAAAGCACTGACAGATCAGCAGCACGAATCTTCTTGTTGAGTGATATTGGGTACCCCATGGCCAAATACGACCTTTTGGTGGGATCAGAAGAATTGTCGGAAATCTGATCTGCACCCAGAAACTCAGCACCTGCCATTTGCTCAAGCACCATGGCGTCTAGGCGTATAAACGCAAAGTCCAGGTGGTCCTTACCTCTATCGCCATCAGGAGGAACGGTGCAATAAAAGCCCTTTGGAAGGGCAATAAGCTTGCCAGCAGCACCAACATACAGGCTTGTTTCCCTCTGGTGGTCAGCAACGTGCGCGGCAGTAACCAAGTACTTGTCATCACCACGTTCGATCAAGACGCACGTTCCGATGGCCATGGGCACCGGATTGGCACTCTCATCTGTCCCATAGATGGGTCTGACGTACCTCAGAAAGTCGCGAGATACGTGCTCCGAACGGTCCCTCATCCAGGCAAGCATTGTTTCCTGCATCGTCTCAACCATAGCGCACCCCTGTATTTTTTCCCATCCTACCCGCCAGACAGACGCTATGAAAAATGCGCTTCAGATTTATCGTCAAGCAGCGGGCCTTGCTTCTTGGTATTGACACCATAGGTGCGTTTGGTCAGATCCAGCTCCAGCTCGAAGCGCTCTCCGGGCCCGACTCCGATGGCATCGGCCACTGCCGCAATTCTCGATATCTGGCCGGTGCTGGAGATATTGATATGGCCATGCGCGCTACCGGCGTGATTGAAGACGCCAGTAGCACTTGGCAAAAAAGCTCTGGGCAGATAGACGATTCTGTGGCGGCTCTCCTTCGGGGTATTGCACTGCGTCACCTGGACCGTGAACGGCCTGGTCAGGTCCACGTCTGCCCGCACAAGCCTCGCCCCCCTTGGCCCCTCTAACACATACCTCTTTCGCGCCTCAATGAGCGCCTGAGCATTCAGCTCCCGGCCATTGGTAGCGTAGATGGAGTGCTCGATTTTGATGACCGTGGGCGAGCTGGCCAAGCAGATGCTCACCGTCGGGTTCGAAACACCCAGCTCAGTGATCAACACCTTTGCGATGTCAGCCCGCGTGGCCACTCCACCATGGTTCTCAATCACCCTGACCACGGCCAGCTCGGTATCAGACAAGACGCTCTTCTGGTCAATCACGGTCCGCGATCGAAACTTGTTGTGCTTGTCGCTTTCGAGCCAATCCCAGCGCTTGAGCAGCCCCGCGAGCACATGACTCGGGGGTACCGCTCTAGACTTCTCCACATCTCGGTACAACCACTGGTCATCGGTGACAAGCATCGTGACGATGACATCGATGTTGACAGTCGAGGTGGCAACTGACATCAGTTTCCGAATCCGTGCTGCCAGGGCACTACTCTCCCCATCCACGAGGGTGAACCAGCCATCGGTGCCCCCGATGCGCTCAAATCCTGGTGCTTCTTGAAGAACCTGGCGCAACGCTTCCATGTCCTTCACCTCACCCGTCTGCTCTGCCACAAGGCCAGCGACTCGCACGAAATTGGTACACCCAACGGTCAAGATTTCTTGCCTTGCTATTGAAAGAGCCACTTGGAGCCAGCCCGAGGGCTCGGTGGCTTTGACAACGCAGGGAATCAGCTCGTACCCGGAGGACGTGGAAATCCGATGCTTGGCAACCTGCACCCCAGGCGACCTACCCAGAGCGAGGGCAAAATCAATCGCGGCCTTGATGCCCTGCCCCTCTCCCAGGAAGTCAGCGAGCTGAATGTTGCATTCCGGCAAGCTCGACGGCGCGATACGAGAAGACGCCGAAAGGACGCGATCCAAAGCGGGCATGGCAGCACTTGAAGCGTGAATGGCATCGAAGCATCGCTCGGTGATCTGCCTGACCCGCTCACGGGTGAGTGAGACCAGATCGCCGACCTCCTGCAGAGTCTTCCCCTCCAGGCCTCCGTAACGGAGCATGAAGGCTTGAGTCCACAGACTGGCTTTTTCCAAGGAGCCTGGCTGGCGCTCGGCCAGCGCCAGCCCTGCCCTTGCCACCTCTTCCAGCTCAGTACCCCAATTCGACTTGCCAGCAATCAGCATGCGATCGCACAGATCCAGTTGTCGTAAGGAAAGTTCTTTCTTGCCTGACTGGTCAATCAACCATGCGCTCATTCCCCGCTCATCGATCGATGGAAACCGGATATCGTCCCAGGCCAGCGCCAGAACCCAAGGCTGATTAGCCAGCCCCAATAGCTCCTGCCGTTTCTGTGCGGATACCTCCACGCGTTGCTGCGGGTCCCAGGCCACCAACTCCTCAACTCGCATTGCGCGCGGCCCTGGCACCCAATAGATGGCTTCCAGTCGGGCAAGAATCCTCAGCACACGCAAAAGAGGCAGCTTCAACCCCTCCTTGATCTCACGCATGGTGAGTTTCACAAAGTCTTGTGGTGAGGACAGGCTGGCGACAAAGGCTAACAGACGCTCCTTGTCATCGCCGTGAACGACATTGTGCCAACCTGGCTCTAGGCTGATGCACGCAGGCAAAACCCACAGTCTCTCAGCTGAGTTGCGTGTACGAGTCACGAACTGAGCTCGGATCTCTTCTGCAACTGATTCCCGGGGAATAGGGTCGCTCCATGCGAGCAGGTCATTGACTGAAAACTCCCTGCCATCGGCCTGAAACACGTGGGATATCAGGTTACTGGCTACGCTTGGAAGAATCCCGGGATGCCGAAAAAAGCGGCTTTTGTTCATACTTATTGCCTGCGTCTTGAATCGATGAAGTAGCTTCGCCGGGGTCTGATGGGCTGGAACTTCAGTCGAACCCTGCATTGGGGTGTTTTGCTGGCGCTAATCGTCCAGTGGGATAGTAGAGCTGCCTCAGGCCGATCCTGAATTGCTTTCTGCGCGGACCCGCTGCTCGATGGCCCTCAAAGTAGGTTCGTACTCGGGCCAATCCTGCTCGACAACCACGCATTCCAGGTAGCTCTTGCCCGCATCCTGACGGTAGCGATCGATTTTCGCGTTTAGGTCTTTGAGAAGATCCAGCTCTGCCTGGCTCAGCCCTACCGCCTGTAGATCTGTCGCTTTGAAGACCACGTAACGCGGCTCTCGTGAAAATTCGGTCATGTTACTTTTCCTAAATGGGTTTATTCGGCGGTTACGGCCTTCAAGAACTATGCAATGTGGCCACTACGCGGGTCCAGCGCGACGATTCCAAGCTTCGACATCCTCGGGGATATCAAGGCAAAGGACAGGCATCCGGCCCCCGTAGCAGCCATCCGTCTTGCAGCTTGCTTTAGGGTTCGGGGCTTTATCACCATTGCCCCTGACCGAAGCGGTCAGAGGCACACCGCAGAAAGGGCACGGCATCAACGAACTTGCGACGGCATAGGCCTCTACTTTAAGCATCATCAACCTTTGGAACTGTTGTTTTATACAGCACGCATATTCAGGGGCTGGGTTCGTCGAACAGCCTGTTTTCGAAGTCAGGATATGCATCCGAAAGGTCGGCCAACTTCTGTGCGAAGTGGCCAGACCCAGCTTGGTCAACCGTGTACTTTTGCATCTCTGTGAACGCCTCCACATAGGCTGCTTTGAACTCTTCGTAGGTCATTGATTTGTCCTTTACAGGCTCTATTTTTTAACAAATAAATAGCGGAAGCAAGCCAATCCCAACTATCCAACATAGTTATTTTTTTATTAATAAATAAGTACAATGTGAGCCATGAATGACTCAATACCACCATCCCCTCGAAAACGCGCGCCTGGTGGGGGACGAAAAATGAAATACAAAGAGCCTGTTGTCACATGGACTGTCTCTGGCGCAGCTGAGCACAAGGCCAAGTTCTACAGACTCGGCGGATCGCAGTGGCTTCAAAAGATGATCGACAAAGCCAAGGATCCCAAGACGGAAGACACAGGCGATTGAGAACCACATCTCTCCGGCCCCTACTTCGGAACCCGATCCGAGCTCACGAGAGGGCCTGTCTACTTCCAACGCTCAATGGCTTCTAGCACAGGCTGCTTGATCTCGTGAAGCGGTAGAGACTCATGACGCTGGATGACCATCGTTGCCCAGGGGTCAGACATTGCATGCGCATCCGGGTGCATCCTGAATTCAGGAGCCACGGGCGGATGTGCGGCCATGCAATTGGTGAGCGCCGTGTTTAACGACTGAAAATCCAAAACAGCATCCATGTGACCTCTCCGGCTTCGGTGAGTATCAGAGAGCCACCTCACCGATATCTGACGTTTTCCTCTTCAGGACAGGAGAAGATGAATAGATTCCTGTCCAACTTGGAAACTCGTTGCAATGCGCCATTATAGTAAGGACGAAAAAAAACAGTGCAAATTTGCACTGTTTTTCTTTGGAAAGTCCAGGGTTAGATAGCGAACTTTTCGCGATCCTGGCCCTCGATCCACTTTGGGGCTTTGCCGCGCCCTGTCCATGTCTGTCCCGTTGCAGGATCGCGGTATTTTGGTGGGACAGTACGGGTCTCTCCAGTACCGGCCTTGGAACCACGAGTGCGAGCAAAGATATCAGCCGATGTCAGGCCATACTCAGCGACCAATTGACGCACCTTCTGCACAGCCGCACTCTGTTCAGTTTTGCGCTGTTCATTGATTTTTGCGTCAAGAGCAGCGCGCTGCTCCAGCAGTTCCTTCAGGCTAACAGTCATTTGGTAGAACTCCAATTTCATCAAAGAAACACTATTATGGATTAGAAATGTCTTTCTGACACATCCAGGTGTTGTTTTGGACTCATCAATCTTCCATGAGTTCAATTTATTCCTAGAAAGACGGTTCGAATTTCTTGGCCGTGGACCAGTTTCGTTCGAAGTGTTTCGCGTACAGCTGCGCAAGCCTAGGGTTGTTCCAGTTGACGAACACATTCTCACTATTTTTCGAGGCTGCAGCTTCTGAGTAGTTGTAGCTGCCAGTCTGGACTGTTTGGCCGTCAGCGATGATCACCTTGTCATGGTGAATTGGATAGGCCGAGGTGACACGAACATTCGCGCCAGCAGTCACAAGAGCGGAGAGTGCAGCTCTAGCCTTCGGTGATGCTGTACTGCTGAGATTATTTTGCTCGTCTGCCACCATGTAGATCTTAACGCCTCTCTTTTGAGCTCGTAGTATGGCCTGAGTCACTCGTGCACTGGTGAACGAATAGGCGAGAACACGCAAATCAAGCTTTGTGGAGTCGATCACCCGTACCACCAACTGTTCAGCACCTTCATTTGGGGAAAAAGCCACTTCAAAAGTTCCAACAGCGGGCTCCAGCTCCGACGCTACGGCTTTCAGGAACCTTCCCCCAGTATTGGATAACATGGGCTCAATGGGAAGCGCCCAACCTGGCAAGAGCAAGGATGCCCAAACGCCTGCAACAATCAGCGTCGTTTTAGATGGATAGAACATATAGAGCAGGAAAGTGAAAAATTTAATGTGTTCTGAAAAGTTTGGCATTGAAGCCATACCTTGTCATCACATAAATTCTCTTTTCCTTGAAAAGCTTCGAAATCAAGTGCTTTTCAAATGTTCTTGATCAGGTTCTCAAATTGACTCGCAGGAACTCGACCAGTTGCCGCGAACAGACTCTTACTTCTGCGGACACCGCTTGTCTGCGCCGCCTTCGGCCTATCCTCTAAATCGACATCTCAGATAACTCGCGAGTCTCGGCCTTGGATCTCTCTTCAACTGGTGAGATAGAGGTATGTGGCGCTCAGGATAAGTCCCATGAAGGTAAAAAACAGCACCCAGCCTCTCCACCCATGTTCGCGCAAGTTGACCCCAATGACACTGGTGAAACTTCCGCCCATGGCCCCCACAACGAACCACAGGGCCCCGGTTTTGGAGATGATGTCCATATCTGCGAGCACAGATGAAACAAGTGCAGTTGCGACACCAACGCCTGCTACCCACAGTAGAGAGCGTACAGGAGGATTCACGAAATCGATGCCGAGGATTTTCATTATTGCCTATTCGCGTTGGAGGATTATCTCCTGATAGTAACTTGAATTAATGAGCACTTTATCATTGAATTCGCACTTAATTGCGCACCCGCTTGGGTACCCGGAAATATTATAGTGGATGCATGTATTAAAATCATTGCTGTGGTGATCATAGAGAATTTGATGAACTGCCTTAAAAATCCTCGTTAGAGGCGCACCATAATAACACTCGGACAGCTCACCAGACTCCGTATGTCTTACTCGATATGAACCAAATCGATAATCAGTGTCGAGTTTAAATAATACACTCTTCTCGATTCTTTCTAGCTTTTCTCTTGATGTCTCATGTAACGCTTTAAAGCCACAAAACAAATAGTAAGTTGGTCTTGCTGAACTATACGATCTTGACTGAAGATCACCAGTAGTTATGCCGATTTTTGCATAATTTTTTTCCCGAATATCCGCCCCAACATAAAGCCATTTTACAGCTGACTCAAATTCCTGTTGCGCTTTCGCCGACATTAAATCCATTTCGTAGTTGGGTTCTATCGGAAAATGCTCATCTGCATTAATCGGTCTTATCTTCATCTAAGCATCCTTGATTTCGCTAAGAAGCTTCCATATGGGTTGATTGAGTTAGTATTTTTACAGAAATCAGAGTTGCCGTTTAGAAATGTCAGGGGACTTGGCAGGATGAGGCGATGGAGAGATAGAAATGAACCGCAAAAAAAACGGCCCGAATGGACCGCAACACGTTGAAGTTAGGCATCTCCACCAGGTGACAGAAGAGGAGCTGGAGCACAGGTTGGCGATCAACTCAGTCTTCCGTACCGATAGCTGCGTTTCGAGATTTGAGCGTGTCATAGTACCCGCCGCACCCTTTGCCGCTGTAGTCGAACCCTTTGCAGCCATACGCCGCGTTGTCGCACGGGTGCCCGCATGAGCTGCTCATCGGAATGACTTTGCGGCCACAGGCCTTGTTCATCAGCAGCCATGCTCTCGCCTCATCAGGAGGCACGGATTCACCATTGCGGGTCAAGAAGTCCTCGTAGTCCTCGGGATACCTCATCCGCTCCAGTTGGCCATCCACAGACATGTGGAGGCCGTGAGTTTTTTCATTCATTTCAAAGGCCCTCCATTCACTTTCCCTCATCCCCCTCTTCGGTGCCTGCCAGATCCATCTGAGAGGCCTTCTCCTTGCGCTTGAGGCCTGCTTCCAACTTGGACTTCTTGGCTTCATCAGCCTTGCTCCAGGATCGGAAGATCTCCAGCAGGGATGCTGCATCCACCTCGATGGTCTTGTTACGCAATTCCTCCGCGTCGAGCTTCTCCAGCTCAGCGAGACGGACTCGGACATTCTTGTCGAAGGTGTCCACAAAGCCATCAACAGACTTGTAGATGTTTCCGATGATCTTGCGAGGCGGGATCCACTCATTCACATCGCTTCGAGTCACGACCTTCTTGGCTTTGCCCTCATTACCGTTGATCAGATCCTGCAGGACAGCGCCCGCCTTTTCGCCGTGCTTGCGCACTACTTCGATCGCTGCATAGGCGTTCACTGCGCCACTGCTGACCAGGGCATGCACGTCTGAGTTGGCATTGGCCAGCACGAGCATCTGCTCGACGTGGGCCGTGGATTTACCCATGCTCTTGGCGATCTCTGCAACCTCATGACCCATGCGGCGCAGACGCAGATAGCCAAGCGCAACCTTCAGAGGCTTCAGGCTCAACCCCTGAGCACTGCGCAGCATCAGTTGCACACGCTCTGCGTCATTGCCACGGAATGGCAGAACATCAATGAAGGGGATATTAGCCCCGCGCTCGATCGCTTTTTTGATTGCGCGAATACGGCAGTGGCCTTCAATCACAACCACTCGGCCATCGTCATCAATACGTGCGATCGGAGGAGGCACATACAAGCCAGCCATATAGGATTGGCACAAGGATTCGATGTGCTCAATGACCTCCGGATCGTCGTAATCGCGCAGATTGAATCCCAGCTCTTCTTCAACGATCAGGGGGTTGACACCGTAGAGATCCTTCTTTTTCACATCAAGATCATTTTTGTCTGCAGCCCGCGATTTCCAAGAGGTAGCCATGCCCTACTCCTTCCTTCACTTCAATGTGTTGTGGTGATGTAGCGATAGTAGTGCAAATTTGCACTCTAGGTCAATTTATTTTTCTCACAGTCGGTACTTTTTACAATTCTTTTTTGTGTCATAGACCATTGTCTATCAACGATTCTTGCTTAGAATGACCACCAGTAGACATGGTTTTGACACTGTAGAAATGTTTCCTATAGTGCAACCTCGTCAAATTATTTAGTACAGCCAAGATGTCTCGCAACAAACCTAGTCTTCCGACGCCCCCCCCGCTGACACCAGACGAGTTCAAATTTCTGGTGAAGAGCAAGGGTTGGAGCTATCGTGATCTCGCCGTGCGATGGAGCATCACTCCCAGCTATGTCACCAGGCTTGCGCAAAACGAGCAGCGCCCCGTTCACTGGGATGACGCTGTTCGTGGACTCCCTGTGGTGATGCGATCGAAGTAGTCCGTCGCAAGAATTCCAGTTTGCATTGGCCAAGAGATCCCCTGGATTTCGAGAAGCTCCAGTGTGGCTCTCTAGTCACACTTTAGTGATTCATATCGGCCACAACAGCTTGCACAATACCCTCAGTGTACCCACAGTAGATCTTCTGACGCCACCACTAATTACAAGACCCCTTGTGTACCCTCTGTGGCTCTACTGTGTCTTGCTAGTCGTTTTGTGTTGAATCTCTTCATCGCTCATGTTGAGATTTGATCACCTCTCTTTGACCTCGTGCCCTGGCCAGACCAGAGCTACTTGCTCGCGCTACGCAATCGCCTAAGCCAGGCTCACCTCCAATGCTTCAACCTGGTGAAGGTTCGTCTGAAGCTGCTTGTGCGTCTCCTTGATCAAGTCTCCTGCAAAGGCTAACTCGTCCTCCATCCTGGTAGCTCGCTCTTGAGCGACTCTGGATTGAGGCATCAAATCATGACTTTCGACTTGAGTCGTAATACTGTCGTTGCGCTACACAGCAGCATCTGCCCGCTCGAAGCCTGTTGGTTCTTCAATGAACGACCTCGTTGTCCTGTCGACAGGATGTTCGAGTCTGGCCTGCATCGAGTTTTTTACCAGTCGATTTCTGGAAGGCTTCGCAGAATGTTTTCCGAAGGATTGAATCCTTCGTAGATACCGAAGCTGCATTTCCCACACATGATGACGCATTCCCGCTGGCCGCGATTACGAGGCAAGGGGCACCTTCGGCTTTATGTTGAAGAGGCTCTCCAAGAATGTTTTCCGAAGGATTGAATCCTTCGTAGATACCGAAGCTGCATTTGGACCACATGATTTCGGTTGAGAGACATAAGGTCGTAGCTTGCCCTGTTGAATAGCTTCGAGCAGGCCCATTTCAAGCACCATCGTTTTACTGGCTCCATCTGGGTAATGGCACTTCACGCTGTCCTCGGTGAACTCATAGATGGTCCTGGTACTTTGGCTGATGAACTTCTTCCCAAAGAAAATTTTCTGTTTTTCTTTCAAATATTCTGAAATTTCTCTATTTTTATCGTTTTCTTTTGAAATTTCGGACAAATTCTTGAAATCTCTGCCGGATTGCAAGAGTTTAGTGATGTACGCGTACAGCTCGTTCTTCGTCAGCCCATCTAGGTACTTCATTGAGGCGTGCACGACTTCTGAGAGTGTTTGCTTGACACTCCTGGCCAGCTTCATGAGGCCTAGAACACCATAAGGGGTCAGCCCTCCCCTCTCGCACAACCAGCTCAGGTCGATGGGTAAGCTCACATTCCCGAAGCGTTTGAAAAGCCGATTTTTCTTCTCTGTAGGAGCTGCATTAGCGCCAGGAGCTGATTTCTTGTTGGCATCCGAAAAATCAGTTTTTGTAGAAAACTTTGGAAACTCTCGACTATTTCCATTTTCATCTACAAGATTTAGAGAGTGTAGAAATTTCTGGGTAGGAATGAGCGGCGACTTGGATCCACGATATCCAATTTTGGCTTTGCGTTCTCTCTCAATCATTCCGTGATCTTCTAGCCATTTCACAGCGCGATGCACTGTGTCCAGTGATTTTCCAGACTCATTGGCTATTGTGGATCTCGTTGCGAAAATTTCAGAGAAGGGGTTCTTCAAGTTGATCTTCTGAATGATACGCGAGACGATTCGAATGAACCCATCAGGCAAATCTGCAAAAGATTCTAGGTGTGGCAATGATGTACATGCCAGTGTTATGGGGTAGGGAAATGATGGCGCAGGAATACCCATCGCAGTCTCCAAAAAGGAACACGAATTCCTTGACGAGACGGAAAGTTCTGCATAACATTTGGACTTCTCTCTAGCCCGTGTCCGATTGGCGTCGGATGTTACGCAGGCCTCCCGCACCGTCAAAAGGTGCTGAGAACCCCGGTAGTTCACGCTGCCGGGGTTTTTTATTGGTCAATCGCTATGTCATGGCAAAACCTCAAAATCTGATGTCCCAGAAACACCAAACCCCGCTCTAGGCGGGGTTTGGGGGTGTTGTCTCAGGCGACTTCGTGGTGGTGGAGGCCCATCACCGGAGTGGGGCTTCCATCCGTAATGAATATATGGCCGGTTGCACCTCCATCCTGTTGTCAGGATGAGCAAGGGGCAAAGCTGATTCATCCTGTTGACAGGATGACGGCTCAGAATGAAATCATCCTGTTGCCAGGACGACGGGAAAATTGGTACGGACCGTCCTGTCGACAGGATGACAGCATCGCTATGCGGCAAGAATTCAGTGATATCTGAGCCAGCCTTATTAGGGGAGTCATCCTGTTGGCAGGATGAACCCTTGGTCGGTCTGATATCAAGAAGTATCTGGAGGGAGATTGATTCCCGGTACGTCCTGTCAACAGGATAGTTTCGAGTCTCTACTCCATCCTGTTGACAGGATGGGGCAGGATTCGGTCGAGCCCATCCTGTTGACAGGACGGAGGCCGCCCCATGGCGTACCTCCCGGCTGGCATGAGCACCACTGGGTACCATCCATCCTGTTGACAGGATGAAATCGGAATCAGCGACGGTCATCCTGTCAACAGGATGCAATCTGCGCAGGGGGAGGCCATCCTGTTGACAGGACGGAGGCCAGGACATGGTCTGGCCAGCTGGCTTGGTTTCCACCAAGAGGCATCCATCCTGTTGACAGGATGCGGTGGCCCGTTGAAATGACACACATATACCTTGGCTTGGTATATGTGTGTTATCTCCAATGCAGCAGCGCGAGTGCCGTTGTGGAACTCGCGCTGTGTGATGTTGGAAGACTTGCATCATGAGTGTGGTTGCTACTCTGAGGTGCTTCCAGTCGATTCGCTGTCTGTGTCAGGGCCCTCTGCAGTGCCGTTGGCATCAGCGGTCTCTTGTGGAAGATACTTTTTGAGAAGCTCCTCAAGATCAGCATTAAATTGAGTGACAAGGCTGGTGTCTGGGATGACCACATTCAGCTCAACCTGGCCGCTTGCCCGCTGGCGATAGTGACCCTGACCATAACGCCGCTGGTACTGAACAGAATTAGCAGATTTTTTGCGAGAATTTTCAGAAATCTCGCTAGCTTGTTTGCGCAACCAGGCATGAGTATGGTCGCCAGCAATGTATTTATTGCAAATCGCAATTGCCTTATCTTCTGAAGATTTATTCAGAATTGAGGAAATAATTGCAAAAACACTCGCAGACATCTTTTTTGGAGTTCTGCGTGCATGCTCTTTGATCTCCATGGGAAGATTGCGAATGACCACGAATTCGCCAACACGTGTGCGAGACATTTTTACGCGATTAGCGATGTCATCAATGGTCATGCCATCGTCGAGCCAATTCGCAAAGTACATACCTCTATCAAAGTCCGTGAGCTGGCTGCGTTCATCGTTTTGAAGCATGCCAAGCCAGGAAGCCTCACTCTCAGTGAGGTTCTTGTGAACCGCTGCTAACACGGTTCCATTGTTGATTCCATAAGAGCGGATCGCCAACACGCGGGTCCAGCCGTCTCCAATGATGTAACGCCCCGGTTTCTTCGGGTGAGGAATCACATGAATGGCGTCGCGCTGGCCATTCTTGCTAATTGAGTCTGCTATCTCTTTTATAGCATCATCTATATATGTGAGGCGGGGTGGGTGCGCATTTTGATCAATCAACCTTGCATCGAGCTGCAAGTAGGAGCGATCGGACGGACTATCGTTCTGGACGGGAGCGCCAGCTGTCAGTGGCTGCGAAAGTCCGCTCTCCTGCGATTGCTGGGACACTACCTCCTGCGCCGACGATGTGTCAGTGATATGCACGGTCTCGTCTGGCGCATCAGTACCAGTGGCGGAGGCCTCGACTTTGACTGCCGGTGCACGACTGACGTTCTTGAAATCGCGCAAGGGCAGAGGAGGACCATCAGGACGCTTTGGGGCGGCAGTCGGTGCTGGGGTCTGACTCGGTTGTTCCTGAGTCGCGCCCGCTGGGTTCAATTTGCGGGTTCTCATTTATCACTTACCCTTCTTCGCTGAAATAGAAAGAACCTTGCCTTGGATAAATTCAGCAAACATGCGGTATTCACTGGTTGCGGTGCAGCTGGGGCGTTGCAATGACAGTGGGAGGTATTGATCAAGGCTCTTTGGGAAGTCTTCTGATGCAGAGATCACGTTGGGTGCAAGCAGATCCTTGTATTGGTTGATCTTGGCTTGCATGCGGCCTATGCGAGCGATCTGCGGTGCATAGTGCGTTGGCAGGATCACCAGTTCAGGGCGCACCTTGTACGTGGCATCGATAGACTCAATCTCCCCCATAAGGCGGATGAGGCCCTTGATGGCAAAGGCGTCCATTCGAACGGGAGCGATCACAAGATCCGCTGCGCCAAGTGCAGCTGTGCTGGTGAAGCTGACGTTTGGAGGGCAATCGAGAATCACGACGTCGTAGTTGCTCAGCGGCAGAGAAGAGATCTCGCCTCTTGTCGCAGCATCGAAAAGGTTACGCAAACACATTTCGCGTGGACCCTTTGAGTTCGCAATGTGCGTTTCCATGTTGGCCAGGTCGATGTTCGCACCGATCAGATGCGGACCAGCTTCGCCAAAAGGTTTCTTGATCAGGCCTTCAATCTTGCTGTTGTCAGACGCGCTCGGGCTGGGACGCGTGCTCGTCTGCAGAAACGGCGTCACCAGGTTATCGATGGTGCTGTTGATGACAGCCTCTTGAGTGACGCCATACGAGGCGATTTCATCATCAAGAATGTCTGCCTCGTAGCCAAATGCTTGCGTCAGGTTTGCCTGGACATCAAGGTCAATGGCCAACACGCGCAGACCCATGAATTGCAGGTGAACGGCAGTTTCCACAGCTGTCGTTGTCTTGCCTGTGCCGCCCTTGACGACATCAACCACAATGATGACGGGACCTTGACCTGCGGGAGCCTTGGACCACCCCTGCGCTCTACGCCACTGGGCCAGCTGGAACAGGGTGTCGGGCTCGAAAACTCGGGATGCGACAGCCCTTGGATTGCTCTCGTTCGCGCGTTTGATCTGAATGCCTGCGTTGTCGGCATAGGTGCGCAAAGTGTTGTCTGTAACCCCCAGCAGCTGACATGCCTGGCGAAGACGGTACTTCAGGTTGTCGGTGTGAGCGTATGTCGAGCGAGCATCCATGGTAGGCAATCCCAGAGTCAGTTTTTCGCATTGTGGATCCCTAGGATCCCGATGTCAATAGAATTGGTAGGCAAAACAACGAAAACAGAGATTCCGTCTACCAATCATGTTGGAAGGTGTAACCCTGATGAGTGCTCCATTGGGCTGTAACCAAATTTGCAATCGATATGCTCACAACTATCCCGCTGCGCGGACGGCCAACAAACGGCCCATTTTAGGAAGCGCTACAAGCTCAAGGGGTGGCGAAAAGTGCCCGAAAAATGCACGTTTAACGGTTTTGTGTCCGTTTGATCACATACTTACAGTAATCTTACATGTGGGGTGGATGTGGGTGGCATGATTGCCACTTCAATTGACGTGCAATAAGTAATTGCAAAAACCAATTGCAAAATGTCGCTGTATATGACAATTTTTCCAATCTGCGCTAATACTTTGTGCAATTAGAATTGGCGGGCCCAAAATTAGAAAGTGCAATCTACATGGCGCATGAAGACGACCTGGATGTTCAAATTTCCGAATTGAAAAAGAAATTGCTGCAATTGGAGGCTCAGCAGGAGGATGCACGCAAGGAAAAAATTGCAGAAGTCGTAGCTTCTATTCGGGCGCAAATTAACGAATTTGGCCTAAAGCCTGCTGACCTGTTCCCTGAAGCGCGCTGGGTTCAAGTATCGCGCGCGCGCCCACTCAAGAAGGATCGTCCCCCCAAGTACCGAAACGAGCAGGGCGAAGTGTGGTCGGGTGGGCCAGGGCGTAAGCCACGCTGGGTGCGCGAGGTCGAAGCACGCGGCGAGGACATCAATAAGTATCTGATCGTCTGATACGACAAAGCTGCTTTTTGAAATCAATCGATAAGACCCAATTTCGTTAACCAATTTTCAAAAAACGCCGAAAAGCACGCAAAACAGCAACTTTTGAACAGGTCTCCTCTGTGGTGCGGTTGCTATTCTTCAACGCAACGAATGAATAGGAGTTGCGTGTGTGGCTGTACGACGGTGGACCTGATGGGGTTTGTCTAAGAGTAAATGACGCATCCCCCACGGACGGTGGCTACGTCATGGTATTTATCTTGCCAAGTGGAGACGCACGCTTACTCGCTACTCGTTTCCCGGCGAAATACGTCACGACTTGGCGCACGAACTCCAAACGCTGTGGGGGAGAGGATCTGGAACGCGTTCTGATCTCTCCGCTCCATCCTCGCTACGAGAAAATTAAGCGGCTGCTGGCAACGCAGCTGATCCCCAAGGATGACAGCGAAGCAACCCTTCGAGAGATCTCTGTGGAGACAATCACAGAGGAAGTCACGAAGCTCTTTTCTCTTCCTACTTCACCTGCTCACGCAGTGCTGGAGAAGGCCGAGAACCTAGAGTGATCACCGGGGACGAATCGTGCCGAATGAGCTCTTTGATTTTGACAACCCCTGGCGTCCAATTTATGAGGGATGGCAGTCTGCAGCATGGTACGGAGCGATGGCAGTCAGCTTTACGTCGCCGTTGTACATGCCACTGCCCACATCCTTTGCTGCCGTCGCAGGTTCTGCATGCACTCTCATGGGGTCCTGGCGCATGTACAAGGCCTGGGATCGAGCTTCGGACAAGTCTCGCTCAATGCCAGGGAAAGTCGAGTTCATCACGATTCCCCAGTTGCAAAAACTCGCGCCGAAATTTGCGAGCAAGGGCGAGGTATGGCTAGGACAGGGCTTTCACTGGACGGATTTGGAAGCCAATCGGATGCATGCTCTCATTGGCGCGGGTGTTGCCAATGTGTTGGGCAAGAAAGCACTGAACGGGCAAGGTAGCTATTGGCTGCATGGTCTCTCCAAAGAAGAAGACATCAGCGCGCAGCTGATGCTCCTTGAGGGGCATACCCTCATCGTGGGATCCACAGGCGTTGGAAAGACGCGTCTATTCGACCTGCTCATTGCACAGGCCATTCTTCGCGGGGAGCCAGTCATCATCATTGACCCCAAGGGTGACCAAGGGCTTGCTGACAACGCGCGACGTGTTTGCGAGGCCATGGGAGCCCCTGAGAAGTTCATCTACTTCAACCCGGCTCACCCAGACAAATCAGCATGCATTGATCCAATGCGCAACTGGAACCGGAAAACGGAGCTGGCATCGCGAATTGCCGCGCTTATCCCATCGGAAACCGGCGCTGACCCGTTCACGGCATTCGGCTGGAAGGTGCTCAACGATATCGTGAGCGGGCTCATTGCCACCGGACGCCGACCGAACCTGGTGCAACTGCGTCGATACATCGAGGGCGGGCCCGACGATCTCTTGGTGAAGGCCTTGCGCGTTCATTTCGTCAAATGCGTGCCGAATTGGGAGACGAAAGTCGCTTCATACGTCAAGAAGGCCAAAGGCTCGCTGCTCGACGGCTACATCGATTTCTACAAAGAAGTCGTGATTCACGAGGCAGAGAACGTGGACCTGCAGGGCCTGATCTCCACCTTCGAGCACAACCGGGATCACTTTCAGAAGATGGTGGCGTCACTGATCCCAATTCTTTCGATGCTTACCTCTGAGCCGTTGACGGACTTGCTCTCCCCGGACCTTGAGCCTGGCCACGACAAGGTGGTCACTGACATGTCGCGTGTCATCCGCAACAACATGGTGTGCTACATGGGGCTTGATTCGCTTGCGGACGCGACCGTGGGTAGTGCGATCGGATCGGTCATGTTGGCTGATATGACCGCTGTGGCAGGCGATCGATACAACTACGGTGTCGACGAGAAGAAATCCATCAACGTCTTCGTTGACGAGGCCGCCGAGGTTATCAACCAGCCTACCATCCAGCTGCTCAATAAAGGGCGCGGGGCAGGCTTTCGAATGTTCATCGCGACACAGACGTTCGCCGATTTTGCGTCCCGTCTTGGGGACGAGAACAAAGCGCGCCAGGTGCTGGCCAACACGAACAACAAGATTGCTCTGCGCATTCAGGATTCGGAAACCCAGCAGTACATTGCAGACGGAATCCCCAAGATCAAGGCGCAAGCCATGGCGGTTCGCTATGGACACAACATCGATGCCGACATGCACGACCAGTACTCTGCGTCGTACCAAGAGCAAGCCACAAAAGAAGAGGCCGACTTGATTCCGCCTGGGGTGTTGAGTGAGTTGCCTCCTCTGCACTTCTTTGCGCGCCTCTCGGGCGGCAAGACGCTCAAGGGCAAGATCCCCATTCTGGTGTAGCCATGGCATCGAAAAAATCATCGGATGGCAAGCACTCGTTTGCCTCCATCATCCTCATCATCGTGCTGTTCGGAAGTCTGCTGATCGCAGCCCTGGTGCCGGAGCAGACATTCGAAGCAGTGCGTGCCAAGGAACAGGCCCAGATTGTCAGCTGGCTGGGAGAAGATACCGATCAGTGGATTCTTGATCGCATATTCCGGTGGCTGGAGACAGTCAACGCAGAGGCTGGCAACTACCTTGAACAGAAAGAGAGTTTTGTAGGCAAGCCAGCAATCGATCAATGGATGGTTCACCGGGTGTATGCCATCACCATCTGGGCCCACGTGATTCTCTACCGAATGGGTATGCTCATCCTGTGGCTCGCCTTTGCGCTGCCATGCATGCTGGCAGCTTTCACTGATGGGTTCTACCAGCGCGAGATTTCAAAAGCCTCGTTCACTTCTCAGTCTCCGGTACGCCACAAAGCAGGTCTTGAGATGGTGAAGCTGATATCGATGCTGATGCTGTTGTGGATCTTCATGCCGGTCTTCATCAGCATCATCATCGCGCCAGTCGCTATTGCTGCCGGATCCTTCGCGTGGTGGATGTGGATGTCGAACATGCAAAAGCGCCTCTGAGGCTGTCCAGATGGCAGGCCAGCTGCCAGGGATTCGAATCAGGGCCGAGGGACTCACGCGGCTTTCAGCAAGCCTGAGAACATACCAAAACCGTGGTTCTTGCCCCCGCAGCGGCATTCGCACTTGCCATTGTGTTTGCCGTTCAAGCACTTGGCATTGCATTCGTGAAGTGAAGGCTGCGACTTGTACTCAATCATGCGGGTCACCGGCATCACGCCGCTCGTGCCCGACGTGGGGTAGCCAACCCGCATACTGTATCCGTCGTACCGCAGACCCTTCACGCCAGGCCAACGTGCAACGAACTCTTCGTTTGGCATGCCATAGGGGGCTTTGAGTTGCACTGCCTCACCTGTCACGTCGCTGAAGTACTTGATGTTGGCCATGTTGCTTAATCCGTAGAGTTTGTCGTTGTTCAGTGGAAGTCGCTTTCGAGCTGGTGCCGTATGGCTCCTATGATCACGGTCGAGGCGTCATGGATTTCGAACAAGGCCACGTATCCAGATCCGCCGAAGCTGATGATCAGCTCTCTAAGGAATGGGTTGCTCCCTGTCTTTCGGCAACTGAACGGGCTGTGCTGTAAAAAGCTGCAGGCTTGCTCAATTGCCTCCATTGCACGCGCAGGTATGTCTAGATCTCCCGAGGGGCTGGCCAGCTCACGCTCCAGGATGTGGTCAAACAAACGCTCCAAGTCTTCCGCTGCCTCCGTGCTGAAGAGCACCTGGTACCGATTCATGCGTTCTTCTTGGCAGCTGCAAGCTTGGCCTGAAGCTTCTCAATCACAACGTGGGCAGGAATACCTGTGCCCGTTGCGACCGTCTTTTGGATCGATGCCAGTCCACGACGGACGAATTCCGCTTGTGCTTGCCTGCGCGAGACTTCATTTCGGACCGCAGTCTCTACCAGCGATGCAAGGTTTTCATCGGGACCCAATGCTTGCTCCATTTCCCGGCGAAATGCTGGTTCAACGCGAACCGGTGGAATAGTGGCGGATTTCATGAAGCAAATTGTATTGCAATTGCGATGCATAAGCAAGAACTGCACAGTTCCTTTGCATCCAAGCACGGTTCGGAAGGCCAGGGTGAGCACCTGCTTTTGTGCGAATCCAGAGCTGAATCAGAAAAGCCTGAAAGGTGAAGATTTCTAGCGCTTTTCAGCACCTCCATTCTTGGGTCGCCTACGTAGTATCAAGGGCCATGAGTCAATGGTTCTTAGCCCTTGTTGCGCGCATCGCTTTTGCCACCGCCGCTCTTGCAAGCTTGCCGGTCCTGGCAGGCCCCGCCTGCTTTGACGAAGCGGCGCGGCGATACCACGTCCCCGTTGAGCTACTCAAGGCGATATCTATGGTGGAGTCGCGTGGTGATCCAAATGCCCGCAACTACAACACCAATGGGAGCTACGACATCGGGCACATGCAGATCAACAGTTGGTGGCTCAAGACGCTGGAGCAGTACGGCATTACAGAAGAAACGCTGCTTGAGCCCTGCGTCAACACAAACATCGGAGCTTGGGTGCTAGCGCAAAACATTGCTCGCTATGGCCTGACTTGGAATGCGGTAGGGGCCTACAACGCAGCCTCCGATTCAAAGCGTCTGGTCTACGCGCGAAAGGTCGCCACCACGCTTCGATCGCAGCAGATGAAGGCCGTGAAAGCGGCTAAACAAACTCAAGGGTGATGGACGGGGAATGCCATGAAATTTGCACTGAGTAAAAGTGAAATTGCAGTTGCGGTCGCGGTCATGCTGTCGGGCATGTCTGGCGCGCAGGCTGCGCTTGTTGCGGGCCTCTGCGAGGTCAATGGTTCGCAGATCTGTGGTGCGGAGCCGACCATCGCATCGAACGGCGTACTGACTATCAGGGGATACGCCTTCGATCCGGAGACTGGCGATCGACCAAGCGATTCCGTTTCTGGCTACGTGATCCTTCACAACGAAAGCACTGGCCAGTATTTCAGGGTCCCGGTGCAGCGCACTGAAGCCAGGCCAGATGTCGTGGTGGACTACCTGCCGGAGAACTTCAATCAAAGCCAGTATTCCATGGTGAATGCTGGCTTTATTGCACAGGTGTTCATGGCATCGCTCCCACCTGGCACATACAGTGTCCAGGACGCGCGGGTCATGATGAGCAAGAGCGGAACTGTGTCTTTAGGCCCAGCCCTCGGTAACGCTCAACCCCGCTTCGTTATTGCAGAAGGGGAGAGTCCTTTCCAGCTCATCCAGCAGGATGGTACTGTCGTGCCGCTGAAAATGGCACGGGTCGGCACCTCGTTTGTGGCAACTGGGTATCCAGCACTGCACGATGGCAATTTCACCATCAAGGCGGTGCTGCCCTCCTATGGTACCCAGATCGAGAAGAGTGTTCCCTTCGCTTACCAGCGCCCGACCCTTGCGGTCCCTGTGTCCCTTCCGCTGGTAGATGACTTCCCCGGCTTGGCGGTCAAGATGGCACCCATCAATCCGCTCACCAACAAGACGCTGGACACCACCTCGCTGTCAATGGTTGTGGAGTCGGGAAACGCCGAGGGCCTTTCGATCAATGGCGCTCCAGTTGTTGCCGGTGGAAAGCTCGATGTGACACGACTGGCGACGAGCTCGGGCGTCTACACAGTGAATGTGAAGGACGCTGGAACCTCGCAGGCCAGCAAAAGCGTCAAGATGTGGATCAACCTGCCTGATGCACCGAACATCGTGTTTACCGCTGAAAGGTGGGATCCTGCTTCGAAGGTACTGGTCAGCAGCTCGAAGGATTCCGCTGCGATCAAGGTTGAGGATATCGATATTCAGGCCAAGCTCGATCCCAGTACGAAGGATCTTTGCTCTTCACTGACGATGATCCGCCCAGGCTACACGCTCTCGCAGACAGCGGCGGTGAACTGTGCCGTTCGCTTTGGCGACTTGCCCGAGGGGATGAAGTACAACCCCTATGCATCCAATGCACTAAGGGGCTCGCTCGCGTCTGTTGGGGACAATACGTTGAGCTACACAGCGGGCGTCGTGTACACGGACCCGGCAACGCGACAAACAGCTTTTTATCCAGCCAAGACACCTGCGTCGCAGTTGACTCTCAAGGGTGTTGAACCAGCGCTCATCAATCTGTCGTTCGTGAATGACAAGTCCCTGGATGCGTTCTACGCGCAGAACCAGAGCCAGTATCCGAACAATGAGTTCGCATTGGTGGACAAGGTCCAAGCCCGCAGCTTGGGCATCGTGAAAGTGCGCTCTCCGTATCGTGACGTGACCACACGCGTGTCCTATCCGGATGGCACCACAAAGGAGACGAATAGCTCACTCACGGATAGCAATGTCTCGCTGGCCATGCAAGCCTACGATCCATGGGAGCGCTACCCAGTTAAGGTCGAGTCGTGGTACCAACGCGCGCCGGAATTCAAGTCCGAAGTCAACCTTGATTTCATCGGCGTCCCCAGCACGCCCATTGTGGACTTTGAACGCACCTTCACCTCGCATGACAAAGCCGATACCGTGTTGCACGGCATTGTTGGTGTATCCAGAGGCCAGAACATCGTTTTCGATTGGGAGGCGATGGGCAAATGGCAAGTCAGCATCAAAGAAGACAAGACTGGCAATGTGCTGTCAGCTCCTGTCACGGTCGAGCAAAACGGTAGCTTCACGGTCAACCTGGGGCGCTTATCGGCTGGCACCAGATACGTGGTGGCTGAGGCAAAGATGATCGATACAAGCGGGCTGGTCTCCAACAGTTCTGTTGTGTCCAAAAGTCGATCTTTGATCACCGCCGTGGGCGACATGATCGAGGCCAAGTTGTCCGCGAGAGCAATGAGTGGCAAGGCTCCATTCGTCCAGACGATCTCTACCTCCGTCAACGACAGCAAGTTGCTTGCAAATATTCAGGCGGTGACTTGGGAGAGGCAGACGGGGGCTGACCAGTGGGAAGTCGTGATGCGCAACGATACCGATGTGCAAACGGGGCTGAACTACACGGCGACCGTGAAAGACGTTGGCAACGCGACCTATCGTGCTGTTCTCACGAACAAGTACTCGGGTGCCGTCTACAAAACGGACCCGCTTACGCTGACCGCTTTTGATGTACCAACCTTCAGCATCAAGGCTCCATCAGTCGTGCAGGTCAATCGACCCGTAACGCTCAGTGTCGAGGCACCGGACAACTACGAGGCCACCTATGCATGGAAACTGATCACGACCACGGGGCTGGCTAACCCTGAGCAGCTAACCGGGACGGGTAAGACGTTCACGTTCACGCCAACCGAGCTGAAGTCGTACTCGCTGGAGGTAGTTGGAAAGTCGGCCAGTGCGCCAGACAACCCAGCAGCAGAGGTGAAGAAAACGACTGGTGTCAAAGCGGTGAACCCGCTCGCTGCTCGTGCTTCGCTGCAGGGTCCTACCTATGTGGAGACAGGAAAGCCCTACCAGTACAAAGCCACGATCAATGACGTGGTGTCGGGGACAGTTGATAAGTCGTATGTCATCAAAGGCTACTGGATCCTGCCTGATGGCTCGCGCGTTGATGGTGTGGATCTGGAATTCACCCCAAGAAAAGATGACAAGCTGCTCTCCTTCTACACCTATGTGGATGGGTACCCAGAAGAGACTTCGGTTTCGACACTCGCTGTTCGTACATGGGACTACACCTGGCCAGTTGAGTGGCGGATCAAGCTGATCCCTCAGCAAACCGACGTGCCCGCAACGGTCAAGTACAGCGTTGAAACACCGAATTTCGATATCAAGAGCCTCAACGGTGAGCAGCTCACCTACACCTGGTCTCTTCCAGACGGAATCACCCGAACCGGTACATCCAGCACGGATGTCGCGGGGACGCTGACGGTCAACAAGCACGGAACCTTCCAGGTCGCGGTGCAAGTAGCCGACACCCGTGGCAATGCCGTGAACATTTCTTCGGAACAGTTCACGATCTTGCCGCCTGCCTCAGTGAAGGCGCAAATGACTTTGACCTCGAAGTATGGAGAGGAGGTTTTTGCCCCCGGCTCCTATTACGTGGGCTTGAAATTGCTTGAGGTTCCTCGCGGTGATTCATTCCTTCGCAATGAAATGATGGTCAACGCAGAAAAGGTGGGCGAGTTCACTGGCAGCGGCACGTATATTGCATTCAAGGATCCGGGTAAATACGGATTGGTCGTCAGAACGATTACCAAGGCCGGAAACTACGGTGAAACCAGTATGGATGTTGATGTCAAGATCCCCCCAGCACCGGAATGCAACATCAAGCAAACACCTTCCACAAGCGGGAACCTGCTCACTGCAGATTGCACAGTGGCTGTCGGCTTCATCAAGCAAACACTGTGGACGTATGAGCTCGATGGGGTAGCCCAAAAATCCACGTCAAAGTCTTTCCTGATAAACAAGGCATGGGTCTCTACCGGACGCCTTAAAAATCTCAAGTTGACAGTTGAGACGGATTTGGGAGCTGTGAGCGAGCAGGCAATCCCTATCCAGTGACGCGGCATGTAGGAACAGCCGAAGTGTGATGTAGAAAAAATCACACAAAGGGTCGAAAAGCGAAGAAATTCAGCTCTTTTCGACCCCTTTTTTTTGTTTCGAGCCTCGTACTATCCTTCTACCGCTTTTATGCAAGCGATAAGGAATGAACGTCGTGAATAGGGCTGTGTTACTGACCGCAGGAATTGCACTCGCTTGCACCGGGTGCGCTCCTATTTATATTGATGTTCCTCAGCCCAAGAAAAATATTGTGGTGGCGCAACGCGATGTCACAGTCATTCACGGCGTAGCTGCAACCGAGACTCACAAAGAATATGTCATCACAGACGTGATGAACATGAATGAGTTGAATCCCGAGGAAATGGTGATCTGGGTCTCAGGTGTTGACCTGAAGAAAAGTAAATTGCAGCGCCCTGGCGAACGGCTCGCGGGTGATGCTCAAGGTGACCGCCTACTTACGTTCAACACAAAGGTTGAGGTCTATTCATTCGGGGTTTCCAAGGCGGGACTCAGTGTGGCTGGGCAGCTGGCGCTTGAGAAATTCAAGGCCAAGACAACAGATCGCTTCTATGTCGAATTTCTGAATAACGACGAGATGAATGAAAAAAACGTCAATCAGATGGTTGACGTATGGCGTGATTTATCCGTGAAGCTGAAAAGCCAGGGGCTCAATACAGCAAACGTGGTGATGGGCGGTAGTAAATATGGGCAAGAAACTAGTGCCATTGTGATGGTGAAGGTTGGAAAATGACAGAAATGCCAATCCCGAATTACGTGGATGATCAAATGCAGGTGTTCTTCTGGGAAGTCGATGAGTTCTTCCCTGCGTTGATCATATTTGTGGTTATGTTCATGTGGGATCAGCTGTTGCTGGGGCTCGTGGCAACCCTGATATTTGTGAAGCTGTTTGGTCGGTTCAAATCCAATCACATGGCTGGTGTCCTGTTCCACATGGTTTGGTGGTCTGGTGTTATGGCCTTGAATAAGAAGTTTGACAACGGCTCAGTACGGGAAATTGCCAAATGAATTTCAAGGATGCATTGCGCAGCATGAGTCAGCTGCAGGCCTTTACAAAGGCCATGCTCATGTCGAACATTATTATGGCTGTGGGATTGACCTGCGCTATTTTTGCAGTAAGTGGGCAGCGCGAACGCGTTGTTCTTGTGCCGCCTGCATTGGATAGGCGCGCAGAGATTGCTTGGAAATCAGCTGATAAAGAATATTTGAAGAGCTTTGGTCTTTATATAGCCACATTGGTGGGCAATATTCAGCCAAAAAGCTCCTCGCTGGTCCTGGATTCAGTTTCGCAGTTCATGGACCCGAAGATCTACACGGATTTTCGTAGGCAAATGCTGTCGATTATTGAAGATCCTCAGTTCAAATCATCCGGCGCGACTATTTCCTTCCAGCCCAACTCATTGCAGTGGGAAGGCGAGACATCCCGTGTCTTCGTGACAGGCACGCTCATCACCGCGTCCTCGGGTACGCAGAAGTACCAGAAGCAAGTGACATATGAAGTGGGGCTGGCCATACGTGAAGGCCGTCCATGGGTGACCCATTTCCTCAGTTACGAGGGAAATATTCCTCGCACCGTGACGTGGCATCTGAACCAGGCCCAGCGTGACAAGAAAAGCGTGCCGGACTATGCAAATCCGCAGGCCGTCAAGCGATCCGTCCCGGACTCCAATCCATCGGATATGACGGACTTGTCTGCGATGCGCACAAGCATTCCACCGGCTGATGGCCAGGGCCCCACTTCAGGTGCTCCGGAGGCTTCAGTTCCTGGTGCTGCTCCTGCATCGGATCCGCATCCTGAAGACATTATTGAGAAGAAGGAATAGGGCATGCTCGGTATGAAAAAGAACACGCTCTGTGTCCTTCTGTCTTTGCTGTTTGCTGGCGCGGTATCCGCACAGGACGCGGGCACCCAGCCAGTAGCTGCAGACGCGCACAAACGGGCCATCAAGGCAGAGCTTTCCAAACCTGTAGCGCTGAACGTTGCTGGCGCTGCAGCGGATCTCGATCCGAAGCCTATTTCGCAAATTGCCGCTTCAACTGCGGGTACATCTGCCAATCCTGCATCGCGTTTTGTGGAGCGCCCAGGGACCGGCTCCAGCAAGTCCGTCGCTACAGCCCCCAAGGTCACGCTTCCTGAAGGACCACTTGGCAAAGCTCCAGGTGATCTCAAGTCATCAGTGCTGAGTGCTCAGCGCGCTGGTGGGGTCGGACTGGATTCGATTCAGCGGGACATGAATCTCCCAGGCCTGAAGAAAGATGATCCTTCGCTCAAGCCCTTCGTTCTGCATACGCGCAATGGTGTCAATGAGATCGTGCGCCTCTCGGGAAGGCTTCTCAATCGAATTGCTACTCCATTCGTGAAGCCGGTAGTGGTTGATGAGTCCGGGTCGACCGTGAAGGTGATCGGCAGTGATGTGTACTTCATGCCAGCTGGTGAGACCCCCATTGGTCTTTACATCGTGGATGAGGTGAACACCGGCCAAACGATCTCGCTGACGGTTGTGCCTGCATACGACATTCCTGGTCAGTCGATCATCGTCAAACTGGAAGATCTCCGCGCTACGCAGAATCTTGCGCTCGCTGCAGCTACGCCCGAAGAGGGCGAGATTGCTCAGCCCCGTGCAAGTGATTACACGGGCTATGTGCGCACTCTGATGACTCAGGCTGTGCGCGGAAAAATAAATGGGTTCAACCCAGTGCCTCTGGAAGGCGGTATTGCTCGTCTGGGAACGATTGAAGTGGTGCCGGAAGTCGCCTTCACCGGATCGGTCGTTGACATCTATCGCTATGTCATCACCAACAAGGGGGCTGAACCAATCGATCTGGTCGAAACCGCTTTCTACCGCAAAGGGGTGAAGGCAGTGAGCTTCTTCCCCTCGCAATCCTTGACGCCTGAGGGGAGTGGCTATGTGTTCATCATGGCCGACAAACCTGAGTCTCCCGCTTCGTTGCAATGGGAGGGCCAATGAGTCTTATCCAGAAGCTCAACAACCTGCCGCCTAAACAGCGCAGGAATGTGTTGGTCATTGGTTCGGTCGTCTTTGTGATCGCTGTGAGCTGGGTTCTTACATCGCTCACAAATGGAAAATCTAACCGTTCACCACGCGCTTCAAAGCCTGAAGTGACCGTGGTAACACCTGCTCGCACCACTGGTGTAGAGCAAGTGGCCACGCGTATTGACTCCCTCGAAAAGGGGCAGGCCGATATGAAGGCAAAGTTCGAGCGCTGGCTTGAGGAGGCGCAAAAGCGGCAGAAGCACGATGCAGATCCAACGCTCGATGCCTTTGGCGATGGCGGAAAGGATTCCTCAAAGCAATCGAAGGATCCTTTGCCAAGCTTGCCCGATGCAGCCAGTGTGTTCGACGCTCCGGCAAACAAGCCCAAGGACCTTCCTCCACCACCAACGCCTGCAGCTCCTCCTACGCCCGCACTGCCAGCCACAGCAACTGCTGATAGCGGTATGCCTCAGGACGCCGCGCCAGCTGCGCCACCCAAGAAAACCATCCGCTTGATCAATGAAAGTGGAGTCCTCGACGGGTCGCAAGCCGACACCAAGCTGAACAAGCCTCAAACGGCGGCGAAAGCTGATAAGCGTGACTCGGCTTTCATTCCTAGTGGATCCATGTTCACAGGCGTGTTGCTCAATGGTTTGGATGCGCCGACCTCATCTGTAGCACAGAAGAATCCCACGCCAGTGGTTATCCGCGTGAAGCGAGAAGCATTGCTGCCAAATTTTGCGTCGATTGACGTGCGTGAGTGCTTTGCCATCGCATCTGGCTACGGGCAGTTGTCTTCCGAGCGCGCAATGATGAGAACAGAGGCACTCTCTTGTGTGCGTTCGGATGGGAAGGTCATCGAGAACAAGATCGAGGCCTACATCGTTGGCACCGACGGAAAGGTGGGCATACCAGGACGCTTGGTATCTAAGCAGGGCCAGATGATTGCCCGCTCGTTGCTCGCGGGTACGTTGGGGGGGCTGGGCCAGGCGCTCAATCGATCGCGTGTCCCATCGCTCAACATCGATCCGACACAGGATCGAAATCTGTACCAGTCCGATTCACTGTCGTCCATCGGGCAATCGGGCCTGGCTGGTGGTATCGCCTCGTCCACCAACATGATCGCCAAGTTCTACTTGGACATGGCCAAAGAGACCTTCCCTGTGGTGGAAGTACCAGCTGGTGAGGTCGTCACATTGATCATTACCCGTGGCACGCAACTTCCACTGAAGGGCTCCACAAGCCTGCAACGCATTGCCGATCCGAATGTGCGCCAGCGCAGTCCTGCGGCAGCACATGGCCAGCAGTCAAACCATCAGTCCGACGACTCGGGTGACTCCCTGGAGGATCTGCCCCGGACGATTGGCGCAGGCGTTCCGCAAGCCATGTCTCAACACGTGAATAGCGCCGTGTCTGGCCAGCGGGGCGGTACCTCTCCCTCGGCGAATTTCAGCAACGGCCTGGGCTGGTGATTAGGTGAATTGATCATGAAGATTCCACAAACTTTTATGCGGCTGGTGCCGCTCCTGGCCAGCTTTGCAATTACCGGCTGCGGCTCGCTGCTCAACGCTGGCGGTAGCTCTGATTTCACCTGCGATCGAAGCAACAACTGCCCAACACCCCTTGAGGTGTACGACCAGACAAACGGCGCCCCTGCAGGCGTATCGAAAGGACGTACCCCGGAAGGGTGGGCGAAATCTAACGTCAAGTCTTCCAGCTCCGGCAAGGACCAAGCTGGAAATGTTCCAGCGCTCCGCCTGGATCTCACCCAGATGACGCCTGAGGCCAGCATGGTGACTGCTGCAGCCCCACCAGCTCGTCCTTTGCGTGAGCCCAGCCAGGTCATGCGGATCTGGATTTCACCTTGGAGAGATTCGAGTGACAGCCTGAATTGGTCAGGCTACGTCTTCACCGAAGTTACGCCAAAACGCTGGAGTTTTGGCGAACAAGAAGTGCGTCATCAAGGATTGCCGCCTTCATTTTTCCCGCGTTAGTTTTCTTTAACCCTAGAAAGGACCTTTCCATGAACTCCATCAACCAAACGGCTGGCAACCAATCGGCTGCTCTGTCCAACAAGGCTCAAGTGGCTCTGCTGCTTGCTGTGGCAATCATCATTCCCATGCAGGCAATGGCCGGTGCTGGCGGTACCGAATTCACGCAGGTCTATGACCAGCTGACAGGCTGGGCCAACGGCACGCTGGGCAAGGTGCTGGGCGTTGCAGCTCTGCTGGTGGGCCTGGGCGTCGGCGTGATCAAGCAATCCGTGATCGCCGCTGTGGTGGGCATCGCTATGGCTCTGACCGCCGGTTTCGGCCCAGGCGTCATCGATGGCGTGATCTCCACTGGTGTTCGCGTCACCAACATGATCTGAGTTTGCAACGTCCTAAGGGGAAAGAATGTCGGCTATTCACCAAGCGATGCAGCAAGCAGCTGCGCGCAGCTTGCCAGATGAGTTCATTCCAGTGAACGCATACGATGAGGAGACGGGAGTCTTCCTTTGCGATGACGGATACATTGGTGTGTGCTACACGGGTAATCCGGTGAATGGCGCTGACGACACGACAGCGGAAATGCTCAAAGGGGCCTTTTCGCTGTCGCTCCCTGCAGGTTCGTTTATCCAGATATCCCTGCTGGGGATGCCTGATATTGACAGCATGCTCGTCAACTACCGCTACAGGCGCGAAAACGGCATCGACCGGATTCAAAGCCCGCAAGCGCGCAAGGCACTCGAAACGTTCTATCAGCGTCGCCTGGAGTTTCTATCCAAGGCGAGATTCGAGTCCAACAGCCCAACAACCGGAGTCAAGATCCACGATCGCACGATCGTGGTTTCTTTAAAAATTCCGTATGCGGGCCTCGAACCAAAACCTGAAGATGTTGAGACCGTTGCTGAATCCGGCGCGAAGCTCAGCGAGTCTCTGCAGGCGATTGGATTGTTCACACGACGGGTCAACCGCGAGGAATACCTTCGCATCGCATACCGACTGACCCACCCATACGATGAGCAGAAGATTGATCCGGTAAGGGACGATCAGCTGCTCAAGCACCAAGTCTTTGTGCCAGGTGAAAGTATCGAAGTGCGCAAAGACGCTTTGGAGTTCTCTGACGGCACGCTCGCTCAGATGCTGAGCGTAGGGCGCTGGCCAAAGAAGAATGCCATGTCCCTGATGGCATACATGATTGGGGATCCCCTGGGGGCGAACAATCAGATCAAGCTGCCATACCACATCAACCTCACCCTGCATTACCCCGCGCAGTACCAAAAAACTAGCGCGATGAAGCAAAAAGCTGGGCTGATTAACTATCAAGCATTCGGGCCGCTGCCCAAGTTCGTTCCAAAGCTGTTTTTTAAGAAGCAGGGGATGGACGTGCTGGTCAATGCTATGGAGCAGGGTGCCACGGTGGTGGAAGGCACTCTCACTTTGACTGTCTACGGTAAAGAGCGTGATGAGGTCTCTCGCCAGATGGCCACGCTCAGGACCTATCTTCAGTCCTTCGACTTCGCCATGGGAGAGGAGAAGTACATCCTGTGGCCACAGTTCTGGAACTCTTTCCCGCTCTTCCCAACGGTGGAGAGCATTAAAAATACATTCCGCTTCAAGACACTGGCTGTCGAACAGGCGATGACCTTTGCGCCGCTGTTGGGGGAGTGGAAGGGAACCTCATCCGCGATGCCGATGCCCGACAAAGGGCATGGCATGTTGCTCCAGAGCAGGCGAGGGCAGCTCATGGCGCTCGATCTGTACGACACATCCACCAACATGAATGGAGTCGTGTTCGCGGCTGCAGGCTCCGGCAAGAGTTTCTTCACCCAGATGCTCGTCACTGAGTACCTGTCGATGGGGGCCAAGGTATGGGTGATCGATGTGGGTCGCTCCTACTACAAGCTCGCCAAGATCATGGCGGGCATGTTCATTGAGTTTGGGAACGATTCGGGGCTGTGTTTGAACCCGTTCACGAACGTCGAAAACATCGATGAGGAAGTGGGGTTGATTCAGGCCATCATCGAAAAAATGGCTGCTCCTGAGGATGGCCTTGATGACTATCGCCGCTCTCGACTTGAAGAGGCGATCAAGGCCGTGTGGGGCAACAAGGGCACATCCTCCACGATCACCGATGTCGCAAACTATCTGCTTGGTCAGGATGATCAGCGTGTCTCTGACATCGGCAACATGCTGTACAGATTCACTGAGCACGGCTCTGAGGGGTACTGGTTCAATGGCAAAGCCAACCTGGACATGGACCGCGATCTGGTGGTGCTGGAACTCGAAGAGCTGAAGGGCAAGAAAACCCTGCAGCAAGTGGTTCTCATGCAGATCATTGCTGCGATTCAGCATGAGATGTACCTGTCAGAGGACGGTCGTCCAAAGGTGCTCATCATTGATGAAGCATGGGACCTGCTCGATGACCCGATGGTGAGCCGCTTCATGGAGCATGCATACCGCCGCTTCCGTAAGTACATGGGCTCGGCCATCATCGTTACCCAATCTATCGCTGACCTGTACAAAAACGATGCAGGCAAGGCGATTGCCGCGAACAGTGCATTCAAATTTATTCTGCGCCAGGAGGCGGAAGTCGTCGACCAGGTGCAAGAGGCCGGGTACCTGTCGTTGGGTGACTATGGCTTCTACCAGCTGCGCTCCGTTCACTCGGTACCTGGCAAGTACTCCGAAGTGATGATTTACACGAACGGGCAGCTGGGCATCTCGCGCTTGATTGTTGATCGCTTCACTGGGGTGCTCTTCTCGACAACTGGGAAGGAGCGCAATGAGGTCATTGACGCAATGGAAGCAGGTGTTGAGCCAATCGAGGCCATTGACGATTACATCGCCAAGTACGGATAAATCATGAGCAAAGAAATTTCCAATATCAAGCCCTCGGAAGAGAGTCCTGAAGCTGCACCAGCGCCAGCCACTGCCGCCAAAGACTCCACCGGTATCGTAGGCATGCTGGGCGATATCGCGGTTATGGCTGTCGTGGCCTTCGTTGTATCTCTTGGTGCCATCAAGTACCTGCCGAAAACGTTGGGGCTGAGCGGTGCTTCGGGAGATCTTCCCGTTGCAACAATTCAGTTCGATGCATTGGTGCGTGAGCAAATCGTGAGTTTGAGTGCGCAGGTTTCTTCCGGCGAGCTGGCTGTGGAAGAGATGCCGAAGCGCAGTTCAGCGTTCACTGCAGCACTCCTTGAAAAGCTCAAAGCGCGCGCCGCTGAAGGCAAGGTGATCATGCGAGCGGAAGCTGTGATCGCCGCCCCGGCAGATGTACCTGATTACACGGATCAGTTCCGCTCGGAGCTGATCGCCGATGGTTTGCTCAAGCCAAGCGGCAAGAAGTAAAGGGGAGGTCACATGTCCGCGACTACACCTACCCTTGAGATGGCCGGTGAACCCGTCAAAAGGGGCTGGATACGCCGGTTCCTCCGCTACTCACTTTGGTCATTCGTCTGGCTGGTCCTGCTGTTGGGCGGGCTGGTGCTGGGGATGAAGCTCACAGGCCTTCGCATCGGAATTGATGTGCAGCGCCTGATTGGTGAACCTGCCTGCATGCCTTCACTGGTGTACCTCTGGCACAAGGGATTGCCGCGTCCACCGCAAGTAGGTGATGTGATTGTGGCCAGCATGCCTGATTCCGGGCTCCACATCGGTGCACGACCTGGAGATCGGATCGTCAAGGAAGTCTTTGCAGTGGCAGGGGACCACATCCGGATCCAAGGCACCGAACTGTGGATCAACGGAAAGCACACCGATCGCCTTTGGTTGGCCAAGAGCCTGCCGGGAAAAAAGCCCGGTGACTTCGATGCTGAGTACACGCTCAAGGATGGTCAGCTTTTTCTCATGGGAACAACGCAAGAGAGTCTTGATTCTCGTTACTGGGGGCCTGTAAATCGTGAATCGATCATTGGTGGCGCAACTCCTCTTTTTTAGCGCATTACATGTTGTCGGTGGTGTGGCCAGTGCTGCCGATGCAGCTGATTCTCGCGCACCCTGGCTGAACAATCTCCCAGCTACGGCTGCACAGCCCCTGCAGCTTCAAAACGCACCTCAAGGCACCCTGCGTGACTTCGGTATTAGCAATCCGCAAGGCACAGCCACGCCATGGATGAACGATGTCAAGAACAAGTTCATGCAGGAGGGGCGTGTCTCAAGCAAAGATCCTGGGGAAATGGATTTCGAGATGCAGGTGTTCATCTCGGAGGGGATGCCTGAAGGGGTCCTTCGCCAACTCTTCAAGCAGGCCCTTGATGACAAGCCGGGAAAAATCCGTTTTGTAGTGAGAGGCTTTGAACCTCAGAAGCTCGGAAAGCTGCTCAATAAATTCCGAAAACTGCTGCCAGATCCCTACAACGATGATGTTGTGGTGGAAGTGGATCCGAATGCGTTCCGCACCTACAACATCACTACGGTGCCTGTGTACCTGGTCAAGGACAACAACAAGTGGTACCAGATCAATGGAACAGCAAGTCTGGAGACCGCCAGAGAGTACGCCAAGAAAAAGGGCGCATACAACGCAGGTGAGTCCTACGCAATCAAGGAACCAGACATCCTGAGCGTGATCGAGGCGCGCGCCCAAAATTTCGAATGGCAACCTGTTCTCGACAGAGCTCGTTCGCGCATTGCGGCGAATCTCAAACCCGGGTTTGATTTGCCTACGACCAATCGAGATATCACAGCATATTTCGAGCCGACATTCACTGCACCGCATGACATCACCTCACCTGGTCCAAACGGTGCTGGAGAAATCACATTGGCCAGGGCAGGGCAGACCTTCAGGCTATTGGAGTACACGCGCCTGCAGGTGCCTGTCATCGTTTTCGATGCCTCTGATGAAAGGCAGATCCGCCTGGTGCAAAGCTGGCTCAGGAAGCCCGAATTCGCGTCTGCAGATCTGTTCATTGTGGGGACTGACGTTCAAGTCAAATCGCCACGCATGCCGGTGACATCCGAGCTCTCGCGAAAGCTCAAGCGGCCCGTATTCCCGATGATGCAGCGCCTTAGCGAGCGATTTGGACTTGAGGCGGTACCGGCGATCGTTGAGCAAGAGGGTGTGCGATTGCGCCTTCGGTATTTCGATCCGCAGACCAACAAGGATTAAACGGATGCGCAAATTGGTCAAGTCAATTCTGCTGGCATGTGCTCTCATGTTGTGCATGGGCGGGGCCCACGCCCAGGACTCCAAGATGATGAAGCTGGTGTGTAACAGCTACAGCCCGCTGGAGACCATGTTTAAGGACGTGTGCTGGTCGGGCATGTTTCCATTTCGCCTGATGGGTGCCACGTTCATGAGCGGCAAAAGTGGTGTCCCGACTGACGCGAGCAACAAGATCATTTGCGCGTGCGGCGGTGATCTCAAGGAAGGCAAATTGCCGCGTCTCGGCTTCACTCTTGGCTTTTGGGCCCCATCCAAGATCATGGATGTGACACGACAGCCATTTTGCCTGCCGTCGTTGGGTGGAATTGAGTTGCCACTTGGCGATATGTCCTTCCTCAATGGTGGCGCGAACATGGGGCGAAGTGACCGGCATGAGGCCTTTGCAAACTGGGCGCTCTATACGTTTCCGATCATCTACATGCTGCGGTTGATCGACGATGGCGCGTGCCCAGCAGATGGCATGACTGAGTTCGATCTTCTGCAGGCAAGCCCAATGTTCCCCAACTGGAATGATGTACTGGGCAGATACACGACATTCATCAATCCGGAGATGATGCTCTTCACCGGAGTCACCTCACTGTTTGCACTGCCAGTGGATACAGCGGCATCGACTGCTGGAAGCCCTATGAACAGCTTGTTCTGGGTGGCTGGGGGCTGGGGTCCTGTCTATCCCATCACGGGCTTCTATGGCAATGGCAACGGTCGAATGATTGACCCTGTTGGGTTCACGAGTCTCACTGCCATGCGTGGGGTGTCATTGTTGCACCGGCTGGGCATGCTCAATGAGACCATCGGAAATGACAATCTTTGCGAGCGACATCCGCGCTTCATCATCCGAAAGGATGCGTATCGCTGGCAGTTTCTTGCTCCCTCACCTGAGACCAGTGGTCGCGCCCCTGAAGCTGGGCCACCAACGCAGAGCAGTTCTCAGGTCACAGAAGTGAACCCGCCATCCAGGTTCAGCTCGTGCACGCACTCAACGGGCTCCTCGACTGCTGCGTGGGGAATGTGGCGCGATGTTCCCGCGACTGGTGAGGACCACTCGTATTTGTTGTTCCAGTGGACCGATTGCTGCTTCGGCATTACACCGGATTGAAGAGGTACGACATGTACGCGAATACCGAAGATTACGATACCCTGCCGCGCCGAAACAAAGCACTCATGTTTGGTGGTCGTCTCATGCTTGCATGGGCGATCCTTGGCATGCCTCTGACATCGCTCAACAGCTTTGCACAGGGGTTTCCAACTACCCCTACGACTACGGAGCTGAAAGATTCCGCGCAGCAGATGCGCGCTGATGATGCGACCAGCAACACGCTTATCAACAAGCGTGCCTCCAGGCTTCTCAATGGTCAGTACAAGGACAACTCGCCTCTTCGGGGCCCGAAGATCATTGACGATGGCACTGAAGTTCGCAGCCCAAAGATCATCGCTGACCCAAACGAAGCCGCGCGAGCTGCAGCTGCAGCTGCAAAAGCGGCACCTCCTAAGTCACGACAAGAAATCGTCTCGGGTGCCCAGGCCGGTAGCAATGTCGGAATGGCCGTCTATCCACGCGCCGATGCAGGCACAACGGCAACCGTTAATACCCGAGCTGAACCCGGTGTGAACGACACGTCCGGAAATCGGGTGAACATCAACCAGGTCATGCCAGGCTTCCGGCAAGATGAGGTGCAGCGGCTCCACAATCTTGGGGCTGACATGTTCAACAATCCTTCGAATACCAAGGCGATTGCAGAGAAGGCACGCAAGAACATGCGCCGTGATGGCTGCAGAAAAACTGACTTCGTCATGAAGTCACTGCAGAACATCGACCTTGCGCCAAACTCCCCGGAGCATCGCATTCTCAAGGTCGAGTTTTTCGACGTGACGAAAGAGCCGATTACCGGAACGAACCCAGTTGAGTACAAGACCATAACGACACCTACGACCTACAAGCGTGGGAACGTCAACTGGTTGGTGCCGACCCTGGGTGCCGCTTCCACCGTGTATTGGGACATCGTGGATGACTCCTACGCCATTCGCTATACCTACACGCCATACACTGAACCGCTAAATCGCAATTACTTCACCTACAACCATTGGTTCGGTCTCTCCCATGGTGGGGGTGTTGAGCGTGTATACGATCCAGGCTTGGTGAGCTATGGATCTCCGAATGATGGATGGAAGCCTGTTGCGTCCAAGGGTGTTCCGTTGGGCGTAACAGCCGCATACTTGAGCGCCGATCTGTACCAGACGGATGTCAACTACACCGATGCGTCGCCTGATCAGCCGTGCCCTCCCGATCCTCCAGAAGTCTGTGAAGTAGGTTCGATTGGGGGGGACTCCATCCGCTGGTGCCCTAACTCGTATGGGTCAATGATCGTCACCCTCTACGACGATGTAAACAATCCCAGCCCAGATCGCTATGGCAAGAGGGTCAACGATACGCTTGCTGCCAATGCTCAGCGCAAGGATTACTCAAGTGACACAGCCATTCGTGCCGGTGTCATACGGGGCGTGAATGCCCGCAGCAGCACCTATGCCCAGCAGTTGGCAGGGTCGTGTACGAGAGAACCCATTTCGAGGATTGAGTTCAGAAAGGGCGGCTCCTATGGCGTGCCCGATATGCTCATGTGCTCAGAGACGCTCGTCAATCCTTACCCGGAGGGTTGTGACTCCATCAAGCGTTCCTTTGGTCTCTCATCTGTCGGCGATCACAATTTCCTGACTGTCACCGCTTTCAACAAAATCAAGGTTCCGATCATTGATCCGAAAACCGGAAAGCAGGCGAAGGACGATGAAGGCTACCTTTTGTACACGTACAAGAAAGAGCCTGCCAATGTTGAGGGGCCCATCAAGACGACATTCAACATCATGGGAGTTACGGCTTGCTATGGTGGCAACAGCTGCACCACTGAAAAGGAAGACGATCCAAGGGGAACTAGTGAAGGCTACTTTGTTGAGTATTCCCACAACCCGATGGAGGCGAAACCCAACGACTACGTCATAGACGGTGTTTTTGCGGGTCCTGGTGCAACTGGTGAGTTCACTGATTATGGAGCGCCAGCAAATTACTGGAGACCTGCTGGCGTCATTGAGGGGGATGGTTCCCTACACCAGGTCAATTTCAAGGCCAAGGTGTACATGGTCGTCGTCAACACCTTTGCGAACTGCGAAAGATATCTGAACTATGTAGCAGACGGTTTTTGCAAGGGTGGCAAGCTCACGTGCACAGACACTGCACCAACACGCAAAGTGGGTAATGTGGAGTTCGGCCCCGACTTGGCCAACCATGGCATCGTGGACGTGTTGAAAAAATGGGGAACTGATGGCTCCGCAATCGTAGATTCATACTACGAAAATCCGAATGATGGCACTGAGCCCAACCCCAACGGCCCACCAATCGTCATGCTGGAAGATCAGATGTGCTGGGAGGCCAAGGCAGAGCCATTCGAAACCTGCCGGATGATGGACACGGATAACAACCGCCTGCGCCAGTTCACGAAGACTGTTGGCAAAGTGAAGGAAGAGTGGGAGACAGACTGCAATATCGAAACTGACTATGAAGATATTCCGCTGGAGAATTCCCCATCGTGCCAGCGACTTCCCAAAGCGGACACCTGCGACACGCGATTCGAAGGGCTGTTTACGGGACAGTGCTACAACCCCACGCTCGCATACGACTGCGGCACGAAGGTTGACACAAGCGTTCCAGTGATCGTCGAGGAAATGGGGGATGCTTGCTCTGGTGCCATGCGCTGCATGGGCACTGAATGCCATCGCCCAAATCTGTCAGGATCGCACAATGGTGAGTTCGCTCAGGCAGCAGCAGGTATGGAGGCCATCAATGAGATGATCAACGACATGGTGTGCGAAGAGACTGGTGAGCCGCCAACAAGCGTCAATCAGACTTGCACGCCATTCGTTTTCGGCGGCAAACCAATGTATTGCAAGATACCGATCGGCAATCAAATCGGCCTGACGCCCAACTGCTGCAAGGACACCAAAAAGGCTGCAAAGGGTGGCCCCAGCTGGCAAGACTACCTGCAGGCCATGAGTGCTGCATACAAGCTCGGGCGGACCATGGGAGTCTTGGACGCCATCCAGGGCAGTGACATGTACAACACCATCTCTCACACTTTTGGTGAGATCGCCTCGCCTGTCACTGACTTGTATAGCTCAGCATCCAGCTGGATCACAAACAACATCGTGACTCCATTTCGAGCGGGTTTCGATGGACTGATGGGGGGACAAGGCTCATCCGCTGCGGGACAGTTAGCCACGGACGCTGCTGGTAAAGGAGGCGCAGTTTCTGGCCTGCTCGACCAATTCCAACAAATGATGTACAAGGGAATTTATGAAGTTCTCAAATCAATTGGTGGTGATGAGCTCGCCGGGATGATTTTCACAACGGCCACAACCGAAAATGGTACTGAATTGGTGCTTACAGAGGGGATGGCCAATATTCTGCTGGCATTCCAGATTTATTCTATTCTTCGCCTCATAGGCCATATTATTTTTGCATGCAAGAGCGAAGAGTATGAATGGGCCATGAATGACAAATGGCGATTGTGTACATTTGCCGATACTTGTTGTGCCAAGAGTGTTTTCCTCTTGGGATGCGTTGAGAAAAGACAGCTTTATTGCTGCTATAAGTCGATTGCCTCACGCGTGATCTCACAACAGCTGATATCGAAGAACTTAACGGCCTCTCGGCCTAATGGATTCCGCACGGGCTTGAATGGTCGTCGTCTCGGTAAGTGCAATATTAACTGTGGAGGATTTAGTGCATACGAGCTCGCTGCTGTAGATTGGTCCCGAGTTGATTTAACTGAGTGGACGGATGCATTGATAGAAAGCGGCTTGTTAAAGCCCGCGAATGCCGGTGCAAGTTATGGAGTCGGCCAGAACAAACTGAAGTCATCAATGGCTATTGGTAGAAATCCAGACGCGGAGAACTTGTATGACAATCGCGCCGCTGCGGTCAAAACTACTGAGATACTTAGTGATAATTTAAGCGAAGCAATGGATTTCCAGCAGTCGCTTAAAGATGACGTGGATGAGCATTGCTATGTAGACGATAAAAAAATGCCTTTCACCTACCCTGGATGCAACAAGAAATCAGCTAGTCCATGATTCTTGTGAATAAGTTCAGAAGGCAGATCACATGGTTTAGCCTAGTTGCATGGATGAAACACTTGTAAATTCTCGTGCTGGGACTGTATGATTGGTGTTTTGAAGCAAATTGCAATTTCAGAATCGGTAGTATGAAGATTTTTAAACTAAGTACCGCACTCCTTTGTGTTGCTCTTGCCGGATGTGCATCTTCGACCAAGTACCAAGCAGCATCGGATTTCGCTACAAGCAGTCCAAATTTTGAAAGGGCTGTTGAAGGTAACTTAGTTCGTTACGAGATTGTCCCAATCAAGAGGCAAGCAAACACTATCGGCGTTGCAGCTGATATTGCTGCTCCTAGCACGAACGGGACACTTGGTTCGGTTGCATTGGCTGCTAGTGCTCTGGATGCACTAAGTCCGCGCGACAGGATGTTTTTGGTGTATCTGAAACTTGATTCTGGTGACGTGGTGGCTGAGGAGTTCCGCAACATGCCCACAAACCCTGAACCCAAGCCTGGTGATCGAATCAGAATCATTGTGAAAAAGGACAAGGTGAAAGGTTTTGCAAATTTCACTCAGGATCCGACGTTGGTCGAAAAACTGAAGTGACTCAGCTCAAGCTCCGTCACCCATAGGCGAACCATCGGTGCAGGCGGCTGAGCGATCGTATTCACCGGGGGCTCAGGTGCAGACTTGCCAGCCTTTGACTCATATGAGACAATCAATTGTCCCAAATGGGTTGCAGGAGCATGACATGAAAACTTCATCACCAAGGGCTGGTGCTGCATCGAGGAGCGGCATCAAGACCGAAAAAGCTGCTATTTCGCTCAAGGCTCATTCCTCGATCAAGAGCTCGAATGAAGTGTTCTTCAACGTTTTCCGGATGGCACCCAACGACTTCATTCGGGAGGTACGACGCGGCACACGGGCGAAGGAGATCGGCGTTGTTGCAAAGGCTTTGGGAGTACCCGACACACGCTACGTCGATATGCTCGGGCTGACTCGCTCGACCTTCAATCGTAAGGTAAAGGCGGATGAGGTCTTGGATCGCAATCAGAGTGAACGTCATATGCGCGTGATGCGAATGGTTGGGCAACTCACAGGGCTGATCAAGGAGTTCGGTGACCCCAAGGGCTTCGATGCTGCTCAATGGTTTGGTGCCTGGATCGAGCAACCTAATCCAGCATTGGGCAATGCCAAGCCTGCTGAGTACTTGGATACCGCGATGGGGGCTGATGTCGTGGAGGCTACATTGCAACGGATGTTCTCCGGAGCTTACGCATGAGCGTTGCTTCAGCGGGGATGATTTCGGTCTGGCGCATCGCTACCAAAGGAACGTCTTGGCTGGCAACTGATCTCAGTGGCAAAGGTGCAGCTGTCTCCGGTGGCCGGTGGAATCTGAAAAATGATCCTGTCGTGTACTCAGCAAGCTCTATAGCGCTTGCATGCCTGGAGACAGTTGTCCATCTGAATGCGCAATCCTTGCCGATCAACCGATATGCTGTCGAAATTCAGATCCCGCTGAGCATCTGGGAGAAGGCCTACAGGCCTTCTCAGGAGGAGCTTCCCAAGGATTGGTTTGAACTTCCTGCTGGTACAGCATCAGCAGAATTTGGGTCTCAGTGGGTGCATTCATCGAAAAGTTTGCTGATGGTCATCCCATCAGTAATCGTCCCGATGGAAAGCAATATCCTGATCAATCCTTTGCATCCAGACATCGAGACAATCAAGGCGTTCGATCGTGGACTGTTTAAGTACGACGAACGGATCCGTCAAACGAACCAGGACTAAAACAGATACTTTCCCAAAACCGTAGCGAGGGCTCGAAACACGCATATTTTGCGTGCTTTTCGAGCCCTTTTTGCATGGGGCCTGTACCTACCATTGAGTGCATCATGATGCTGCATATCGGTGTTTGATTCGCAAGGAATTAAACCATCAGCGGCGAGATTCAATGAATGGAAATGATGCTCCTGCTGAATTGGTATTCCCTTCACTCTGTATTAGCAAATCAACGCTACCTGTCCATTGCCATGGCCAGCAATGCACCTCTTGCTGGAGGTACTTGCCGTGGGTGAGGGATCATGGTTCATGTATGCCTTCGTAGGCATTATTGGTGCCTTCGCTTTGGCGATGGTTGCGGCAACACGTTCTGATGAAGAGAAGCGTCGCAGTGAGTACCGCAAGGCGGCGGCGTCAGGCAAGCTCAAGCGCAACAGGCAGCAGGGAGCAATGGAGGGCATGCCAGTGGCCTTCATGTCATCAGCCGACGATGAAGAGGATGACGGGCATCTCAAGCCCTCGATGAGCGCCATGAAGATACCCCCGCCCGATGCCGCTCGCATTGAGGCGGTCGCGCCTAAAAATGACATGAGCTCGCGCAGGCCAAGATGAAAGCCAGGCTTTCTGTCCTCATCTCACTTTGCTTTGTCGTATCTGTAGGTGATGCGCGAGCAAGTGATCCAGTTGCGCAGGCAATCAAAGAGTCAACCCAAGACAACTCGCGCTTTTCAGCTTGTGTGAACCTGAGCCGCATTCGTGAAAAGCCTTCTTCATCGCAAGCAAGTGCGATGCGCAAGAAGGCGGTCGAGGCGGTGGTACAGAAGATGAAGATAAACGATCCTTTGATGCTGCGCGCAAGAGCTGACGTGGCCCGAAAGGGGCTATACGGGTACCCCCAGGACCAAGGGCTGGCGCTCAAGATCTACGAGAAGGCCAACAAGTCTGCTGAAGCCGGATGGAATGCCGCATTGATGCTCTATCAGCACTATGGCAACCAAATGCCTCCTGCGATCGCCAAGCGCATTGTTGAGACGCTGCAAAAAACGGGCGCATCGGAGTTCAACTCTCGTGGGGTGGTCGGCTCCTACGCTCATTACGTGACTGGCATCTTGCAAGAGACCGGGATTGTGGGAACACCAGATCCCAAAAATGCGTATTTGCACTATCGCGCGTCTGCGCGCAATGGCTACGTGCCTGGTGCCTACCACTACCTCCGCTTGACCACCCAATCGCTTCCGCAGCTGCCAGAAAGTGATCGCAATGTGGCTATGCAGGAGGTTCGCATGATGGTCAACCGCTGGAAATGGCAGTCACCGGAAATCATGCTGCTCGCGGGCAATTTGTATGCATCTCATTGGCTCCCGGACGAGGACGGCTTTCAAGCTCAATACCACTGGCGCATGGCTCAGAAGATGGGCGGGGCGACGGAAATCAGGAATTTCGACAAGGTGATCAGTGACCTTGTAGTTCGGCTTCCAGCTGAGAAGGAAAAGCGCATGGAGGAGGCGGTTGACGCTGGAATGCGCAACACCATGAAGGTGAAACACACGTTGGAGTATGCAGATCTATGTTCCGAGTAAAGCCGCTCAATTTGACCCGAGCAGCACTGGTTTGCGGGCTATTTGTGGCCCTGACTTCCAATGTGCCTGGCCAACCATCCAACCCAAACGGTAACTTTCTCAAGAGTCGAGAGGAGGGATGGTTTTGGTATGAGCAAGAGCCTGAACCACCAGAGGAGCCGCCGCCTCTGACCTTTCCATTGCCAAAACCAGCATCACCTTCCGTCATCAAGATCGAGAAGCCCAAAGACCCAAAGGTCAACCCGATGTCTGTGGAGTGGTTCCAGAAAGAGTATCCCAACATACTCAATTCAGCGATCGACAACCCAAGCGACGAGAACGTCAAGCTCTATCGGTATGCGACGCGTGTGATGTTGGACAAGGCCAGCAACTTCACTCGCACATTCCAGCGCCAGTCGTTGCTGGACCCATTGCTCGATGAGTCTACGCGATCGCCCTTCTCAACAGCCATGCGCGGCAGCTACCAACGATGGACCAGTGAGCAAAAAACGAAAGCTACTGAGGCCATCTCCAAGAAAGCTGGTCTCTGGGTGTTCTTGGACGAGAAGTGCCCCTTCTGTGCCCAGCAGTACCCGATTGTTGCGCGAACTGCGAAGGAGCGAGGCTTTGAGGTTTCCTACATCACACCTGATGGCTCACGTCCACCATGGGTAATGGGCAGCGCGCAGGTACTCAAGGATGAAGGCCAATCAAGGTATCTGCGTATTTCAGTGCGTCCCGCCGTCGCACTTGTCGTCCCTCCTGAAAAGATCACTGTGCTTACGCAAGGCCTGCTCTCGCAGGATCTTCTTGAAGAGCGGATCTTGCATGCAGGAGACGCAGCAGGGCTTATCACTGGAACTGCTCGAAAGAACGCATTCCCAGAAGAGCGCGGAATATTGACCACTGAGGATATCAAAGACCTGGGCGATCGAATGAAACAAGACCCCAAGGCATTAATCCCGGAAGCACAGGAACGTATTCAACGTAGGTACTAATGATGAAGCTGAATAAATTATTGAATATATACAAAGGCAAGATCAGTATCTTAACTGTTGCTGTAGTCTTGTCGATCACCTTTAACTCAAGTGATTCTCAGGCAGCTTTAAAAGATGCCATGAATCAGATGTTCGTTTCAACATCGACATCCCCACAGACAATCAACTCTCAGCGTTTATTGGGAGTATATGGCGGTTCCTTGACCATTCGATCGCCAGGTCGAGGAATCGAGGTGGTTCAATTCGCAAGACCTCGTGTAGATGCAGGGTGCGGTGGCATTGATATTTTCTTTGGCTCATTCAGTTTCATCAACGGAGCACAATTTGAGCAGCTCGTGAGGTCAATTGCGGCTAACGCTGTTGGGTTCGCCATTAAGGCTGCTATTAATTCAATGTGCAGCCCTTGTGGTGCAATCCTGCAAGATCTAGAGAGCGCAATGCGTGAACTTAACGCAATGGCTAAAAATACCTGCGCAATTGCCAATGCAGCTTTCGATGATGGGGCTAGAGATAAGTTGAAGGAACAAGCCAGAAAGGTCGGGGCTAATCTGCAGAACGTGTTTAGCCGAGTATCAGACACGGTCGCTGGAGAAAACAAGTCTTTATCTGAAACTCCAAGTGAAACGTCGGGATCAAATGACGTAAAGATTGCTGACTCTAATCCGATAATGGGAAATCTTGTCTATAAGGCTGGTGTCCAGACCATGCCAAATGGCGGAAATATTCTCAAATCATTCATGTCGACTCAGCAGGCCATTGAATATGCAATGTCATTGTTTGGAACGCAAATTAATCGGCCTAAAGACCCGAATGCTGCTTGCGATTCTGAAGCCCCTGCCGAGAGATGCGACAAGCCCATCGAAGAAGTAGGAGCAAGCATTGCAAGCTGGGATCAGTTCTTCTACCCGAAAGACCATGCGCCTAATGGATTGAGTATTCAGCGCTGCGATAACTTTACTGCGGGATGCACGAAGGTATCGCCCTCAATTACGTCCTCAAGCGATTGGAGTGGTGTTACAGATCTGATCAATATTGGCCTCTATGGTACTGATAAACCAGAGAATCGCGCCAGCTGGTCCGGAAATTCTCTCATTGGATCCTTCGCACTCAATAGCGGTATAGCGTCAAATGGCGGCACGGTTTCAACATCTACGCTGTCAACACAAGCTCAAACAGTCCTCGCAATGACTCCTGTGCCTGTTTTGACTATGTTGATGGAGACACAGAGGATTCCAGGTGCAGCTGAAACAATGGGAGAGATCCTCGCTCAGCAACTACCGAAGTTTGTGGCTTACCGAATTGGCACGGATATGTTGAGCCTTGGTTATTCTGTATTCACAAAGCAAACTGAAGCAGGTATGCCTGCTGGATATAGAAATGAACTCAATTTGAAGAGCTCTGCCTTGACAGCCTATAGGCCGAATGCACAGGAGCTTACTGCACTCATGAAGGGGACATATGACTCAATGATTATGTCTCAAACGCTGACTGCATCTCCAATTCGGACCACCGGCAATAAATAAATATTGAGGGTAGTATGGCACTGACGATTTACACAATATCCGATCCTGCAACGATAGGCGCGGCCATGACATCGATGGCGATGTTCTTTGGTCAGGATGACTGGGTAGGTTCCGCAATCAAAACAGCGTTGATGTTGTCTTTGATATTTATTTTGGCTCAAGGTGTTACCAGAAATGGGCTGCGTCTCGATGTCATGCTCATACAGTTGCTAGTTGTGTGGGCGATGTTCTTGCCCAAAACAACCGTTACCATTGAGCAGTTTAATAATGCAGCTCCACCTCGTGTAGTCGATCATGTTCCATATGCAATTGCGTACCCGGCAACATTAGCCGGTTCATTTGCGATGTTCATGACGAACTCGATTGAAACAGTATCGAAGTCCGTTAATACTGACTATATCCCGGTGGCAGGTGATATGAGTCCGTTCACGCCTGCACGCATGTTGATGACATTCACAACGTGTCCGATGGATCCGCTCAGTTGCATTGATAAAAACCTGGCCGAAACTATGCGACTGGGTGCTCGGTATTGTCCTGGTCCAGATATGGCCGGTAAGAATTTTCAATCGTCACAGAATGTGCTCGCAGATTTTGCAGCTGGGATGTCGAGCAGCGGTCAAACTCTCATTTATGACGCATCAAATCCGTACACCCCTGGAGGGGGATCCGGTCGAGCAGCTACCTGTGAGCAGGCAAAGGTCTATTTGCAGGGTGTAGCGAACAATTGGCGGAATGGAACCGACGAATCTGATCCAACGATTAAGCGGCTCAGTGAAATTGCCATGGCGGGTGATGTAAAAAAGTACGCTGGAAGTTCTGGTGGGCCGTCGAGCAGCGAGACGTGGGCTGAAAATCTGCAAAAAATAAATATGCTTGCAGATGCAGGGAGTAAGTTGGATACGCTGGCAATGACAAATGTACTTATGTACTCCATTGCCACGTCGATGCAGTACAACGCTAATTCACCTATTGATCAGGTTCTTTCGGTGAAGAAGGATGCTGGTATTTTCGAATGGGCGAAAGGCGAAGCTCAACAAAGCATGATGGTGAGCACTACAGCACCAAAATTTATGGATGTGCTGTTTTTTGTTTTTATTGCTTCAACGCCCTTCGTGATGTTCATGGTAGCTGCCAATCCTACTTCAGGATTGAAGGTTGCTGCCGCCTATGTTGTATTCGGTTTGTGGACTCAGGCCTGGATACCCATGATGTCTATCATCATGTCGTGGTATCAGACTGAACTTAGAAATGTTACCGATTCCGTCTTAAATTCTATGTCCACTGGGGGAGGAGGAAATAGAACTCTCACAGCGGAAGGTGTTTCGACAGTTATCCGTAACGTTAGTTCGATAACGATTTCTGCATCAAATATGATTCAGAATGCTCCCTACATGCTTTATGCAATTATGACTGGCAGTATGTTCGCCATGTCAAGCATGATTAGCAAATCTGTCCCCTCCGCAAATGCGCAATCGAATAATGTTTTGAATCCAGAGGCTAGTTCGGCAGGTGTATCTAAAACGGCAGCAGGTGGGGGGCAAGGTTTGCCTAGCCCTATGTCTCAAATTGGTCAAGTCGAAGATGCTCAAAGAGTACTGGGGTCTTCAAGTGCTGTGAGTGGGGCAGGCTTTTCATCATCTAATCTTGGCGCGGTAATGGGTTCAGCGCTTGGTAAAACAGATTTGTCGGGTGCATTGAGACAAGCCAGTGCCGCTTCAAATCAGCTGGTTAGTGATGTTACTGCTAGCAGTAGTTCTGACATTTCTCAAAAGCTTTCTGATGCAATCAGCATTGCCCAAGGCGGATCCCTCACTCGGTCTGGAAAGGAGACTGCTTCAAACAAGACCTCTGATGTAGGTAGTGAATCTCACGCATATACGACAGGTGAATCGAGTTCCTCCGGGAGTGGGAAACGACTTACTTCAGGTCAGTCAAGCAGTACAGCAAATCAGGCGGATGCAAGTGCTTCGGCATCACTAGACCTTGGCGCAATAATGGGGATTATGCGTAAGGGTATAAGCAAAATGACCCCGAAAAGCGCTGCGGAATCGAATAGTTTGGCTAACATTGATAATTTGTCAAAACAAGTTAGTGCTGCCTCTGCTGCGAATGATTCAGCTAAAGCTTCTGCTTTGACGAAAGAAATGACGCAGGCAGTAGCAAATCATGGAAAGCAATTTGACTCTAATGTAGCTTCAGGTTTTATGAATGCTTTGGGGGCGGGTATTGCTCTAAAGGCAGGCCTTACACTGTCTGATTCACAGCGAGCGGCAATTGAGGGAAATTGGGGTTACGGGCGCGAGAGTAAAGCAGGCGAGCAGCACACATATACAGGCACTACCTCCAACGATAAGTCCAAAGGCTTTGATAGCGCTGTTGGTGCTGAGTTTGCAAAAAGAGCAAACACGGTGCAAGGATTTGCTGAGGATGCATCAAATTCGCTTAAGCGAATGCAATCTGCGAAAGATGCAAGTTCAATAGTTAATAATGCAGAATCCTCGCTGGGAGTGGGTTCCACTATTTCCTACAATAATGCAGATGTTGCTAGCGGTGTCGCAATAGCTAATCGCTCAAAGTATGGAGCATCTGCTAACCAGCGTGAAGCGTCCGATAAGGTCGCTTCAGGATTGATGCAGTCACTCGGGGGCAAAGCGGGTGAATTTTCCAAACTGCTTGATCAGAACTATGCGCGCTTGATGAGTGAGCATAAAGGCATGGCAGCAAATCCCGATCAGATTGCAGCTGGTGCAGCTATACAGTCTCTGAACTCCATGATGAAAAGCTCGGACGTTGGTACACAGACCGCTGCTATTTCTGCTTGGGGAAAAATGACTGAACAGGCGAATATGGGCTCTGGGACCGATTTCTCACAGCTTACAAAGGCATCCAATCTTATCGATTCTGTTTCTGGTAAGGTTTCTGAAGGCCAGAAATTCGCTCAGCAAGTCGATGATAAGTTGCTTCCAAAAACAGCAGATTTGGATGAGAGGGGCAGCGCACTAAAGGGTGCGGTAGATGATCTGAATGCACAGGCAAAGGGCCAGGTGGGTGGCTATGAATCCAGAGCAAAGGGTGGGGGTTCTCCATCTGGTGCTATGACTTCCAAGGGGGCCGGTGCTGTTAGTGCAGCAGTTAATTCAATGGGATTGGGGCCAGGGAATGAAAATGACAAGAATCTGAATAACGGCTATGCGGCGTTGGCCAAAGGCCAAGACGTTCTAATGGATCATGACCGTGGTGGTCAATATGCCAGCGGTATCCCTGGCGAAACACCGGTTCGCGACTTTTTCTCACAAATCGCTGAGCGTTTGCCAGGTGCAATGGGCGGTGCGGGAGAAGTGATCTCGGGCGCGACTAAAGCCGGGGAAAAGGCTGCAGGTGAAGTAGCTGGAGATGTTCAGCGTGCCACTCAATCGGGGGTAGCCGCAGCGTCAGGAGTTGCTAAGTCTGCATCTGGATCAAGTAGTCAAGACGCTTCCGGAGCAGCAAAGGGGGCGGTGGATCCAAAATTTGGTTTGGCTGAAGGTGAGGAGATTGTTCCACCTAATTCTGGAGCGCCTGCTAAAGGTTCCTCCTCCTCCATGGGATCTTCATCACCATCGTCATCCGCTCAATCTGCACCTGGTGCAAGCGGCGCAGGTGGTGGCGGTGGCGGTGGTGGTGGTGGTGGTGGTGGCGGTGGTGGTGGCGGTGGCGGTGGGGCCAGAACTCCTGATACTTCATATCAATCTGCATCGGCACCGCCAATCCGAAGAGCCGCTCCTGCAGCATCCGCAGTATCGACCCGCTCAACGAATGGGCCGACACAGAGGCAAACTGGCACGGGCGCATCGCCTGTATCTGCGGTCTCGGGAGCCTCAGGCACGGTCGCTGGCCAGTCAACTACCGTTCAACCTGCACAAGGCCAGGCTGACGGAGTGTCTCCGGCACAACCTATGGCGGTTGCTCCAGCCCCGACATCGCCTATTGCAAGCGGGACTCCTGTCTCGGGCGGAGCGGGCGTAGGCCAAGCGGCTGCGGCTCATCCAGAACCAGCCGCAGCTGCTGTCACGGCCTCAGGCGGTGCGGTTGCCACGGGCGCGGCACTGGCGACGGGTGGCACAGGCGCTGTTCAACCAGCGGCAGTTGGAAATCAATCTGCTCCAGCTGCAGGCGGTGCACCTACGCAACCCGCAATGGTGGCAACACCGGTCACAGGCCAGCCAGTGACGGCTCAACCTGGTCCGGGTCAGGCTGGCGGATTGGCCCCGGTTCAACTCACACCATCGGCCCTGGCCACGGGCGGAGCGGTCGATATGGGGAGAGGGGCTAATCAACCGGCAACGGCCCAACCATCACTGGGTCAACCCAGCGGCGCAGGTGCTGCGCAGCCAACACTGACGATAACTTCTGCCCAGCCCGCACCAGACAACGGCGGCGCACCTAACATGGGTGGCGGGGGCGGCATGGGCGCGGGCCAGCCTTCGGCTGTCCAGTCTGCTCAAGGTCAAGCTGTCAGTACAGCTTCCGTACAGCCAAAGATGGCAGCTGACCAACCTGCAGGAACTGCTCCGGCCATGGGCGGTGCGGTCAGCGTGGGCGCTGGCCACACTGTTACAGCCCCAATGGACGGCGCATCGGCTCAACCTCAATCTCAGGCATCACCCGGCACAACTGCTGCTCAGTCAGCGGCGGCACAGCCAGCACAAGGCCAAGGTGGTGGGGCGACAGCGGTTCAATCTTCGCAGGGGCAGATTGGCGGCGCAGCTCCTGCTCAACAAGCTCCAACAGTAAGCACGGCTCCGACCACGAATAGCACAGGCACTGGTCAGCCGACATCCACAGCATCGGGCGATGCCCATGCTCCACCATCACCAGCCGCGAGTGGCTCGGGCGCAGTGCAACCGACATTTGCATCTGCAGGCGCAGCACCAGCGGAACCCGCCCCAGCCATTGGTGCAACAGTTGGCGTAAGTGCGGGCCAGCCTGCACTAGGCCAGGCTGTCGATCCTGGAGGGGCAGGCGGCGCGGGCCCAGTCCAGTCCGCGACAGGCCAAACCCCACAAGGTAGTGGCGCTGCACACGTGCAGCCAGTAACAGCTTCTCAACCAGTACAGGGCCAAGGGGGCGGCGCGGCCATTGGGGGAGGAGCGGCACCTGCTCAGCAGAACATAGCTACAGCTCCGGCTCATTCTGCAGGCGCGTATGCATCGACAGGTTTATCCGCCACGGGCGGGGTACACGGCGGCGGGGTAGGCGCAGGCCAGCCTGAATCTGCTCAGACTGGACAAGGTCAGGTGGGTGGCGCAGCACCTGCGCAACCGGCATCTTCCATGAGCGGCGCTGTTGGCACAGGGGCTGGCCAGCCTACACACACGCAAAGCGGTACGTTGCCAGCGCAGCCAGCGATGGCTGAAGCGTCGGTTCAACCGGCACCAGCGGTTGGCACGGGCTCGGCTCCAACGACATCTCCATCAGCAGGAGCAACTCCCGCACAGCCATCGACCACTTCTGGGCTTGTTCTCGGCGCTGGGGGTGGCCAGCCAATTGCCGCTCAACCAGAATCAGTAGCTGGCACTGCGCCAGCCACTAGTAGCACCTCCATTGCTCACCCTGCGGCGGCTGCGTCAGTTCAATCGTCACCCGCGATGGTTGGTGCTGTCGCCACTGGGGGTGTTCAGCCAGCGTCAGCGGCTGGAGCTGCACCCACCGCGAGTGGCACAGGCGCGGTTCAACCTGGCTCTGCATCAACAGGTGCAGCGCCCACGCAGACATCACCTAATACGGGTGGTGCAGTCGGCGCAAGTGCAGGTCAGTCAGCGGCTGCTCAGCCAGTGATGGCTGTAGCTCCGGTTCAACCAGCTCCGGCCACAGGCGGTTCTGTCGGCTACGGGTCTGGCCAACCCTCACAAGGTCAGACAGCAGCGGCTCAGCCTACCTCGGCACCGGGTGTAGTCAGCTTAGGCGCAACTCAGTCCATAGCAGTTCCAGCACAACCTGCGGCCATTTCTGCACCAGGCGTTGCAAATGGCCAAGGCGGCGGCGCGTCCCCGGCCATCGGTGGTGCTATGGGCGGCACGGGAGTCGCAGGCCAGCCAGCAATTCCTCAGTCTGAACTAGGCCAGGCTGGCGGTCCAGGGGCTGTTCAGCCTGCACAGGGTCAGAGTGGCGCAGCACCAGCCACTAGTGGCTCGGGCGCGGGTCAACCGACCTCTGCACTGACGAGCGGAGGGTCGGCACAATCCTCACCCGCCATTGGTAGCTTGGTTGGTGTAGGCACTGGCCAAACTGCGATGGGACATCCTGCACAAGTCCAAAGCGGTGCAGCGCCAGCGCAGCCAGTGATGGCTGCCGCTCCGGCTCAACCAGCAGGGGCAGTTGGCGCAGCCGCTATTCAAACTGGGGCAACTTCAGCACAACCAGCACTGGCTCCGGCATCGGGCGCGGCACCCACCCAGCCGCCAGCTCAACCTGTACAAAGTCAACGCGACGGCGCGAATTCCGCTACGAGCGCGGCCATAGGAGAATCTACACCGGCTGGTTCGTCTCCGACTCAACCAGCGGCGACACAGTCTGTACAAGGACAATCTGGTGGTGCGACAGCTGCTCAGCCGATACCGGCTCCAGTTCCGGCGCAACCGACCTCTGGTAGTACCACCGCCACCACGAGCAATGCGGTCCGCGCGAGCGCAGCAGCCACTCCGCCAGCAACTTCTCAGTCTGGTCAAGGCCAGGCTGTCGGTACAGCACCCGCGCAACCAACTCCTTCCACGGGCGGTGCTGTCGGCACAGGGGTTGGTCAGCCTTCACAAGTTCTGAGCGACACAGCACCAGCGGCTGGTGCTACACCGGCCACTAGTGGCTCGGGCGCGGCTCAATCGACATCGGCATCATCGAGCCTGGCATCGGCTCAACCAGCAGGGGCAGTTGGCGCAGGCGCTACCCAGTCTGGCTCCGCTCCATCACAGCCCGGAGTGGTTCCAGTAACGGGCGGTGCACCTGGCGAGCCCGCAGCCCAACCTATACAGGGCCAAGGTGGTGGCGTAGCCCCTGCCATCGGCGCTGCAGCGGGCGGCATGATGGGCTCAACCCAGTCAGCAGTTGCTCAACCAGGACAAGGCCAGATGGGCGGCGCAGGAGCTGCGCAACCAGCAGTGGCTCCAGCTATGGGCGCTACACCTACCCAGCCAGCGTCTGCTCAGCCTGGGCAAGGCCTCGCAGGCGTGGCAGCACCGACTCAATCATCATCAGTGGCTGCACAGCTTGCACAAGGTCAAAGCGGCACAGAACCATCGCGGCCAGTGGTTGATGCAGCTTCGGTTCAGCCAGTACCTGCAGCAGGCGCGACACCGGCTACGGGCGAGGTTCAATCGAACTCTGCCTCAGCAGGTACAACGCCCTTGCAACCATCGCCAGTGACGGGTGACCCAGGCAGCACAGGCGCGACTCAGTCCGCAGCGGCTCCAGCACAATCTGCGGCCACGGCCATAGGAGGTGCAGCGGGCGGTGCGATGGGCGTAATCCAGCCAGCGGTTGCTCAGTCTGGACAAGGCCAGACGGGTGGTACAGCTTCCGCGCAAGCGTCATCTCCCATGAGAGGAGCTGTCGACACAGGGGCTAGTCAGCCTGCACAAGGTCAAGGAGGCGGCACCACAGGTACGCAGACAATGACGGCAGTTGCTCCTGCTCAGCCAGAACCAGGTGCTGGCGCGGCCCCGGCCACGAGCGGCACGGGTGTGGTTCAGTCTTCATCTGCATCAGCAGACGCAGCGCTTGTGCAGCCATCACCTGGCTCGGGCGGGTTCGGCGTGGGCCAGTCAGCGGCTCCACAGGCTGCGCAAGGCCAAGGTGGAGGTGCTTCAGTTGGGTCGCCAGTGATGGTGACGTCTACAGTTCAACCAGCAACAACGCAGGGTGGCTCAGTCAGTACAGCCGCGTCTCTGTCTGCAACAGCTCCAGCACAACCAGCAGCGCCCCAGTCAGCAGTTCAACCTGCACAGTTCCAAAGCAGCGGCGTGGCCCCAGCCACGAATGCGACCATAGGCGGTGCAATAGTCGCAGGTCAGCCAGTAGCTTCTCAGTCTGGAGAAGGTCAGTCGGGAGGTACGGCATCCGTGCAACCAGCACCTACCGTGGGCGGTGCGATCGGAGTTGGGCAGTCAGTGGAGGCTCAGCCTGCACCAGGGCAAAGTTATGGCGCGACGGCGGGGCAGTCAATGATTGCATCAGCACCGGCTCAACCAGGACTTGCAATTGCAGCTGGCGCGACACCTGTCACGAGTGGCACTGGGGCTATTCAACCTACATCGGGGACATCGAGCGCGGCACCTACTCAAGCAGCAGGCTCAATTGGCGTGGGAGCTACTCAATCTGAGGCAGTTCGATCACAGTCTGCAGTGGCCCCGGCCACGGGCGCTGCCATCGGTGGCGGAGTGGTAGCCACAGGCCAGTCAGCCTCTGCGATGTCTGGACAAAGCCATGGGGGCGCTGCAGCACCGACACAACCCGCACCCGCAGGGAGTGGCACGGTCGGCGCAGGCCCAGGTCAGCCAACACAGCCAGAAATGGCGGCAGCTCCCGTTCAACCGACAACAGTAGCTGGAGCTACTGCGGCCACGAGCGATACGGTTGCGGTTTCACCTGGTTCTGCATTAGCAGGTGCAGCGCCCGTGCAGCCAACACCTGCTACGGGTGGGGCTGTCGGCGCAGGCCAGCCAGTAGCGGCACAAGCTCAAAGCAGCGCAGCCCCAGCGCAGCCCGCTATGGCGGCAGTGCCGATTCAACCAGCTCCAGTAGCTGGCGCGGCACCGGTCATGAGCAGCACGGGTGCTGTTCAACCTACATCGGCGTTTTCGGGCGCGGCACCAGTACAACCAGCAGGGGCAGTTGGCGCAGGGGCTACTCATTCTGGGGGAGCTCCAGCACCGCAAACTGTGGCTCCTGCCATGGGCATTGCCTCCAGCCAGTCAGCCTCGCAGGGTCAAGGCAGCGGCGTGGCCACGGCCACAGGCTCAGCCATCGGCGGTACAGTAGGCGGCGCGGAAATTGCAGGCCAGCCAGTAGCTGCTCAGTCTGGTCAAGGCCAAGCTGGAGGTACAGCACCCGCGCAACCAGCTCCTTCCACGGGCGCTGCTGTCGGCACAGGGCCAGGTCAGCCCGCACAAGGTCAGCCCGCACAAGGTCAGAGCGCCACAGCCTCAGCGACTGCTGCTACCCCGGCCACGAGCGCTATGGGGGCGGTTCAATCCACATCTTCATCAGCAGGCGCAGCGCTCGCGCAGCCAATGGTTGCGGCGGCTCCAATACAACCGGCGTCGGCGATTGGTGCGACTCCGACCATGGGAGCGGCTCAGCCAACCCAGCCCACAGCCGTTCCAACTCAACCTGCACAGAGTCAAGGTGGCGGCATGGCCTCGGTCATCGGCGGTTCAGTCGGCGGCGCGATGGGCGCTGGCCAGCTAGCCGTCGCACCGTCTGCACAAGCTCAAAGTGGTGCTGCACCATCACAGCCAGTGCAGCCTGTGATGTCAGCAGCTCCAGTTCAACCGGCACCAGCTGCTGGCACGGCTCCGGCAATGAGCAGCGCGGGGGCTATTCAACCTACATCGGGGACATCGAGCGCGGCACCTACTCAAGCAGCAGGCTCCTTTGGCGTCGGATCTACTCAATCTGAGGCAGTATCAAGACAGCCTGCAGTGGCACCGGTCACGGGCGCTGCATCCACCCAGCCTGCAGCCCAACCTTTACAAGGCCAATCTGGTGGTGCGACAGCTGCTCAGCCGATAGCGACTCCAGTTCCGGCGCAACCGACTTCCGGTAGTGCACCGGCCACAACGAGCAATGCGGACCGTGCGAGCGCTGCACCGATTCAGTCAGCATCTCAACTTGCACAGGCCCAAGGCAGCGGCGGGGCTCCGTCCTCGGGCGCGGCTATCGGTGTTTCGGAGGGCGGCGTTGTAGCGGCAGGCCAGCCAGCGGCTGTTCAGTCTGGACAGGGCCATGTGAGCTCTGCAGCACCAACTCAACCCCCACCCACAGGAAGTGGCACGGTCGGCGCAAGCCCTGGCCAGCCAACACAGGCAGTAATGGCGGCAGCACCCGTTCAACCAGCATCTGCAGCTGGCGCGACACCAACCACGAATGGCGTTGGCCAACCGATATCGACAAATTCGGGTTCAGCACCTGCGCATGCATCATCAACCATGGGTGGTGCTGTCGGCATGGGGGTTGCGAATCCATCTGCATCAGCAGGCGCAGCACCCGTGCAGCCATCCCTCACCACGGGTGGTGCAGTCGGTGCAGGCCAGCCAGCGGTGGCTCAGGCTGCACAAGTTCAAAGCGGTGCGGTACCAGCCCAGCCAGTGATGGCGGCAGCTCCGGTACAACCGGCATCAACGATTGGTGCAGCACCAGCCAAGGGAGCGGATCAGCCGATCTCTGCATCGGGCGGCACAGTCAGTACAGGGGTAACTCAGTCAGCAGTAGCTCCAGCACAACCTGCGGCCACGGGCGGTGCCATCGGCGGTGCAATGGGCAGCACGGGAGTCGCAGACCAGTCACCAGCTATTCAACCAGGACAATCTCAGGCGGGCCAAGTGAGCAGTGCAGCTCCTGCGCAGCCTGCAATGGCTACGTCTACCAGTGTGGCACCAATGCAACCATTGGCAACTCAGCCTACAACAGCTCCAACTCAACCTGCACAGAGTCAAGGCGGCGCGATGGGCGCTGCCCAACCAGCGGCGGCTCATCCCGCACAAGTCCAAAGCGGTGCAACACCGACCCAGCCAGGAGTGGCGGCAACTCCGGTTCATCCAGCGCCAGCAACTGGCGCGGCTTCGGTCACGAGCGCTACGGGTGTAGTTCAACCAATTTCTGCATCAGCAGGCTCAGCGTCCATGCAGCCATCACCCTCAATGGCAGGGGCAGTTGGCGCAAGTGCTGTCCAGTCAGAGACGGCACAATCTGCACAAGCGCCAAGCGTTGCATCGCCAGCGCAACCAGTGCAGGGGACAGCTCCGGTTCAACCGATATCGACGTCATCGAGCACGGCACCTACTCAACCCGCACCCTCCACGATTGGCGCAGGAGCAGGCCAGCCAGCGGCTGTACCGCTAGCACAAGCCCAAAGCGGTGTGTCGCCAGGACAACCAGTGCAGCCAGTGATGGGCGCAACTCCGGCTCAGCCAGCGCCAGTTCCTGGTACGGCATCCGCTACGAGCGGTACGGCGGCAGTTCCACCGGCTTCGGCTTCATCGAGCTCCGCAGCTGTTGGCTCAGGCCAGTCAGCGGCAGCTCAGCCTCTGCAAGGCCAAACTAGTAGTGCAGCACCAGCACAGCCATTGATGGCAGTAGGTCCTGTTCAACCGGCACCTGCAGCTGGCGCGGCCCCTGCCACAAGCAGTACGGTTGCCGGTACACCCGGTTCTGCATTAGTGGGCGCAGCGCCCATGCAGCCGTCACCCACCCCGACAGGGGCAGTCGGCGAAGGCGCTGGCCAGCCTGCACAGACCCAGAATGGTCCAGCGCCAGCGCAGCCAGTGATTGCAGCAGCTTCGGTTCAACCTGCACCGGCTACTGGCGCTGGCACGGGGGCTGTTACTTCAATAGCAGCGTCATCGAGCGCGGCACCGGCCACGAGCGGTACAGGTTCTGCATCAGCAGGCATAGCCTCCCCCGCGCAGCCATCACCTTCTATGGGTGTGGCGGTCGGCGCAGGCTTAGGCCAGCCAGGGGCGGCACAGGCAGCACAAGGTCAAGTTGCTGGCACAGCACCAGCACAGCCACTAGTGTCGGCAACTCCGGTTCAACCATCACAGGCAGCTGGCGCTGGCTTGGGGGCTGTTCCATCGATATCGCCATCACCGAGCGCGGCACCGGCACAGGCAGCACAAGCGCAAAGCGGTTCATCGCCAGTGCAGCCAGCGATGGCGGCAGCTCCGGTTCAACCAGCACCGGCAGCTGGCGCGGCCCAGCCCACGAGCGTTACAGGTGCCGTTACACCTGGTTCTGTATCAGCAGGCGCAGCGCCTGTGCAGCCATCACCAACCACGGGTGGTGCAGGCGCTGGCCAGTCAGTGGCGACTCAACCTGCACAACCCCAAAGCGGAGCAGCGCAAGCGCAGCCGGTACAAGCTCCAAGCGGCGAGGCACCAGTGCAGCCCGTGATGGCGACATCTCCAGTCCAATCGGCACCAGCAGCTGGCGCAGCCTCGGCCACAAGCGGTACCGGTGCCGTTCCACCTGGTTCTGCATCAGTTGGCGCAACGCCCATGCAGACATCACCAGCAACGGGAGGGTCAGTCGGCGCAGCCGCTGGACAGCCAGCGCCTGCACAGCCAGGACAAGTGCCTATCGTTGCATCGCCAGCTCAGCCAGTGATCGCAACAGTTCCGGCCCAACCGGCACCACCAGCTGGCGCGGCCCCGGCCACGAGCGGTATGGGTTCTGCATCGTCAGGCATAGCACCCTCCGCGCAGCCATCGCCTTCAATGGGTGTGGCGGTCGGCGCAGGCTCAGGCCAGCCGGAGGCGGCACAGGCAGCACAAGGTCAAGGTGCTGGCGCAGCACCAGCACAGCCATTGATGGCGGCAACTCCGATTCAACCATCACAGGCAGTTGGCGCTGGCTCGGGGGCTGTTCCATCGATAGCGTCATCATCGAGTGCGGCACCGGCTCAACCAACACCTTCTACGAGTGGCGCAGTCGCTGGACAGCCAGCAGCGGCTCAGCCTGCTCCTGTTGCTGGTACGGCCTCCTCTACGAGCGGCACGGCTGCTGTTCAACCGATTTCAGCTGTATCGAGCGTGACATCGGCTCCAGCAGCACCCACGACGGGTGGTGCAGGCGCTGGCCAGCCAGTGGTGACTCAACCTGCACAGGCCCAAAACGTTCCAGCACAGGCAACGATGGCGGCAACTCCGGTTCAACCTGCACCGGCAGCTGGCGCTTCCCAGCCAACGAGCGGTACAGGTGCCGGTACACCTGGAACATCTGGATCTACATCAGCAGGCCCAACGCCCGTGCAGCCGTCATCCACCCAAGCAGGGGCGGTCGGCGCAGGCGCAGTTGCTGGCCAGCCAGCGGCGGCTCAGCCCGTACAAGCCCAAAATGGTCCTGCACCAGCACAGCCAGTGATGGCAGCAACTCCGGTTCAACCTGCACCGGCAGCTGGCGCTTCCCAGCCAACGAGCGGTACAGGTGCCGGTACACCTGGAACATCTGGATCTGCATCAGCAGGCCCAACGCCCATGCAGCCATCACCCTCCACGGCAGGGGCGGTCGGCGCTGGCGCTGGCCAGCCATCGGCTTCACAGCCAGCACAAGCGCAAAGCGGTGCATCGCCAGTGCAGCCAATGATGGCAGCAGCTTCGGTTCAATCTGCACCGGCAGCAGGCGCTGGCACGGGGGCTGTTCCATCAATAGCAGCGTCATCCAGCGCGGCACCGGCTCAACCAGCACCTTCCACGATTGGCGCAGGCGCTGGCCAGCCAGCGGCGGCTCAGCCCGCACAAGCCCAAAATGGTCCTGCACCAGCACAGCCAGTGATGGCAGCAGCTTCTGTTCAACCTGCACCAGCAGTTGGCGCGGCCCCGGCCATGAGCGGTACTGGTGCTGTTCCAACAGGTTCTGCATCAGCAGGCATGGCCCCACCCGCGCAGCCATCACCTTCAATGGGTGTGGCGGTAGGCACAGGCTCAGGCCAGCCAGTCGCGGCACAGGCAGCACAAGGTCAAACTGCTGATGCAGCACCAGCACAGCCATTGATGACGGCAACTCCGATTCAACCATCACAGGCAGCTGGCGCTGGCACGGGGGCTGTTCCACCGATAGCGCCACCACCGAGCGCGGCAACCGCTCAACCAGCACCCACCACGAGTAGTGCAGTCGCTATCCAGCCAGGGATTGCACAGCCTGCACAAGCCCAAAGCGGTGTAGCACCAGCTCAGCCAGCTATGGCGGCAGCTCCGGAGCAACCGGCACCACTAGCTGGTGCGGCCCCGGCCACGAGCGGTACGGATGTGGTTCAGCCACCATCTACACCAGCAGGGGCTGCGCCCGTGCTGCAATCATCCAGCACCGGGGGGGCTGTCGGCGCAACCGCTGATCAGCCAGCGGCTGCTCAACCTCCACACGGCATAGCTGGTAGCGTGGCACCAGTGCAGTCACTGACGGAGGCCGTTCCCATTCAGTTTGCATCATCAACGAGCGTGACATCGTCCACGAGCGGCACAGTCAGTACTTCACCGCAAATTTCATCCGCAGGTGCTGCTACCGTTCAATCGTCATCTGCCATGGGGGGGACAAGCGGAGCTGTTGTTGGTCAAACGTGGGCAACTCAATCTGGAGCACAAAGCCAAGCTGGTAGCACTTCATCCTCGAACACGGGGTCAAGTTCTATATCGTCCGCGCAACCCTCGATGAACATTGATTCTGCGAATCCGATGGGCGCTTACTCTGGCTCGTCAACGAGTACTCAGAACAATGGTGGTACTTCAGGTGGTTCGTCATCTACAACAGGAAGCTCAGTCCAAGCGGGAACATCTATTTCCACACCACTTGCCTACGATTCAATGGGAGGAGTTAACTCGAATTCCTCTGGGATATCATCTGCTCAAACATCAGTGTTGCCAAATCTGGGTATTATTGATGGCGGAAGTATTCTTAATCAAGGAAGTAACGGTAGAAGCCAGAATGAAACAACGAAACCTACTGAAAAAGGTACCGTTAATAAGCCAAATCAGTTAGGACTAGCTCAGCGAAAAGGTGCGCCGGTTACTAGGACTACTGGCAAAGTTTATAAGACGTCTGAAAAAGCGATTGCAAAAAAATGAGTTGAGCGATACCCAATTAAAAAGGCACCAAAATATGGTGCCTTTTTTATATCAGTTGTTTCTGAAGCCCTTGGGTTTATAACTAGACCACCACATCCATGGGTCATCTTCCATAAAGAATCCAATAGATTGATGAAAAGGTTTACGAGTCTCAATTTTTTCCGTAGCAAATCTTTCTGCTGCTTCTTGAGCAGATCGATTATCACCAAGATCTGGATAGATCTTCAACTGTTGAGCCACTCTCGCCCAAAGCTCGGCTTCATTAATTGGCTCGTGGACGATAGACGTAGGTAGAGGTGAAGGAGTATCAGGTTCTGTAGTAGACCCTGAGATGCAAGATGCTGCCAGAGTCTTTGCACGTGCAACATTAGCCCAAACCTCATTTTCGTTGATTTGGGGTTGTTCTTTGCGGCTTCCAAAAAGCGAAAGTAATGCAGAAATCGTGCTCATATACAGACCTCCATGTACCACTCAAATGTACCAACTCCTTATTAATTTGTCAATAAATAAAATTGCTAAAAGAGGAAGAGGCTCGATCCTGTGTCATGAGAACTACGATTCTTGTCGGAGCATGGGAACTTCTATCGATCATGGAGGGAATCGAAGAGACTTTGAAAAGTGAGTCTTTTGGATGCTTTTCAAGACCTTTTTGAACGTCTCTCTCCGTACTATCAGATCGTCCCAGATAGATGGAGAGAGTTCATGTTCTCAAAACAAAACGTCAATGCTGCGCTGTGGCATCTGAGCGCTGCAGCAACCTTTGTGTTGTCGCTGTCGCTTAGTCAGGCCGTGATGGCGTGTGAGTCAAACTTGTCAAAAGAGCAGATCGCTGTCGCAGATAAGTACCTGAGCGAGAACAGGTCTGCTATGGCGTATGGCTACATGTACTGGCTGGCAAAAGAGGGTAGTGGGGGTGCCTACCGCTACATGGCCAACATGCTTGAACAGGGCTATGGAGTTGAAAAAAGCCAGTTCCTTGCTCGTGAGGCCAATTGGATGGGTTCCCAGTACTACGACCCTGAAGCGATGTACCGAGCTGCCATGGATTTCTATGCACGGGGTTTCGACAAGGATGGCGACTACTTGGCCATCGGTGCAAAAAACTGTGGCCACATCGGTGCAACCATGCTTCTGTACACACGCAACAAGGCTGCAGGCAATACTGGCGAAGCGAAATCCCTGCTTGAGTCAGCCCTGGCTTCAAATCTCCCTCAAGCAAAGTTTGAGCTCGCCAACGCATATGACAAAGGTGAGCTTGGCTTTCAGCAGGATCGCGATCGAGCCTTTGAGTGGTATTACCAGGCTGCAAAGGACAAAGTACCTGAAGCAATGTCTTCTATAGCCTACTACTTCGTGCGTGGATTCAATGGGGTTCAGGACGATCGCGCAGCAGTGTACTGGTACCACCAGGCGGCAATGTTGGGCCACCCTGAGTCAATGACTGCCTATGGATGGATGGTCATGAATGGGAAGGGCGCGCAAAAGAACATTGACGAAGCTAAGTTCTATTTGACCAAAGCCGCAAAACTGGGTGATGCAAGCGCCTCGACGTTCCTCGCTCAACTCCCGAAATAGCTGTTTTCCTCGCGCTGCTCCACCCCAAGACTCCAGTGCTGGAGACCGATGGATAGCTGGGGAATGATGAGTCTGCGAGCCAAAAAATGAAGAAATCTTCGAAATGTTCATTTTTCGCGATCTTTTCGGGGTGCTGGCGAGGCATGGTTCTTCGTACCATGCTTCTGGACACTCCAAGTACGTTGGGACTTGGAAAGCGAACGCGTCATTCACTACATCAGTGGCTCCGTTAGCTAATTTGAATTTTTATGAAATTCCTGAGAAATATTCAGTATAGATCGAGAGTTAACATGAATACACACCCCTGTCTTACTCGTTCTTTGATAATTTCTCTAATTCCAATTTTGGGATTCTGTGGGATGGCTATGCCATTTAGTGTGAATGCCCAGAATATTGTTTTGCAAAAGCCAGTAGTGCGGTATGGTGATAATCCATATCAATTTCAAATCAATACTACATGGAACGCTGTTCCCGGGGCAACCTCTTACGAGGGACAGATAAAATTCGAATATTGGCCTAGCTGGACTCCGGTTGGCCTCGGTTCCAGTACAGGATTGGGAACTGGTATTAGAACCACGGAAGCACTTCTCGTTAAAGTTCGTGCTGTTAATGCCCAGGGCGTTAGTGAATGGAGCGATGAATTTTGGGGATACTTGCCTTTGGTGGGCGGGATAAAGCCTGTATTTGTGAGCCAATCGGTTCCAACTGATGTCAAGGTGAATCAAGTATTCCTGTTTTCGCAGGTTTGGCTTAATTCTGGTGAGTACCATTGGGCGCAGAACGTGCTAAATGGTGTGGCTGATGGGGCATATAGCTTCAATGGCACGGATGTTTCTAACTATCAGTATACAAATATTAATACCAGCAAAACCTGGTCCGGAAATATTAACGCCCCTAGCTCTCCAGGGGACTACACATTTTCACGTGTAATGAAGCTTCGCGGGCAGGTGCATGGGTCGGCGTCCCCTGCTACAACGATCAGAGTGTGGGGGGAACCAAAGTGTTCAAGCTTTAACCTCGATAAGTCGGTTATTTACGATCCCACCGGCAGCGTAAAACTCAATTTCAATGCTAATAACCAGGCTAAATCCACATCAGTGACTGTGACGAATGTCGCGACGGGGGTGGCGAAAAATTTCACTCCAAGCGCTATCGCTGGAGATGCATATCAATTGTCTATTCCAGTTGCCGGGTTGGGTTATGGTGTAAATAAAGTTGATATCAAGGCGTCAAACCCAGCATATGGAGATGCCGTTTGCCAAACTCAGTTCGAGTATCGGCAATTGTCCAAGCCATCAGTAACTCTGGAGGGCATTGTTGGTAACGGCGGAAGCAATAATTTCGTAACAGGGCAATGGGCAGATGCTCCCACTATCAAGGTCACGGCTCAACGTAGTTTTGATCAGGCCTTGATCGCTGAACTGTTCGATGCAACCGACCGTAAAGTCTCATCCACCACTCTCTCGGAAGGTGTACAGAGCAGTGTTCTGGCGAGCCCGCGTTGGAATGGTGATGCTTGGTCCAGCGCAAACTACAGCGTCAGGCTGAGGTATGCGGATCCAGGACAAGCGCTGCAAGGGATGGAACAAACTATCCCAATCAATCTGATCCTGAGCCCCAGTAATAACAAGTTGAACTTGTCGATTAGTCAGACGCAACCTTTCCAAGTGACATCTGCAATGAGCAGGGCTGACAATAGCCCTTACAGCGCATCGCAGCAGGGCAACTGGGAAACCAAGCTCGCCTTGAATGGTGGAGCTGACTTGGATGCGTATGCGGCCATAGGAGGCACTGGCACTCGTCTTCACTTCCCGGACTACGACTCGGTATACGGTCAAACACTGCAGGGAAGCGCACGGGCAATTCCGCCACAACCCATCACGTTGGTTGAACCCATTGTGATCACAGCGACCGCCAAGGTTCCGCTTCTGCCGGTCAAAAACATTCAGGCATCGGATGGAACCTTCGAGGACTTGGTGCGTGTTTCATGGGATGCGCCTCTCTCGTCAAACAGTTCATTCACATACGACGTATACCGAGGCGGAACTCTCCTTCAAGCGGGCGTAAGGAAAACAACTTTCGACGACGTGCCTCCCAAGCGTGGCGACGTGTATGAGTACAGCGTGATTGCCAAATTGGTTCAGGAGAAATCCCCAGAGGCAAAAGACACCGGGTTCATGCCAGCATGTCGTGCGGCCCGACTTGTTGGCGCAACCTTAAACGCCGATATGACAGCGGTAAATGGATTATTGGAAAAGCTTGCCTGTCTGACTGACGTTGAGACCAGCGCATCTTTTGACACGATGAGTGAACAGCCTGTGAGTTCGCAAGGCACCAACGTGTTCCGCAGCTTCAGCGTTCCGATTCCGCCGTCTCTGGCTGAGGGACCTCACGTACTTCATCTCCGACTGAAGTCGCCCAATGTGCAGCTATTTGCAGACAGGACCTATGACGTTAATTTCGTCCTCAATCGAGCGTCGATTGGCGTGAGAAGTCTAACCATCTTGTACGACGGCATCCCAGCAACTGAAGGTCAGCAAGCGACTTCTATTGGACGCTTTGGCCTGCGCATGGACGGCGGCAGCGGACTGGGCCTCGCTGAAGAAGTCAAACCATAGTCACCTACCAGGACCAATATGCATCACAAAAGCCATTCGACTCGTCGTGTAACGCTACTGAAGCTTGGCGCTGTCCTGATGATGGGCTCGCCTGTCACAAGCAGCTTTGCTCAGCAGGCTCGTGGCCAACAAGCGCTACGCAACAGGATGCTCCAGAGCTTGCCGGTCCTCCCTTGGTTGGAGCTTGGTGAGACCACGTTGAATCAGGTGCGCCCAATTGCTGAATCGATGATTAACAGCAACCCAGGGAAAGTTCTGGTGGCTTATGCCGATTCCGCTGAAACAGGCGGAACATTCATGAACTTTGCGACAGCCAGCAAGAGCGGGCTCTTGGATGACCCGACGCTTCAGATCTTCCGCATTGACTTTGATGAACGAGATCGGGCCCAGATGCTCGTGATGATGTTCGATCGGGGTTGGAAGGACAAGAACGTCCAACCCATCTTGGAGCGCATCACCCGTAAATTGGCACCTTACACAGCACCGATCCCACTTACAGATGCAGATAGCGAAGCCACCGACAAGACTTACCTATATGACATTGGAAAGTTTGCCGTCGAACTGCGAGTTCCACAGTTCGGGAGCTATGTCACAGCCACTTTTACTACCAAAGTTTTGCTGAAGAAATTGCGCACCCTAGATAGGTCGATTGAAATGTTCAAGAGCTATCTCGATGAAAACTGAATTGCAATCAGTGCAATTTATTTGGTTTTAAGAAAAATTCAGGAAATTAAATGAAAAAAATTGCGTTAAGAGTTGCGGTAATTGCAATTGGATTTGCAATCACGTCAGCATTCGCAGGTGATTTGGAAGATCTCTCGGCCAAGATCACCAAAAACATGCCTGGGCTGAAAATCGACTCCTTGGCCGAGTCTCCTGTGCCGGGTCTGTATGAGCTGGTGTCAGGAGGCGACGTTGCTTATGTCACTGCAGACGGCGTGCACCTGATCCAGGGGACCATGTTCAACGTGCCAGAAAAAAAGAACGTCTCCGAAGCAACTCTGGCGAAGCTACGGGTTAAGGAAATGGCTTCCATCGACAAAAAAAGCCTGATCGTGTTTCCGGCCAAGGGAGGGAAGGCCAAGCACACGCTCACGGTGTTCACCGACCCATCCTGTCCGTACTGCAAGCGTCTCCATCAGGAGATCCCCAAGCTCAACGAAATGGGGGTGACGGTGCAATATGCCCTGTATGCGCGAACAGGAACTGGGACCCTGACCTCGCGCCAGCTATCTGAGATCATGTGTTCACCAGACAAGAAGCTGACCATGGACCACTTCTTCCAGTCACCAATGGCTCAGTCGAATGGCGCAAAATGTCAGGCTGCTGAAGGACTTGATCGGATCGCGCGGGTTGGGCCAAGGGTCGGTCTGAAGGGTACTCCACACCTCGTTGGTGACAATGGCTATTCCAATGCTGGCTTCATGCCAGCAGAGGAGTTGGTACGCGCGCTGAACGATGCGTCTTGATCGCTCCAGAAGCTAGAGAAGAAGGAGCACCTGAAGAAGCAGTGAGGAGATCCGCCTCTCTTCCGTCTCAAGAACTGGACGCTCGCTTGTTAGCGGATAGAGTTTTCCGAAACTACTGGTAAACACTCTACAAGGTGCGCACCACAACCTTCTAAGCTATAGCTTGATGCAACCGCCTTGTGCGGTTTCTTTTTTGACTCACTATATTACAAATAGTAATACTTCCTTTATCATTCGGGCAATCTCAAGGTTTATCGTAAGAAAAAAGTTGCTTTCGACAGCGCCTGGCCACAAACGATGCCAATGATAGAGAACCATGAACATCCGCATCCCACCGTACCTCAAGTTCGAGGACCTCGAACTACATTTTTGCCCAAGCGGTGAAATTGGGTTCTCTTGGTCTGCGATCGAAGATCTCTGCCGTTGGTCCAATGTTGATGTGTCCCTTTTCAAGTACGGTGACCCAAAGTACGTGACGAAACTGGTGTCGATGTGGTATGCCGTCCACCTTCACAATGGCGGTGCTCCTGACCCGGTTCTGGAGGAGCTCGATGCTCAAGGTGCAGAGTGCACGCTCGATTCCAGCTACTTTCAGCTGAGCACATTCAACATGGAAAAAAGCCTCGTCAGAGCGAGGCATTGAAGTAAGAGCTTTGCAGCGCTTTAGGGACTGGACGCATCCTTCTGCGTGAGAAGGGATCGCCACGAGGCTACATCCACAGGAAGCGCGACGTTCGTTGCTTTGTCACCGCTGCCGACGTAGAGCAGTGGGAGGGTATCGAGGCGTGCAAGCAATGCTTGCGAGGAATTGTCTTCCATCTTGAAGATGCCAATGCCAAGCTTTTGCTTGATGTTGGTGTCTTTTCCCATGCGCTTGGAGTCAAGCCATGATGTCGATTTCCCTTTTTCTGCAAACTCCACAAGCTTGCTCACACCGTCTTTCGACGCATCTTCATACCCATACCCGATGGCCATTGCTGCTGTGGCGTATTCATCCGATCCGGCAGAGACCAAGATGAAACGGATGGGGCGTGGATTGGCTCCAGCTTTGAACAACGTCTGGTGCAAACGAACTAGGTTGAGGAAGCTGTCTTTGCCTTCCTTCGGACCTAGATCCACCACGAAAGTGATTGGGGAGCCGGAGTTCTTCGCGCCAGCCAAAACGACAGCGTGCATATCCTGAGGCCGCAGCGCTTTGGCTGGGTTTTCTGCGAGCTCTCCACGGACGTAACGCTCAATTTGCTGGTTGAGGTCGCGGTTCTTCTCCATGTCGATCATCATGCCGATCATGAGGTAGCGCCGCTTTGCGTCTGAGTAGAAAACGTAGACCTCTTGCTTCCCCTCGGGCGTCTCGTCCGAATAACTGGTTGCCTGCACTACGAAGCCATCAAGGCCTGGGATGGGGGACTGTATCCTCCGAATGACTTTTGGGTTCTCGACCTTGAAGTTGGCATCCGCACCAATCATCTGCTCTATTCGCTTGCTGTCTTTCAGCCATGCTGGCAGGTCAGAGTCATTTGGAGCAACAGCTAGCGACTTGAGCGACATATCGCCTAGCTTGATGTTGTCTGCACCTGCTTGAGTTGCAGGCGCTGGAGCTGCTGCGGGTGCTGCTGGCGCACTTGGTTTTGGCGGGCTCTTGAAGAAGTCTGCGATTCCCGCGCTTGCAGCCAAGGGAATAGCGAGGCTCAGATGAATGAGTACAGAACTAGGTTTAAAGCGCATTGGTTCCACCCTGAATAATGCGGCTGACGATCCCGTTGAGCAGCATCAGGAATTGTTGAGGATTGGCTTGGGCGTGGTCGGGATTGACGATGAATTTGCCAACCATGGCAACGGAGGGGGTCGCCTTGACGTTATAGGTCTTGATGGCTTCCCAATGATTCTGAAGTCGCCCTTCAACTCCACTAGCGTTCTTGGCCAGGTAGGCTTTGACCGCTCCCGGAGTTGCTCCGGACTGGATGACGATTCGCATCACGTCATCCATGCTGAGCCTGGCAGATGGAGGTTGCCCCAGCTCTGGATCACCTTGGATAGCTGTATAGATCGCGAAGTCGTACACCTCAAGGGATTTCGGGGCGACAGCCTTCACAATCATGTGGCCAATCACGGCGTTCATGACTTTGTCGTTGTCCGCTGACGTGATCAGGGGATAGGTGTCGAACGCAAAGGGCTTGGGCAGCGAAGCTCCCCATTGACGCAAGCCGTTGTGATAGCTGCGGCAGTAAGGACACTCATAGGAGAAAAGAAACCTCACGCGATTGATGTCTGCCTTGATTGGCGGCTCGATCGCATCGTAGGGCTTGCTGGATGCTGCTCCACTTCCAGTTGCTACGGCTCCTGGTTGATCGCTCTTGGCTAACGAAATGGATGGCCATATCGCTTGCCCTGCCATCGTAGCTATGATGGCTCTGCGGGATGTCAAGCTACTCTTCATGAATACTCGCCTCTGTGTTCGTGTTGGAAGAACCTGTAACTGCGATCGCCTCTTGAAGTGTGGTGATTCCCTGAAGTACCAATAGCATCGCGGACTGCTTCAATGTGGTGTACTGGGACTGCAAATTGGCCGCTTGTGCAAAGCCCTTGAAGTCCACGGTGTCGATCGCGATCTGCGCCTCAGGGGTCGGCATGATCAGCTCAAAAATAGGCTCACGCCCTTTCCAGCCCTCAATACACTCAGCGCAGCCATGTGGATTCACTTCATATAGGTGCGCAAAATTGGCCACGTGCTCGGCCTCGATGCCGGTGGAGACAATCATGTTTACGTGCGCTGCGTTGATGGGCACCTGGCGTCTGCAATGCGGGCACAGTGAACGCACCAGGCGTTGGGCCATGAAACCACCCATCGCAGCAGAAAGTGAGTTTGGATCCACGCCAAGGTCGATCAATCGGTTCAACGTCAGAGTCGCTGAATTCGTATGCAGGGTCGAGAGAACTATGTGCCCTGTTAACGCAGCCTGGACGGCGATCCGAGCGGTTTCCGTATCACGAATCTCACCTACAAGAATCGCATCTGGATCCTGCCGGAGCATCGACTTGAGCGCTCCTGCAAAGCTCATTTTGGGGGTTAGGCAAGCTTGAACAATGCCGTTGATTTCGAACTCGATAGGGTCCTCGATCGTGATGATTTTCACCTTCGGGGTGTTCAGTTGTTGGAGGACGCCGTACAAGGTGGTCGTTTTTCCTGATCCGGTTGGACCCGTGACCAAGAATAGGCCCTGCGGTTGCTGGATGATGTGGTTGATACCCTGTCGCACGTAGTCGGGCATGCTCAACTCACTGAGCTTCTTGAGGCTCTTGGACTGATCGAGCAAACGGCAGACGATCGATTGGCCATCAGGTAAGGGAAGAATGCTCACCCGCACGTCCACAAAGCGTCCATCTACATCGAATCTGAATTTGCCATCGAGCGATGACTGATGCTCGATGAGTGCGAGTTTGCACTTCATTCGAATCTTGTTGTTGTACTCGCGAGCATCCTGAAGTCGTGCCGTTGCAACGGTTTCGAGCTCGCCTTGAATACGCAACCGAACCATGCCCCCGTCTTTTCGAATCTCGATGTGAACATCACTTGCGCCCTTTCGAGCGGCATCTCGGAAGAGTTGGTTCAGGTAATCAACAGCAGCGCGGTCAGTAGCGCTGGTAGAGATGAACTGAGTTGGATCCTCGGCGACCTCGTGTTGTACTCTTGCGACGGTGTTCATTTGCGACGGTATGAATTGACTCTGAATTTTCCATTTTTACACAAACTATTGTCAAGCTACTTTGTAGGACAATTGCATGAGAAATCAAAACTGAGTTTGCTTTAATTGCGTAATTGAATTGCGTTTTTTCAATTACATTGCATTGACTGTTTTGCCTGGAGTGTTTAAATTCGGTGCAGATTGAACGTTTCTGCAGGATGAATGAGGCGCGGACCCTGCAGCTTTAAAAGGAGTTGGCTATGCAAGAACAAGTTACGGCAAGCGGTCGCACCTACGATGTTGAGCTGCTGACGAAGATCCTTGGTGAAGCTTCCCTCAAGAGGTGCGAGAGCGCTCATCGGATTTCGAGGGCATTTGACCTGGTTCACCAGATCGACAGTCAGTTTGAGACGATGAGTGACCTGGACCTGGAGAGGAACGTCAAGCAGCTTGTTGTGTTGCTCCGAGAGGAGAGGTCGGTGTCACAGATGAGCCATTTCAACGCCGTGAGGGATGAAAAGGCCGCGCGAGATCTGTACGCTCTCCTGGAAGGTATTCAGCACCAGGTTCAGGCCTTGAATGCCGCTATCGAAAAGCAGCCGAAGCCGCTGTTCTCATCACTCTTCGGTTGGTTTCCCAGATAACTCATGCAATTGGACACTTTGATCGTCAGCACTGAGGCCGAGGAGGCTGGGTCATTCATGACCCATTGGCAATGGGTGCAAAAGGGATGGACACAAGCCTTGAGTGGTGTGGTCCGCGTTCATGTGCCAGCGCACTTTATTCATGAACGTCGAACTATTGCCGAGGCGCGAGCGATTCGGTACTTGCTCGAAGAACGTAGTGTGCATGGCAAGAACCGGCTCGGAGCAGGGATCAAGCTAGTTGTTTCAACTGTCGAGCTCAGTAGGGCATGCTCCAAGAGAATGCTCAAGCAAAGTGGTGGCGGAAAAGCTTTATCTACGATCGTCGGTATCGCTGCAGGTTTTCTAGCCACCAAGTACTTCGAGATGATCGTTGAGTTTGGTAAACCAAGGCCGCTTGAATCCCGTAAATCGGAAGCACTCGTGGTAATAGATCAGCCAAACGTTATTACCCCATTGACCCATGAATGTTTATTGCTTGAGATGCCCGTTGGAATCACCAGGCATGCAATGCATCGATACATCCAGCGTCTTGACCAAAAACTGATCGGCATTGGCTCCGAGGATCTTAGTGCGGTACCCGATCAGCGATGGAGTGCAGCATGGCAGTGGTTCAAAAAAATCCTTTCTTCGCCAAAATTGAGTGTTGCAAAGCTAATTCCTTATGTCGAGAAAAAGTTTAATTTTAAGTACGGATCAGACTGCATCTACCTAGAGTTTCAGGATGCTGGAGCTATATTGGTTCTCAAAAAGACGAATGATCAGTTTGACGTTGTCACGGTGCTGCACGATACACCGTACACTAAAATAATCGACAGAGATGCATGTCTGGTCGGTCAGCAGATTGTGAAGAGCAGAGCGTATAAGCCTAGGTTTCGAAAAACCCTGGGTCAGGACTAAAGCTATGAAACTGGCAGACATATTTGGAATGTGGAAATCCGTCGAGATATTGACGCACAGTTCTGCGCAGCAGATTGATCCGCGCGACAAAATTAGTCCCGTCTATGGAGTCTCTATGGATGATGCCAATGGCCTTCCTTGGGAGTTCCTTCCCTCTCTGTCTGAAAATTCTCCACATCAATGGCAGTTTCATGGCCATTGTGGGATCTATCGTGTGGATTTAATCAATGAGCTGGTTTGCGCGAAGCTAGACCCCACTAATGTTTACCCTGGTGATATTGGAAATTCATTCTCGCGCTTGTTTGATTTATCTTTCGATCACAAAGGATTGCCAATTGCAAATAGCTTTTCTATATCAATGGCCGCTTGGGCAAGCTCGGTTATCGTTACCGCCAAAGATGGTCTAAATTGTTTGCTGCGAAATGATTCCTTCCGCTCAAGTGGTGGGTTCTCTAATATCAGTGCAGATGTGGAATCGGTTAACAGTGGTCATAGGGTATATGATGAATTGATCGTAGGGTACCGCGAGTGGTTGCTCAACGAAACGCATGCCATGAAAGAAGGCGGGCGAGTTGCTGATATTGCATGGGTACAAAACTTAATTCGAAACGTTTGCAAATCGATTAATTTCCCGGGGGATTTGATCGAGTGCTGCCATTCGAGAATTCGTGCAAGTCGAGTTAATAAACACAGCGCATCGTCTGGAGAGGATGCGAATGAAAACATCACAAGTTTATTTCTTGAAGATCTTCAGCGAACGGAATCATCCTGTATCGCAGGTAACCTCGGAAAGGGTATGGAGCAGTACCTGGCCAGCTATGAAGATAGAGCGCATGAGCGGGTCGATGTGAGAGACTGTGCCAATAATCAAACAACGTTTAATTTACTGCGACCCGAAGTCTTTCCGGTGGGCCGATGGCCAGCAGAGCATTCATTGACGTACAGCCAACAGCTTGCAGTGAATTTTGCCTGGAAAGGTTTATCGGAAACCGCTGGCCTGATTGGGGTTAATGGGCCACCGGGCACTGGTAAGACGACACTGTTGCGTGACTTGGTGGCCGCTGTGGTAACGCAGCGCGCAATCCATCTCTCGCGTTTGAATATCGGCAAGTTTGGGCCCCGCAAGTTGGTGCGTATCGGCGATGTGATGGCTCCTTATTACCCTCTTCACGAGTCATTACAAGGGCATAGCATTGTTGTCGCATCCTCTAACAATGGTGCTGTCGAAAACATCAGTCTGGCGTTGCCTGCGGCTGAATCGGTTCCTGCACCTGTGTCTGCTTCGACCAAGTATTTCCAGGAGACAGCGCAGAAAGTCTGCGGGCGTGAAGCCTGGGCCTTGATTGCTGCTGCGCTAGGCAAGAAATCAAACAGAAGCAAGTTTCTGACTAATTTCTGGTGGGGAGATAGGAAACTGGCTGCAGGAGAGAAATTGGCAGAAGGTGCCAGTCTGCGGCAGCACTTCATGGCGATCAGAGATCGGAGCAAAGAGCCTCGTGTAATCTGGGATAGCGCACTCAGAAACTTCAAGATAGCACTTGAACGAGAACAAGCACTACGTGCTCAGGTACAAGGATGGTCCAAGCTCAACGAACAGATTGTCACTGTCAGCTATCGTCGTCTTCTGGATGAGGCTGCACTAAATGGTATCGAGGGAACCATCAAAAAGAAGACTCAAATGCTTGAGGTGATGGATCAGAAGCTGCTCGCTCAGTATGCTGAACTGACACTCGCCAAAGATGTCTTCGAGCGAATGACCGCGGAGCTGACCCAAATACACAAGGCAAAACCTTCGTTAATCAAGAATCTTTTATCGCTCGGTAAGTGCAAGCGGGAATGGGCATCAACATCCAAGGAAATGATCGAACGTCATTCTTCGCATGAGCGACAAATGATCACCCTGAATGAAGTGTACAAACAGCATCGTGATGCTAGGGATGCATTCAACGACGGGCTCCAGGCAGAGGTGTCAAGAAAAGCACAGTTTGCGCGACAGATCGAAACTGCCCATAAAACCTTGGTCGGTCTGCAAGAGGATGTGATGATCGCGAAGGACGCTTTGGGTAACGCATGGGTAGACGTGGACGCTGACACTACGGATCGAGAGCATTGTGAGCCCTGGGCACTGAATGATTGGACAACAGCGCGAGAGAATGTTTTTGAGCGCGCGTTGGAGCTTCACCAGGCCTTCTTGGAAGCTCATCCACAGCAAGTTCTTGCCAACTTGAATCTGGTGAGTGATTGGCTTGGCGGAAAACGGTTGCCCGCTGACGTTGCAAAACATGCGCTCGACGCTCTTTGCCTAATCGTTCCCGTGGTCTCAACCACCTTTGCCTCAACACCGAGAATGTTTGCTGATCTGCCCCGTGAATCCATTGGGTGGCTTCTGGTTGACGAAGGTGGCCAAGCCCTTGCTTCGCATGCTGCCGGAGCTGTATGGCGTGCAAAGCGGACAGTAATTATTGGCGATCCATTGCAACTGGAGCCTGTTTTGGGCTTGAGTCCTGCGATAGTGTCAGTTTTGTGCAAGATGTTTGATGTTAAATGTAGGCTATCTACGTGTGCTGTCTCTGCACAACAAATCGCGGATACAGCCACTCGCATAGGCACCTATGTTCCATCGCAAGATGGATCCACGGAATGGGTCGGTCTCCCGCTGCGACTTCATCGTCGCTGTGCTGAGCCCATGTTCTCCATTAGCAACAAGATTGCGTATGGGGGCATGATGGTGAACGCGAAAAGGGAAGCAAAAAGCAGCTTTTCAACGACTAGTGCCTGGGTCCACGTCGATGGGGCGGCTGGTGAGTTCACCGAGCATTGGAGTGCAGAGGAGGCCCGGGTCTTGAGTTCGCTACTGCAACAGCTGATTGATGCTGGCGTGGCTAGGAATCAAATTGGCCTTGTGAGTCCTTTTCGCTCCTGCGCAAGGAAGTTAAAGGAGATTGCTCAAGTGCATCAGATACCGACTGACAAAGTTGGAACTGTGCATACGGCTCAAGGAAAAGAGGCTGACGTGATTGTTCTCGTGTTAGGTGGTAATCCGCAAAAGCCGGGGGCAATTACTTGGGCTGCGAGCAAGCCTAACATGTTGAATGTTGCTGTAACTCGCGCCAAGAAAAGCATATTCGTTGTTGGTGATCGTCATCGCTGGGCAACACAGAAATATTATTCAGTTTTATCTGATTTGATGCCGGAGAACGAGGATTCCATAAATAAATCAGTTAAGATGTGATCGTAAGTGAGTGCTTGAAAGGGATATTTTTTGATGTATTGGTTTTATAACCAGACGAGCTACGCTTATTGATTGTCAGTTGTCGTTTTTTTGACTTCACGTGCGGCATGCGTGGTGCCAGACTCGTATTTTGAAAGCTTGATTGCATCTTTGTTTCTAGTGAGGAAATCATTTATTAGAACAAAGAAGCGACTTGGGTTCTCGTTGTATAGGTCTCGCATCCCTTGTGTCAGTTCATTTAGCATTAACTCAACACTCCCAAACACCTCTTCAGAATTTTGATATTGATGAGTCATTGGAGGGACGCCAATCAAAAGCCAGTTGATGCTGACGCCAAGTGCGCAAAGGCGAGCAAGAAACGGCGCGCCAGGCGCGTTAACACCTAGTTCGTACTTTCGATACGAAGTGACATCGACAGAGAGCATAGCTGCCACCTCTGCCTGAGTTAGAGCGTTTGCTTTACGCCATTGGCGCAAGCGTTCACCCACAGCTGTTGCGGTCATGTCAATTTAGGGCGTTGGCAAATAACATCATGAGTGCAAATATGCATCTTTTCCCTGGGTGTAGAGGGCGAAAAGCACCTATTTTTGTTGCATTACAGTACAATTGAGTCGTCCTGAAAGGGGAATATACGTGAAAGATATAGTTTCTATCAATCGCGCCTTCTTGCTGCATGCCAAGGAAGTCGCAGATAAGTCGGAAGGAAGTTTGGCCACTGGAATGAGTCCTGAGCACCTTCGGAAGCTCAAAGAAATGAGCGTCCAGGAGGTGGATCAGATAGCCTCGGCACTCCCCATTTCTGCTTTCCAGTTGCGTTTTGACGAGGTAGAGTTTCTGAAAGTTCTCGAAAGCAAGTCTTCCATGACTGCGAGCTATTCAGTATCGGTGCTATCGCGTCCTCGTCGCTGAGGGTGCGTTGCATCATGGCAACAGTAGAACACATCGATCGACTCGTTGATGCTCGTGAGCTGATTGACGCGCGACTTCGCTTGTCAATTGTAGCGGCATTAACAAATTTGACCTCTGGCACGCTGCGCAAATTGTGGAAGGATGTTCACGGTGTGCGGCCACCAAATGGAAAACTACCAGAATCGGTTTTATCGTTTATTACGAATGTTAGAGCTGATGCTGACCTTGCCGCATTTCTTTCGCTTTATCAGCGGTTGAATGGTGATTTCGAAGTGGACTCGCGGCGTTTGTTAAAGGCTTGGGCAGCGCATCAACAATTGTGCGGTCCGTTGGATATTAATGCGGCCTTTCACGCATTAAGGGATGTAAGAGCCAAACTGGTCAGCTTTATTCGTTGTCCTAAATGTCATGCATTCTATATATATGACACAGCTCTTACGTTGACTTCTCGTTGTCCTTTTTGTGCCACTTCCCCTGTTTAATCCCGAGTGAGATCCATGCGCTGGCTAGAACGATTCAGAAGTAGGTCAGCTGTTCCTGAGGCTTCGAAACCAACTGCCGATACTACGCATGTTCTGGAAGAAGAGGTTCCGCGTTATCCTCCTTTCATGAAAGGATTGCCGGTTGTAAGCCCGGATAAACTGCTTGCGACTCAATCTGAGCTTATCGCTCGAATATCCCAAAGCGTTCTGGTCAATAAAGATCTATTTGACCGTTTCTATATCAGTTCGCTTCGCAGATTTGCTGCATTCGCACACCTCCTACCAGCGTCCCAGTCACATCACCATCGTGGTGCTGGAGGCCTTTTACGGCACAGTATTGAGGTTGCACTGTGGACGCTTCAGGCGGGGGACAAGATGTTGCTCAACATCGGAACTACCCCAGCACAACGACGCAATATTGAACCGCGATGGCAGCTTTGCGCTTTCTTGGCAGGCCTGCTGCACGATGTTGGAAAGCCTGTGACCGATGTGGTGGTGAGCAGCAATGATCGGTCGCAAGTCTGGAAGCCGATCACAAACAATCTACACGATTGGGCTGTGAGCAATAGGATCAATTCCTACTTCTTGGATTGGCGACCAGGCAGAGCTCGTCAACATACTTCACTGTCCAGCCTTGTAGCAGAGCGCATCATCACGACAGAAACTCTTGCGTGGATCGAGGAGGGCGGTACAGATTTGATCGTTTGGTTGATGGAGGCGTTGAACAATAACCCCAGTCCAACCAATCCTCTGCACGACTTGGTTTTGAAGGGCGACCAGGCCAGTGTTGAACGCGACATGAAAACTATGGGGGTGGCCATGGCTGGGTATGAGCTGGGCATCCCCGTAGAGCGGCACCTCACGGATATCATGCGTCGATTCATCAAGGAAAGCCTCTGGATGGTCAATGAGCCAGGCGCGCGGGTATGGAAGATCGAAGGTGGGGTGTATCTTGTCTGGCCAGCAGCAGGCGATGAGATCGCAAGGCAGATCAAAGAAGATGCGGTTCCAGGCTTCCCACGGACATCGGACGGCATCCTCGACATGCTTGTTGAGCGACAGCTGGCATTCCTGCGCGAAGATGATGAGGCGAGTGGCCGTTTCTGGAAAATTGCGCCTGAGATTCTGTCGGTCAAAATTCCCAAAATTGCATTGAGTTGCATTCGTCTACGTGACGATGCTCTCCTCAGCTCAACAGGCATCGCTGATGTGCCTGGGGTGATCCTCTCCGGCACAGAATCTGCGAAACAAACAAGCTCGACGAAGGCCAAGTCAAGCCAGTCTCAACTATTTGAAGAGACTGGTACGAAAGTTCCGACGTTAGGGAACCAGTCTGTGTCCAATCAAGAGGGCGCACACAATGTGGAAGCCGCTGCAGAGGTGGCCAGCAAAGCTTCGTCAAACACACCCAAGGCGAAGCCCAAGCAGACTGTCAAATACCACGTTGATCAGGAGACTGGCGAAATCACGTCGATGGAGATTGAACCGGAAAATGGACCAACGCAAAGCCGTGAATTGAGAAAGGCCGAAGGGGTTGGCGAAGGTAAAAAGGAAGTCTCGGGCATCGTTGCTCTGAAGGTCAAATCCAAGCCTGCTGACCCTACGGAAGAAGCCACTTCTTCGCACGTTCGTAGCGACGGCGAGGGCGCTGCAGCAACAGAAGCCACGCTACCTGCAGGCGCAGCAGGGAACTTTGATCCCGACGTGTCTGTAGACGAGCGTAAGGCGATGGGTAGATCCCCAAAAAAATCGAAGGGTGAAAAAGCTGTTGCTGCGATCGAATTTACAGGCGGCGTGGGTCTGATGTTGGCCGCACTTGCCGAGGACCTGAAAGCGGGTGTCAAGAGTTGGGATGTAGATGCACTGATCGATGACGAACGCATGGTGCACTTGCGTTGGCCAGGTGCTTGCAGTGGGTATGGTTTGATACCCAAGGCCATCCTTGACGAAGCTTCTGAAAAGCAGTGGATCTGGGTGGATCCCTACAACCCGATGGTGCGTCTGCAGGAAGCAGAGTTTTCGGGTGAGACGTGTAAATCGCTGAGGTTGAATGTTGATGCCAGTGGGGCGTTTTTGCTCTTAGCAGCGAAGGGCGATCTCTTCAGCCGATCAACTCCGCGCCCGGATCAGCAGGACCCTAAAGCCACAGAATCCTCGGTCGCAGTGGAGGTGCAGGCACAGAGTCCCAATTTCCCTTCATCAGCGCTTAAATCTCCTGCTGATTCTGCACCAGAGCAGTCAGAGGTTCTCCTGGAGCCTCGTCGAACAACAAAAGAGACCTGGGCTCAATCGGACCTACTCAGCGGGGCCAACGACGAACATTCCAAGTCTGCTTCGTCAGGAGAAGCGAAAGTCGAGGAGGTACCCACTGTCCCTCCTTCTGAGGCACGTGCGCCAAAGCCCCAGGCGAACCAGCTGGACACACCACGTCCACCAGCAAACGTCTCTGCAGCTCCAAAATCACCAGGTCGTAAAGACCATCAGGCAGAGTTGAAGTCTCAGGTCGCCAGCTCGATTAAGCCTAACCAGGCAACCAAGATGGCCGGTGCCGAAGCGCCAGCACCCAGTTCGGAGACCGAGTCTGTGAAAGCTTCGCCCTCGGTAGGGCAAATAATTGAGGTGGTTGGACAGGTCAAGCAGTTGAGAAGTGAAGACGGATGGGATGTCCTCAGTCGCCATACCTGTTTGTCCAAGCTGCGAGAAAATGGGATCGATCTAAGCCACAGAGAATTAACCAATTTGGTCAAACAGCACAGTGACCGCTTGATGGTTAAAGGCGCATACGTCTATTACAAATCGCCAGCATAGAGCTCTAGTCCTAATTGATTTGGTGTAACTGATAATAATATATGGCGATGGAATTTCTTAGGTACATTGTAAATTCAATGCATCAGTCCAATGCGTATTCTAAAAATTTATATCAGGCATTTGAATTTACAAAGAAGATGGGATTCAATCCCGATGACGCAATATCAGGATTGGGGATTAACAAGGCATATGCCAACAAGCTTGTTAATGAGCTGACGTTAAATCTCGGAGAAGTTATAGACACACTTGCACGAGTCACGAGAGATCCGGTCTTGGCGTTCGCGGCAGAGTGCGGTAATGTGCATTTTCATGTTTTGAAATTCATTCAGTGCTATTACCCTGATCTCAATGCCAATCTTACTGTCGGAGATTTTGAGTTTGATGGGGTTGCTTTGTGTGGATTTAATCAGCAGAAAGCTAAGGAGTGGCTGATAAAGAAGCCTCAAAAGCTTGGCTGCCATGTGTGGATTACCCTCGGAGATGATGTTATCCTCGACTGCACAGGAATATCTTATATTCAGGTCTGCACTCAAGATAGTCGAAGCATAGGTGATGTGCTGTTTGGACAATCCAATTATTTGGGTAAGTACCCAATACGACATCAACTATATAGCGAGGGGGCGTTGTCGTAAAAGACATACGATATATACCCATCTTGGTGGGAAAGGACGCATTCGAAGCGATTGCGCCCTAAATCCCTCCGATTTTAATAGTTGGGTCGAGGTATAGTTATATCCCTGCTTCTTCAAGAAACCGGGATTCCAGCCCCTCTTCGAGAGCGCTGCTTATCACGAGGCGATTGCGCGCCCGCGTCATGCCTACATACATGAGGCGGCGCTCGTCTTCTACTAGCGCATCAGTATGCGGAAGATTCCCTTCTTCTACAGCCGCAATCCAGACGTTGTCGAACTCAAGCCCCTTTGAAGAGTGGAGGGTAAGCAACTGAACCATTCCACTCACCGTCTCATCTTTGCGGTCGTTTCGACTGATGAAGGACAGTCGCTGGCCAATGGACCCAGAAAGCTGGGCGAAACTGTCTCGGACCCGTTCTAGCAGCCTGAGTTGACTTTCTTTGCAGTAGCGAGTCAAGAATCCGGATACACCATAGACCACAAGGGAAACGCGTTCCTTTTGTGATTGCGTGGTCCAGGACAGAAGACCCTCTCGCAAGGCCAGGCCAACCTTCCGTGACTGTTCATTGGGAGCAGTCTCAACTGCTTGGGTCAATCGTTCGATGCATCCTTTCACCTCCTCACGAGAGTGCGCGTTGATCCATGAGCCGCTGCCGCCCGCAAAGGCAAGTGCGTTTGCCACCCCAGTCCATGAGTCGTCGTTGATCGAGCGAAGAAGGCCCACGAAAATGGCTGCAACCCCTGATTCCCAGATGCTCTTTCCTCCCGATCGCTTGGTGGGAATTCCGCCAGTCTCAAGAGCTGCTTCTACTTCGTCCAGGATCGCGTTCGTCCGAGCCAGTACAGCCCATTGAGCGCGACCCTCTGTAGCGAGCAGTCGAACCATTTCATCGAGCTCGCCATTGCGGTCTGCCACACGTTTGACCTCGATGACGCCATCATCGTCCCGATCAGCTGAAATGTTCTTGGGCGCGCGATCCGTGTTGTGGACGATGAGCTTGGCGGCATGAGAAAGAATTTTCTTTCCGCAGCGATAGTTGACCGGTAGCGTCAGCTCTACCGAATTGAGTGTCTCGGTAACTTGTTGCAGGCCAGCGTAGCCAAGGGCATGACGAAACGAATAGAGGCTCTGGTCGTCATCTCCAACGAGGGTGATCTCGATACCATGTCTGCCATGGCAGAGGATCCACTCCCTTTGCACTGCATCCATATCTTGGCCCTCGTCGACCAGCATCCACTTGAGTGGTAGCGGGGGTAGGGTGCCAGCAAGCATACCCCGGGTGGCCTTGAGCAGAATATCGGAGAAGTCCATTGCATTGTCTGCTTGGAGTGCGTCTTGATAAGCGCGGCAGACTTTTTGCAAAGCGATGTCTTCAAAGATGTACTCCGAGACAGAGCCCTTCGACCTTTCCAATTCGGCTTGGACTTCTTCGAAGTTGTGGTTCGGTGCATGCTCCTTCCAGCAACGGCGAAGAATGCCGAATTTTTCGGCCTCGCTCACCAGGCGAGGGATGCGGTCCTTCGAGTTTCTGCGTAGTTGGTTGAGCGCTAGAGAATGGAAGGTACCAACGGCAACGCGCCTTGTATCCTGCGGATTGATCTCCTTTGTGATGCGATGAAGTAGTTCTGTGGCGGCGTCTCTTGTGAATGTGACGGCACAGAGCCTCCCAAGTTGATTGTTGTCGATGAGATGGGCGGAACGTGAGGAAAGTACTTTGGTCTTTCCAGAGCCAGGGCATGCAAGTATGGTGCAGTGCCCCGGAGTCCGGACTGCGCGTTCCTGATAGGGATTGAGCTGCAATTTTTGATGTCAGTCAGGCCACGAGTTGAGAGCTCGCATCTGCGGTTTGCTGATCGGCGTCGCTACCAGCCGTGGTCACAGCTGCCAGATCTTCGGCCTGCCCTTCGACAATGGGTGCGACATCTTCAGTCTTGGCGGTGGCGTTGGCCTGGTGCTTTGCCTTCTTGCGATTTTCAGGGTCCAGCACTGTGCCACTGCGAGGATCCGTGGGGTTCTCAGATCCACTGCGCTGATGAGACGCTTGTGCACGGAACACAAGGTTGCGGATTTGACTGCTGGTACGGACAATGAGGCGCTTGAGTACGTAGGCCGATTGGCTTCGCGATCGATCGCTTACGAGCTTGAGGAGCCACAGCGTGTCCATCATCTGGCACGTGATGTCCAGTTCTCCAAGCAGCCGGTGAAAGCGCAACTCGCGCGGGGAAATGATGCGGATTTCAAGCGTCAATGGCTTGGTGTATTCCACCTCAATGTCGTCGAGGTCCACTCCATTGGTGTCAGCCACAGTTTTGAGACGCGCCTTCTCATCAGCGATCGCCTTGAGGCACACATCCAGCTGGCGATCAACCTCCGCATCAACAGATTGGCACTGTTCCTCGGGCTTGAAATTTCGCATGGTCTCCGACAGGGTGATCATTGCTTCTGACCAAAAGTCGTTTGTTCGCCCGAAGACCTCCTGTGCATGCCGGTGCTTGAGTGTCAGGGTCGACTTCATGAACACCATGGACTGACTCTCTAGGCGCTTGATATTCGCCTTCCCACGCTTGAGCCAGTAGGGCTCGAAGGGAATTGGATTCCCCTTCTCATCGAGGCGCACGATACGCTGCTTCTGCGGCTTGCCATCGGATCCTGCTGCGCTCGCACCATGCTCAGCACCTGCAGCACCAGGCTCCGTAGATTCTGCAGATCCAGAGGATGCGGATGGGGCAGGGGTATCGCTGGAAGAGGATTTCTTTTTGTTGGCCTTTTTGTGAGGCGGCTTTGCCGGAGTGGCTGTCGTCTCCATGCCAACGGTCGGCGGGGACGCATGAGTCTCGGCGGATTCGACAGGTTCGATAACTTCAGATTCGTTCGCCATAACAATAGCTCCTATAAATGTGGACAACGGCGAGTTCATCCTATCCATGGAGCCCTTGCCAAAGACTATTGAAAAGTGCGTCAAAAACGTACCTTTCAAGGATTTTTGGCGCTTGTCCGCTGTAATTGGGGGCGAGCCTGCAATGAGTGTTGACATCCACGTGCGAACAGCGTTAGGATTCCTACACCTTTGAGCGATGTACGTAATGTCATCCTCTTGTATGTGGAGCTGGCCTCATTAAACAATCCAGTAGTTGCATCCCGTATGCAACCAGTCAACTTCGGTTGTCCTGTGAATTCATCCAGAACCTATAGAGTTCTGTCCAATGCCAAGGCATTGATTGAGCGAAGCTCTCAACCCTCTCACAGCGGGTAAATGCTGTCGGATTGAGTGCATTTGTAAGACCTGGACTATTTCCCGTTGGGATTTAGATGGGCATTCGCTGCAATCTAGCCATTTTTTGGCTTCTATATGTGAAGAGATGTCTCCAGAAGAGCCTCTCTTCCCGCGCTACGCGATGTAGCCCGGTTAAATCACAAATGCTTTTTGATTTTCCTTTTCAGGATGCTGCTGCATTTGTGTACTTACATTGTTGAACTAAAAATTCAACAGTGCAGTCCTCTGTCTTCGGATAGAGCTTTTAACACCCTTGGGGATACATAATCCCTGTGGGACTTGTGTTTCCTTGGGTTCTTTCAAGGAAATATATGTCTCTCGTGTTGATCGCCTGCGCTTTGGCTGGTACTCCAATGGGTCTGGCTCTCTGTAAGGTTCTGGGTTTTCGCTAACTAGCGCTTTGTAAATTGATCCTTGGGAAAATTCTTTCCCTTGGATCAATTTCACAACGTGTCTCCCTGTAGCTTAGAGTCCTTTCCTCCGAGAGGTTTCTAACCTACGGGGCGACACGAACATTCAAATGTTTTTGTGACGCATTTCGTAGGGTCTAGCCCTTTGAAAGCACCATGGAACTTTGTTAAATGTTCATGTTGTTTTCTCTTGGTTCCACAACTTGCATCCCCTGATTCGCATGGGGTGCTTTTTGAAGTTCAGGAGTTAACATGCAAAACCCCACTCTGGCTCAAGTGTTCAAGGTAATCCCAATTCGCACTGCTGTCGAGTTGCACCAAAAGCTCAAGGGCACTGAGGAGGTCACTCCTCAAACCAGGCTGCTTGTGCAGCAAGCGCTTCGCAGTGCAGGGAAAACCATCAATATGAGCTGAGAAATCTGCCATTGAGTAAAATCAATGGCAGATAATTCTTTTAAGTGCATTTCGCAATGCATTTAGAAGAGTTTTTGTGTTGATCGGTAATCGTTCAACCTAAAGAGGTCCTACACCCTCAAGCTTAGGCTTAAAGTAGAAAACTTTCACGCAAGTGACTATACCCACCCAGGGCATCATTCCCTGGGGGATGGTGTCCATTTTTTAATGAGGCACCATATGTTTGACGATCTGAGAAACTTCATCGATATTTCGGCTGAAGAGTATCACGCAGATAAAGAAATCCTGGGGCATTCAGCTCTAGTGGAGATACTGAAATCTCCCAAGCACTACTTCCATCGCATCAGCAACCCACACGTTCCTACGGCATCTCTTGAGTTCGGCACCGCGCTTCATGCTGCGCTGCTTGAGCCCGAGCGATTCGCAGAGACGTATATTGTTTCTCCCAAATTTGATCGAAGGACCAAAGAGGGAAAGGCAGACGCTGCAGCATGGGAAGAGGCTCACAAGGGCGCTGTTTCTGTAGACGAGGCAGAGCTGAAAAAACTTCAGGGCATGCAAAAAGCGGTTTTGGAGCACTCAGGTGCTAAGAAACTGTTGAGCAAATGCTATGTCGAAATGAGCTACTTCTGGACCGACGAGGACACTGGTTTTCAGTGCCGAGTTCGCCCGGATGTGTTGGCGCTTGACGATCAGGGAGATGTTATCGCTGCAATCGATGTGAAGTCCACGTCGAATGCATCGAAAGACAAGTTCCAGAAATCCGTAATGGACTATGGCTACGACCTGAATGCAGCGTTCTACTCGGACGCGATCGAACGTGCAATTGGACGGCGTGTCCCATACTACTTTCTTGCTGTCGAGTCAGCCGAGCCATATGGCGTGGCGCTCTATAAAGCAGGACAGTCGATGCTGGATGTGGGTCGCGACAAATATCGAAGTGCCCTGCAGTTGCTGCAGTGGTGCCGGGAGAACGATCGCTGGCCGAGCTACCAACCATTTGGTGAGTACGAAGATCTGGAAATTCCAGAATGGTATGCACGTCGTCTTCTCACTCAAGACGAGTGAGTGACTTAAATTCTTTATTTCAAACCCATCGGGGAAACAATCCCGATCGGGGATGTTTCCCTCTTTAATTGAGAGAAACATCATGAATCAAACTTTGAATAGCATCCGTCGTCAAAACAATGGCAGTGGTAACACTGGCCAAATTGTTGATGACATTTATAAGATGAAATTTCCAGAGCTCCTGGAAATGAGCAAGAAAGAGATTGCAAGAGCACTTCCCAATCACATCGATCCAAACCGCATTGTGCGTATAGCGTTGACTGCTTTCCGCAAGAACCCAGAACTGGCAAAATGCCAGCCTATGTCGGTTTTGGCGGCAGTTTTCCAGGCGTCACAGTTGGGTCTGGAGATATCGATGAATGGAGAAGCATTCTTGGTGCCATTCAAGGATCACCAATCTGTTGAATGCCAATTGATTCCAGGCTACCAAGGTCTGATGAAATTGGCGCGAAACACAGGAGTGGTTCGAGACATCTACGCACATGAGGTTTATGAGAATGACCATTTTGAACTGGACCTTGGTCTGGATCGGAAGCTTGTTCATAAGCCGATGTTGGGTAAAGGTGGTTTCCCCGCCCCAATACATATGCGTGGTGAAGCAGTAGGCTTTTATGCCGTGGCCATTCTCGATGATGGTATTCGCTCTTTCGTTCCAATGAGCCTTGAGGATGTCATGGGTGTGCGAGACGACAGCAAAGGCTATCAAGCAGCTCGACGCTACAACCGCCGTTCTCCATGGGATACTCATTTCATTGAAATGGCCAAGAAGACGGTGATTCGTGCTTTGTGCAAGATGCTTCCTAAGTCTTCTGAGTTGAATGCGGCTTTGAACCTCGACCGTGCTGCTGAAATGGGTCTGCGCCAGCAGATTGATCTTCAGCAAGTGGCCGACGGTATTTACGAAGTGCCCAGGCATGAAGATGCTGATGCAAATGCTGATAACGGACGTGAAACTCAAAGCACATCCTCTCATCAGCAACGTTTTCAGCAGCCACGCCAATCGCCTCAACCGTCCTCAGCTGGCCGCTCGGCACCTCGCCAGCAACCGGCACCACAGCAGCCTCGCAATGTTCAAAGGCAGGGCCCTGTTGATGTCGCTGAGCAAGTCCGTAACGCGCCACCTCCACCCCAGCCTCAGCAGCCCAAGCAACAGCCCCAACAGGCTGCGCAGCAGGCTCAGCAGCAAGCTGGTGTTTCGCCATCAAGCACACAGAGCCGCAGCTCTGCAGGCCCTGCGTCTGCTGTGAATGATGTCATCGAGCAGATGAAAGCTGCTAAGAGCATGCACCACCTGGACGAACTCAGCATCCGTGCTGAGTCTGTCTACGACGGTGCTGATCTGGTTGCTATTAATCGCGCTTTTGATGAAGCACGTGACCGTATCTGCGGAAATGCACCTGCATTTCCAATGTGAGTCACATTAAAAATTCCCCTGGCTTCGGCCTGGGGAGTTTTTCAATGAGTTCTTCATGAGTATTTATTGAAAAGCTTTTCTTCGAGTGTCGTAATGCCACTTGATCAAAAGAGGTCGCTGTCCTCTCTAATACAGCATTTTATGTCTTACCACCCAAAGGGGGCTTGTTCTCCTCTGGGAAACATGCCTCCGTTCTATATGGAGTTTTGTATGTTTTTTGAGAAGACTTTTAATATTCGTTCTAAAGAATCCATTGCTGATTTTTTGGCAAAACATCGTCGTTACGACACGATGAATTCTTGGAATCGAAGTACTAGTTACGCTCACTGCGTAAAATTTTCGCATCTTGGTTTCACCGGCACTCAGCTTGAAAAAGCCTATGATGTCAGTGCGGCAGATGACTACTGGGACTTGATCAGGTTCCCGGCAGACGTATTCAATCAAGAATCTGGCGGGACCTACTCGATAGGCCGAAATGGTCGTTCTGCGGGTTATCTTGTTCTTATGGAATCCGAGATCTATGATCCGGGTTACAAAAGCACTTGCCCTAAGTGCGGTCAACTCAATTATCAGGTTGTTTCTGAATCATCGCATCAATGCGGAGTTTGTCATGCTGAGCGGCGAAACCTTAAATCGCCACTTCAGTGGACACGCACGTTGAATCGCTCGATTGATCATGGCATGAATGTGCAGGATTATCTTGAGCAGGATTTCTCATGGTTGAAAGAAAGAGCAGAGCTTGTTCGTTCTTTTGATCGTGTGTGTGATCAGATTCGAAGCAATTTCATTGATGTCCTCAATGAATTCATGATTGTTGAGAAAACAATCATGGTTCCTCAAATAGTACGTTCTCTCGAACGTGTCTAATCATCTGTCGCATCATTTGGTGTGATTTACGTACTGTTTTGGTGCAAGCCAGAATTGTCATTAACCACTACTTGAAAAAGTAGATTGCCCTCGTGGGTTGTTGTCCACGAGGACGCAACCTTTCTTTTTTATTTAGGAGTTAATCATGTCTTTATTTATCAACAAGTCTACGATCGCTGGAAATCTTGGTCGTGATCCTGAAGTGAGGACATTCCCATCAGGCGATAAGGTGGCGACTTTGAGCGTTGGCTACACAGAATCCTGGAAGGATAAAGATTCAGGAGAATGGGTAAACAAAACCGATTGGTTCAGGGTCGTTGTGCGTGGCAACTCGTTCGTCGAGTATGTTGAGCGCACGTTCACGGTTGGCGATAACGTCTATGTTGAAGGGCTGTTCAAGCACCGCACTTACCAACAAGATGGTCAAGATCGCACTGTGTGCGAACTGCATGCTTTCGAAATCAAGAAGATCCCTCGCGCGGCAAACCGCACGCAAGGACCTGAAGATATTCCGGAAGAGGCTGACTTCACGCCTGGACCGTCAAAAGCTGCAACCCCTGCAAAGGGTGCGAATGCGGCTAAGTCTCAAAGGCCAACTCGCTCACCGAAACCTCAGCAAGCAAGCGCGGCAAAGGGCAGCAGTGCTCAAGCGCCGGATGATGACGGCTATGGAGGGGATGCGTTTTCGTCACCACCTAGCAGTCGAATGGTCTTTTAACTAAACAAACCCTACCGGGAAAACCTCCCGGCAGGGGAGCTTTCTGGTAGGGATCCCCCCCATGTCTGCGGGGCATACCTAAGTGTCTGCGCAGGCATTTCGGTATGCCTCGCAGGCGTACTTTGGAGATCCTTATGAACTACAGAAAGCAACGGATGTCGGATGCCGAATTTCAAGCGGCACTGGCTAAATTTTGGGAAGATAAATGGTCTGAGGTACGAGAGATGGCAAGGGGCCGGTGGGGATCTATCCTGCCTGGTCTTGCGTCAGCCCTTGGCCCCGCATGTGACCATCAGGGCAAACGTCACGTACCTTGCCCTGTGCACGGCGGGAAAGATGGGTATCGCGTCTTCAAGGACTTCGCCGAGACGGGCCGCTCGATCTGCAACACCTGTGGAAATTTTCACGATGGTTTTGCAACACTCCAGTGGGTCAATGGTTGGACTGCCCGTGAGTCGCTTGAGGAAGTCTATGAGTTCCTTACAGGCTCGAAGCTACCGGCCTTTTCACCGTCTATGGCCACATCTACAGTGCGTGCACCTATCAGGCGCGCACTGGTACCTGTCGCTGCCAGCAAACCCCATGCTGACAATGAACAGCTCAAGAAGTCTCTCAACAAGACTTGGCAGTCGACCTTGAGTTTGACGGATCCTAAAGCAGAGCCCGCAAGGCTCTACCTGGCTCGACGTGGGTTGTCGATACCGCAGCTCTCTGCAGTACGCTTCCACCCAAACCTTGCCTACCACAACGGAGAAGAGGTCACTGGATTTCATCCTGCCTTGATTGCCATGGTGCAAGCACCGGATGGAACGCCTGTCACCCTTCACCGAACCTATCTTGATGCCTCCGGCAACAAGGCAGCAGTGGAGTCCGTCAAAAAGATGATGTCCTATCCCGATGATCGTCAAGTCTTAGGCTCGTCAATTCGACTTGCCAAGGTGGACACGATTCTCGGCGTCGCAGAAGGCCTTGAGACGGCACTGGCCGCGATGGAGGCGACAGGTATTCCTGTGTGGCCAACGGTAAACGCCAGAATGCTGGAATACTTTACGCCCCCACCATCGGTACAGACGCTCATCGTCTTCGCTGACAAGGATAGGCCCAGCAAGCAACACCCACGTGGGCATGGACAGGAAGCTTCATTGCGACTTGTCAAACGCATGTGGGAGCTTGGTATCAAGGCCTCTGCAATTACACCCAAAGGAGAGATCCCGGAAGGTGATAAGTCCATTGACTGGCTGGATGTCTTTGTGCGCGAAGGTGTGAGCGGATTCCCATCCCTCACATCGATTCGTCTCGCAATGGCAAAAGCTGCATAAAGGGGTTGTCATGTACGGTTTGATCAACTTCAACCAGATTGACACGACTCCTGGTGCAGCTACAGCTTTCGCTCCCCCGTTGGGCTTTGACGGCAACTACGTTGCTTTCATACTCGACCGTGTGAAACTTGATCCCGGTGTCAGGCAACACGTTGCCTGCATCGCGCTTCGATTTCGCGCAGGGCGTACACCACCAGAGTTCACTGGAGAGTTCGCTGCCCCAGCTGAGCAGCTTGCGCGAAGAATTTTGCGCAAGCTGCTCGCGAAAGAGCAACGAATGGCCACTGATGCTCAATAGAGAAAACTCTCCCTCCCATACACGGGAGGGACGGTTTTCCAGATCGTTCCTGTGAGGAGTGATGTGGAAAATCGAATTGCAACTTTGTGGCTATGCCCTAGGTTGTCATGCTCGCGCTGGAGAGCTAAATACCAGACGTCACGGCATCTCAGATGGCCGTCTGATGCTCAGGCATCAAGACTTTGACCCCGTTCTCAGTTGAAGGACGCTAACTCGCGCAGGGCCTACCAATGCCCCCTCTTTGATGAGGTATCGGTAGGCCCTGCACGGGGTTCTGCAATCGAGAAAGGAGTCAGTATGAAGAACCAGGCAATACCCACTCGGGCAGTTGTGTGGAAGCAGTCCTCCAAGGAACTGCTGATGAACAGATATGCGCAGGACACAGAAGCAGTACCTGCCCATGTACTAGACCGGATAGCTAAAGGCCTTGCGGCCAATGAAGTGAATCCCGAAGAATGGGTGCATCAATTTCGTGATGCGCTTGACTACTGTGTGATGGAAGATCGAATCGCCGAGAGCGTTGGTGTCCTCCCAAAATCACACCCCCTGGTCAGCGGCTTTGCTCACAGCTTTGCCAAAACCAAGGACCCAGAGAGCTGCGACATGATCGCGGCATACTCCACCGCTGCAGAGATGGCGAAAGTTGGCATGCTTGGAGCTGCCTCGGCCTACGATTTGAGTGCCGTTGCACCCAAGGGCTCGACCATAGAGGCATTCAAGTGCATAGCTCCTGGATGCGTGCCCATCGTGAAAGTCTTCCAGTCGGTTCAAGGTGCTGGCCAGCGTGCAACGATACGCTGCGACCATCCTGACATACTGGAATTGGTTGCCTACGCCGCAACAAGCGCAGGCAACGTTGGTAACTTCGGGCTCACCATCCTTGTCACCGATAAATTGCTCAAATGTGCTGTGGATGCAAGACGGATTCCGCTGACGCACACATCAAAACCATCGGCCATCCAGATAGCCTCAGGTGCCCATCCAACCCTTGATGGCGCATGGTGTTATCGGTTGATAGATGCAAGATTTCTGCTCAATGAGATCCTCGGATCCATGAATGCCACCTCATCAGTGAATATCGTCTTCATTGACCGTGTAGTGGACCAGAACAACCTCCATTACGCAGAAGAGCTTCAATGCGTCGATGCCATTTCTGGGCAATTGCTGCCTGTAAACGGATCATGCGTGCATGGCCACATTGTCTTGGATCGGTTCGTGGACGCCAACCGCTTGACTGGAGTTGCTGAATTCAACCTCGACCGACTCAAGCAGGTGGCTGCTCATATGGTCCGAATGCTTGACAACGTGATCGAGCTGACATCCTGGCCAACCCCACAACAAGAGAGCGAAGCGATGCAGAAGCGTCGTCTTGCCATCGGCGTCACGGGGTTGGCGGACGCGATCGCTCTGATGGGTATGGACTACGGTAGTGCAAGAGCACAAGCGTTTGCTGCAAATCTTGTCCTGGCTATTCGCGACAGCGCCTACAACGCTTCTGTGGAGCTGGCGCTTGAGCGGGGGCCGTTTCAGGTCTTTGATCGAAGGGCGTATCTGCAAATGGTAGGGCTCGAATCGGAGGGCACCAGCGCAAGCCGGTTGCCCGACGAGATTCGGCAGTCCATCCGGACATACGGGATACGTAACAGCCATCTGATTGGTCAGGCCCCCGCATTAAAAGCATCTCGAACTTTTGGCAACGACTGTTCGGTTGGTTTGGCTCCAGTCTCCTGTCATGTGGTCCAGCAAGACCCAATAGGGGCGGATGACGATCCAAGTGGCCAAGCGAGCGCGGTAAGAGCGCCTGTGAGGCCCAGTGCGCATCTAGAAATGATTTCCGCCTTGTCCTGCGCTTTCGATGGCTGCATCAGTGAATCCATCGAGGTAGCAGCACACGCATCTGCGGATCAACTACGTAAACTGTGTTTTGAAGCATGGGCGGGAGGGGCTACATCCCTCACTCTCACAGCAATCAAAACTCAGCATCATGAGCATGCTTACGCATCCCAGGGGCCTCTCCTTATGGATGGCAGGCTCGACTAGGCAAGTCATCTGTTCTACAGGCTGATGAGCGAAGCCCCCCCTTTGGGGGCTTTTCAGAGCACCTTTAGATAGGGTGCTGTGAAAAGCAGTTTTTTCTCCTTGTCCGTAATGGCCTGGATTAAAGAGGCGCCTGCACCTCGTCGAAAGACAAAGCAGCGTTCACGCATTGTTATCAATGCGATTTCACCCTTGGGGATGACATATCCCTAAGGGGCATGTTGTTCCTTAGGTTTTCAATCGTTCACCTCAGGAATATATATGCCAATCGAAAAGATTATGTTGATCATCGCGCTCGCCGGTTCGTGCCTTTACATCTTTGACAAGGCCGTTTCAGGTCTTGCCAAAGTGTGGAATACTGTGATGCATTCGTCTAAACAACGACATGAGGCACATATTCAAGCACAGGCCATCGAGCTTCTGAAGATGTTAAATATGCACATGCCTACAGGCACAGCCAATCCAGCTCAACCTGGTGTGGCCAACGCAAATTCGGTCCCGAATATGCAGCCTACGTTGCAGCAGCAATTACAGAAAACCCAGCAGGGAACTCCTGTCATTGCCACTGCTAATCAACCTGCGGATACCCGTATTGAACTGCTGGCGGATGTTATTGATGAACAGCGACAAGAGATTAATGCACTCGCGGCATCGCTCGAATCCATTCTCACTCATCTGAAGGCGCAATCTACGGCATCAACTGCTGCGAAACCTTCGGCTGTAAGCCGAGGCCGTAAATCATCCAAGTCAGTGACTCCCACTCCAGTAACAGACGCCGGTGACGTGCCTCTGGATGGATTGGAAAGCATGCCAACCCCGATTCATCGGAACGAAGAATCCTTCGAGTTGGTCAGCTAAGTCATTTCATAAAACCCACGCGGGACCATTTGCCCGCATGGGAGTGGTCTCGTAAATTATTGGAGATCACCATGAGTAAGTATGAAATTAACCAAAACCGTCCTGACTGGGTTCACCTCTTCGAGACAATTCTGACAGAGCCGGGTAAATTGGGAGATCATTACTCAGCATTTCACAACTACAGCCTTGGAAACCAGGCCCTTGCGATAGAGCAGTTGGTAGAACGGGCAATCCCGATTTCGCCGATTGCAAGCTTCAAGAGCTGGAAATCTAAAGGCCGCTCAGTGATGAAGGGTCAGAAGGCAATTGCGCTTTGGATGCCTGTGACCATCAAGCAGAAGTGTACGTCCCCAGAAGCCCCATTTAAGGGTGAGCCTAATGAAGACGGCACTTCAAAAATGATATTTGTGATGAAGAACCATTGGTTTGCATATTCACAGACTCAAGAAGATCCGGAAGCAGAGGCTGCTCAGGAGGAGATAGAAAGTACTACTCTACAGTGGGATCGAGATGCAGCGCTTGAAACATTGGGAATCCAACTGACATCGTTCGAAAGTGTTACTGGAAATTCCCAAGGCTATGCATGGCCTGCCATGAAGTTGATTGCGATCAACCCAGTTGCTGCCTATCCGATAAAGACGACGTTCCACGAAATGGCGCATTGTCTTCTTCATTCAAAAGATGAAGTCCAAATGGTATGTGGTGAAGACTTGAGCCGAAACCTGAAAGAGGCAGAGGCAGAATCTGTCGCATTCCTGTGTTGTGCAGCGCTGTCACTTGATGGCCTGGATCTCGCACGCGGGTATGTACAGAACTGGTTGAATGACAAGGAGTCGCGTGAGGCATTCAAAAAGAGTGCTGGACGTGTTTTCTCCACGGCGGACAAGATCCTCAAAGCTGGTCTGTCTGCTAATGTCACGACGAAGCCAGAAGAAGTCACCGCATAGGTCTAGAGTAAGTATGTAAGAGAACTCCACGCTGAGGAGTATAAAAAACAGCTTTCGACGGGCTTGCCCGATCTCAACCCTCGCGGGCTACGACCCGCATGGGGAGTAGCTCGCATTTTTTGAAAGGAGCTACTATGAGAAAGCGCCACGGACTCGTTTCGGTGATGAACCGAATACGCGTGCAGGTGGATAGCTTGATGGTGTACCATGTCTATCGAGGTCCTCCGGGACCGCTGCGTAGAGAGGCAAACATGATCACCAAGACATTTCAAATTCAGTTCGATGACGACGAAACGCTGCCATCTCGGTTGCGTGAATTCGCTGAATTCAATGGAGTGTCCGAAGATGTCATCATCAAGCGTGCCATCGGTAAATATGTTGGAATGTTCGGCCTGAAAGAGCGGCCAGCTGATTCAAAAGCAACGAATATTCAGGATGTATTTATCGAAATGGGTTTGCACAAACCAACATAAATTCCCTTTAGGGAACAGGGGGCTGTATGAAGCTAGCTGCCCCCTTGGGGCATATTGTGTTTGTTTGGTTTCCGGAGGATGAGAAAATCATGATTCCGGGGCCAAAGTTCAGACCTTGCTTGGTTATAGCGACAGACACGGTGGACGGAGGCCCTGACAGGGTTCTTGTAGTTCCCGGTACAAGTCAAAATACCATGAAAACGTATCGCGGCGAATTCGTTGTTCCTGCGAAGATGCAAAGTATTCTACGAAAAGACACCAAGTTTAACCTTAGGGTTCAAGTTTGGCTGCCAGTTACGGAAGAGTATTTTGCTGACGATTCGAGTCAGCAATTGACCGAAGTGATGAGTCCCGCTCTGTTTATCGATATGCGTGAGGCATACGGTGAATTGAGGTAAGACTGACTGTTGTTAAACCCATGGGGTGCTATCCCCATGGGGATGGTGCCCCAGTATTTTCTGGAGCATATAATGTCTATTCAACTCAAGTCGCCTGCAAGTACTACTGTAGTTGGCTTTCACAACCACAAAGTCTCTGATTCGACTCAAGCCCAGAAATTCAGCACGGGAGTGCTGGATGTCGAGCTTCTGCGTCAGCGTAAGTTGGCAATTCACCAAGACTTGGAGGATTGCCACGTGGTTCGGATTCGCTTCGCGGCATTTACCATGAATTACAACACCAAAAGAGCTGAGCCTGTATACGATGTGTATTCTGCCAATCATAATTTGATTGGTACGTACTTCGCGTGTGCATTCAAGGCCCTGATGGTGTAAATTCATATTAAGAATAAATGGCACCTTTCGCGAGAGAGGTGCCATTTGGTAAATAGGAGCGTGTGAATGAACTCACAAAGTATAGCAATGTCGCCGGAGCTGGTTCGGCTTGCTGAAGATCTGATGGTTGCAATCGCTTTCGAGGAGCTTATTCGACCAACTGTCGTTGCCTATGAGAATGAAATTCTCGCTCGTTTGCAACTTCCGGTTGATCCCAAGTTTCGGGAGTCAACATCGATGACCACCATTGTTGATCGTAACTACGCATACATGCTTTCGGAGCATGATTTCCAGGTGTTTTTCACTGAATGCCAAACCGCTCGTGTCCAGAATGGTTTAAAGGTTGAACAGCCAGATCAGTGCCCGCTTTCGATTGCCACAGGCAATCGCCTAGCAGCTGAAGACGCCTTTCTTGTGGAAGCGTTTAAGCTGCCGGAGATTCAAGGCAAATTCAAAGTGGAGACCCTGACGGCTGAAGCCAAGGCTGAGCTTATCGGCTTGCTGCTCAATCAAGCAGCTCCGTTTCTGCGCTCGTCTAGTGAGATCCTCAAGGAGATCAGTGGAGACGAATAGATGGATCTTCGTATTCATCGCGTAAGGTGATCAGGAGCGTGTTTTCGCGCGCTTGATCATCGATCGTTCATACCCCTGCGGGCCCTTGCCCCTGGGGCGGGGCCTGCACATATTTGGTGTCTCAGATATGCAATCCCCATCACTTGAACAGCAGCAGGCTTTGCAACAGTTTGCAGCAGCTAACGGCAGATACTGGAAGTCCAAACTCAAAGCAGCTTGGTACAACGGTACCGATGCTTCACTCCCTAACGGAGGGTTGCTTCGCCAGGTGCGAAACGAACTGGGTCCGTTGTGGCTGGCTGGCTTCAGGCCTCCTCTCCAAACTGCAGAAGGTTGAGAAATTCATTGTGGCTATCCCTCTCTCGGAGTGAATGGATAACCGCAACTGATCCTCTACGCTGCTTCTATTTCATATAGAACAAAGTCATCCAAGGCCTTAGGGCCCTGGATGGTTTTTGAATGCGCTGTGCATCAACGCATTCAAAAGCGAATTTTCACATCAGCTTTTGCTGAGGTGTAATGATCCGAGCTGGAGGATTTAAAAATCTAGCATTGTTCAACCGATTACGGTTATTAACCTCCCTGCGGGATACTCGTCCCGTAATGGGATTGGTGTCTTTCGGGGTTTTATATTTCGAAAGGCATCAAATGAAAATCAAGGCAATTGCTGAAGCCTGTATGTGGCTTCCCGGGTTTTCGCCCGAAGAAGATCCTAATATCGCTTCTATTACGGCAGCATCAATCAGTACCGTTGTCCACGATCCGGTGTTCATGGCAAAAGCCATAGCTCCAGTAGTGAATGTGCTTCCCGAAGCAAACATATGGCCACGACTGCTGCCGAAGACCTTCGAGTCACTCAATGGAGTGGTGACAAAGTACCAGGCAAACGTTGACGCCATTTCGCTATTGCGGGTTCTGGAGACTGATCAGCGCAATCCCACTACTCGTGAACGAGATGCCCTGAACCGTTACACGGGTTGGGGTGGCTTGCCGCATGCGTTTGTGCTCGATGACAAGGATCAATCCTGGTCTGAGCGTGCGCGTTCCCTCAAGGAGATGCTCACTGCTCAAGAGTATGGATCAGCAAGCGAAAGTACTCTCAACGCACATTTCACGCCGATTGAGGTGATCGATGCGATGTGGGAAATAGTCCGAGGACTTGGGTTCACTGGTGGACGGGTTCTAGAACCCGCTGCAGGGCCCGGGTACTTCATCGGAGCAATGCCCGAGGATCTCGCCCGCAAGAGCGTCGTGACGGCCATCGAGCTGGATCAGATCTCGGCGCGAATCAACCAGAAGCTCTATGGGGCCTATGGGGTTGCTACCCATCAATGTGGTTTCGAGTCGAGCATGGTACCCGACAACTACTTCGATGTTGTCATCGGTAATGTGCCATTTGGCTCATACACAGTGAATGAGCGTCGGAACGTTCCGTATGCCAATTTCTCCATCCACAACTATTTCTTGGCCAAATCGCTGGAAGTGGTTCGGCCTGGAGGAATTGTGGCAGTCATCACATCGAGTCACACCATGGACTCGACATCCGAGAAGGTTCGGTGTTACCTGGCCTCGCAGGCTAGTTTGGTCGGCGCAATCCGGCTTCCTAACACTACGTTCAAGGAGATGGCCAACACGGACGTTACCAGCGATATTCTTGTGTTTCAAAAGCACGAGAGAGGGCAAACAGCACCTGAGTCTCCTCAATGGATCACTGGGACTGTCCTGCCCAAAGGATCGCCGCTCAATGGCCAGCAATGGTATAGCTCAACACAAATCTGGCTGAACCGCTTCTACGCGGCGAATCCTCAGTTCGTGATTGGGAAGTTGGAAACGGAGCTTCGTGCGTCACGTCATGTGCTTGCATGCAAGTTCGATGGTGACCTGGTCGAAGCCCTTGCTGAACGCGTACAAATGATGCCTCGAAACATCATGCGAGCTCGTCGACAGGCTTCTAAGTTCGTGCAAGCGAATGAAGAGACGTTAAAGCTCGATGCCCTGACCCGACCTGGTTATGCAATCAAAGATGGACGCGTCTATGAGATCAATGGACTGAACGCAATCCCTGTTCAAAAGACGGGAAGAGCGCTGGACCGCTTGGTTGGTTTGATCAACATTCGTGACAGTGTCCGTCAACTCATCGCTGCGCAAACAGCGACAGATGACGACGCCCTGCTGAGTGTGTATCGGACTGGTCTCAATGTGGTCTACGACAGCTTTATTGCTAAGTTTGGCTTCATCCATGAAGCAAGCAACCGCAAGCAGTTCGCAGCAGATCCAGATCTGCCGCTTATGCTCGCCTTGGAGTCTTGGGATAGCCAGAGTCAGAGAGCTGAAAAGTCGCCAATCTTCAGTCGCAGAACGGCGGGCACATACAAGCAGGTTCAGAGGTGTGAAAACACCTTGGAGGCTCTGCAGGTGTGTCTCGGGGAGAGTGCGAACATCAACTGGATGCGTATATCGCAGCTAACCGGAAAGCCAGTCGATGCTGTGAAGCAAGAGCTGGTGGAACTCGGGATGGTGTTCCAGGACCCAATATCGGAGGAATGGGAGAGTAGGGACGAATATCTGTCTGGCAACGTCAGGAAGAAGCTTCAAATTGCGCTTGCTGCCGGTTCACGTTTCGAGGCGCATGTCGAGGCTCTCAAAGGTGTTCAACCTCGCTGGCTCAACTCTTCTGAGATCACAGCACGAATTGGGTCCACTTGGATCCCCGTTGCTGAGTACTGCAACTTTCTTGAGGAGACATTCAAGCACAAAGGTTTCTCCGTCACTTTCGAGTCCAAGTCCGGAAGTTGGGATGTCGTTGCTCCGTATTCCGCTGCGTTCGAAGTCGCTGCCAAGCAGACTTTTGGAACGGAGCGTATGGATGCGATACGACTTTTCGATATGGAATTGAACATGCGAAAGCCCACTGTCTATGACAAGGGCGCTGATGGAAAGACCTATGCAAATCTGAAGGAAACCATAGCCGCGCGAGAAAAGCAGCAGCAACTGAAAGAGCACTTCGTTCAATGGCTTTGGGCAAGTAGCGATCGCAGGGATCGGCTTACCGAGCTGTATAACGAGCAGTTCAATTCTCTGGTGCCACGTCGCTTCAATGGCGCGCATCTGGTGCTGCCAGGTATGTCTCAGGCATACACGCTTCGTGCCCACCAGCGCGATGCAATCTGGCGTGTGATCTCAAGCTCACACAATACCTTGCTTGCGCATGCGGTTGGAGCTGGCAAAACGCTTGAGATGGTTTGCTCCGCAATGGAGCTTCGCCGTCTTGGTGTTGCTAGCAAGGTGATGCTTGTGGTTCCAAACCACATGCTGTTGCAGATCTCGCAAGAGTTTCTGCTTGCCTATCCAAACGCCAACATCCTCATGGCATCGAAAGATGACCTGGTGGGTGACAAGCGCAGGCAGTTGCTAGCCCGTATTGCGACATACGACTGGGATGCTGTTGTGGTGACGCAAGCCACCTTCGAGAGCATCAAGGTGAGCGACGAGCACCTTGAAGATTTTATTCAGCATGAGCTGGACGAGATTGAATGGTGTATCCGAACTCACAGTAGCCAGAGCGGTCGCGGTATTGTCAAGCAATTGGCAAGAGCAAAAAAGGTATGGAAACAGCGTCTTGAGAAGCTGAGTAAGTCGGAGAAGAAGGATGGGATCCTCTACTTCGAGGACCTTGGCATTGATTGGCTGATGATCGATGAAGCGCATTGGTGCAAGAACGCGTACCGGTTCACAAAAATGGACCGCATCGCAGGACTGCCCAACTCGAACTCTGAGCGTTCATTCGACTTGCTTGTGAAAACAAGACTGGTCGGGGAGAAGCGCCCAGATGGACGAGGCATCACATTTGCGACAGGGACACCGATCAGCAACACCATGGCTGAGATGTGGACCATGATGCGATTCCTTCAGCCGCAAACACTTGAAGAGTTCATGATCGAGAATTTCGACTCATGGGCGGCAAACTTCGGTGAATCGGTGACCGCTTTGGAGCTCGCTCCAGACGGTAATGGGTATCGCATGCAAACGCGCTTCTCGAAGTTCACGAACTTGCCTGAGCTGATGAGCATATTTGGGCTGATTGCAGATATCCGTACTGCAGACATGCTCGATCTTCCAAAGCCCAAGGCGAATGCCGTGACCGTCACAGCAGAACCATCTGAAGCGTTGAAAGAGTACGTTCAGACGCTGGTGAAACGAGCCGAGAAAATCCGCAGTGGTGGTGTGAGATCTAACCAGGACAACATGCTCAAAGTAACAAGCGATGGTCGCAAGGCTGCGCTTGATATGAGGCTTGTGAATCCTTGGGGTGAGGTATGTGAGGGCGGAAAGATTCAGCTGTGCGCGCAAAACGTGTACAAGATCTGGGATCAATTCGCCGAGCAGCGCGGAACACAATTGGTGTTCTGTGATCTCTCCACTCCGCGCGATGACGGGGGCTTCAACGCCTACGCTTGTCTGCGAGAGTTGCTCATCGAAAGAGGCATACCATCCAATGAGATCGCCTTCATCCACGACTACAACACTGATGCTGAAAAGGCATCGCTGTTCAAAGAGGTGAGGGAGGGCATCAAACGGGTACTTGTCGGGAGCACCGAGAAGATGGGCGTTGGCACCAACGTTCAAGACTTGCTTGTAGCCGTACATCACTTGGATAGTCCATGGAGACCTTCCGATCTGGAGCAGCGTAATGGTCGCATCGTTAGACAAGGCAACAAGTTTAGCGAGGTGTGGATTTACACATATCTGACCAAAGGTTCATTCGATGCCTACATGTACCAGATCCTGCATACCAAAGCGCGATTCATTGCGCAGGTAATGCACGGAAATGCAAGCATGCGTACTGTTGAAGATGCTGAAGTAGCTGCACTGTCATACGCTGAGATCAAGGCTCTTGCTTCCGGAAATCCAATGGTGCTTGAGAAAGCAGCTGTTGACTCCGAGCTTGTACGTCTTTCTGTAATGCACAGCAATTGGCAGCAGCAACGCGAGGCCAATCTCAGGGAGTTGAAAGACTACCCGAGCAGAGAGCGTGCTGTGCAAGCTCACCTTGTCGCCGTTGAAAAAGACTGTGAAGCAGCAATTGCGCTTCAAACGTCTGGCTTCAAAGCAGCGGTGGGGGGGGCAGTGGTCAAGGATGTTGGCAGTGCTGACAAAGCGTTCCAGCAGGTGTTCAAGTCCAACTTGCAGCCTGTTCTGACCCTTGGTTCTATCAACGGGTTTCTTGTCCTGGCCAAGCGTGGGCTGTCCGATTCATCGGCCATTCACATGCGAGGAGAGGCAGACTACGAAGTCACCAACACACGTTCTGGCGCTGGAATTGCCAATGCGGTATCTGCTGCATTGGAGTCAATTTCTCAGCACCTGGATCGTGCACGTGAACGAGTGGCGCGACTGGCACGCCGAAAGGTGGACCTGGAAACTGAAATCACTAAGCCATTTGAGAGGATGGATCGATTGATTGAGCTGCGTAAGCGGCAAGTTGAGATCGAGTCCCTTCTGGATGTAGGCCGTGATGATGTGGCAGCCGTGGACGAATCGGAGCAATCCGAGGAAGCTACTGCCTAGCCATCAATGACTGCTCTCACGCCCTTAGGGGTGTGAGAGCCGTTTCTTCAAACGCCCTGGCTTGCAGAGCGTTTGCAAAAGCGAATTGTTCTGGCGTCGATATCGACATCAGTCATGAGGTAGCTTCCTCGCCATCTGGCAAAAGCACAACACAGTAAAGCTTCGGCTTCTATCAACCCTTGGGGATTCATGCCCCTTGGGGCTGATCTCCAATTTCTGTAGGAACCTACGATCATGGAGTCCCAGCGTCTATTTCCAATCACCTTTTCCGCCGCAAACAAGAGCATCAGTGATGATGATCTCTGTGGCAGCTGTGCAATCTGCAACTACAACCCCGGGGAATCGAGCTCTTGTTCGAGGAACTGGCCGGGGCTCGAAGATGCTGATGGCTATGTTCAGACCTGCGAAGAATTCTTGCCAAGGAATTCCGAGTAGTTAGAATGATGAGACTGTTCCAGCGACTCTGTTGCTGGCCACTGCGTTAGCTGTCGCGTTTCATCAAAAAGCAACTTTTTCAGCGCTCGTCGCTGTTCAATTTAACCCACCGGGGATGCGAGTCCCTTGGTGGGCAGCACTCCGGTTTTCTTATGGAGAGAACCAAATGAGTGTCTATTCGTTCGCTGAACGTGGCCCTTGGGGCAAATCGAGCTGGCGGGGCAATTGCTCTGGCCACGTGTATAAATCGCTTTTCGAGCAAATTCGTCCTGCTGTGTTCATTGACCCAATGGTGGGTAGCGGCACAAGCGTCGAGGTTGCCAAAGAAATGTCGATCGAGGCCTACGGTCTGGACCTGCATAGTGGCTTCAACATACTGCGAAGCAGCATTGTTGAAACAGTAGGCAAGCAGGCCGACTTGGTTCTTTCGCATCCACCATATGGCAGCATGATCGTCTACTCCGGTAATGTCTGGGGGAGTGCCCATCCTGACGATCTCTCGCGCTGCGAGGATGACCAAGATTTCCACGAGAAATTGCATGTCGCGTTGATCAACCAGCGCGAAGCAACTTCGGGTGGGGGCTACTATGGAACCATCATCGGCGACTGGCGGCGTAGCGGTGTCTACACTTCCTACCAGGCTGAGTGCATCGCCCGTATGTCCCGACATGAGTTGGCAGCTGTTCTTATCAAGCAGCAGCACAACACTCAATCGGGAACCCGTTCATACGCAGCCATGAAGCTGCCCCGTATCGAGCATGAGTACATCTTGCTCTGGCAGAAGCCTCGTCATATTTCATCGTTTCTTGGAGCGTTGTCAGATATGGCGCGGCAGCAAAGTGTCCGACTGCAAGGCACTTGGCGGGTCATCGTTCGCAGTGTTCTGATGACCCTTGGTGGTGTCGCGAATCTTTCGCAGATCTACGAGAAGGTTGCCGAGAACGCGCCAGAGCGGCTCATGGCCAACCCCAACTGGAAAGCGAAAATCCGGCAAACCCTCAACCAGAACCTCATGGTGTTTGCACCTGTGGATCGCGGTGTCTGGGCCCTTGCGGAATGAGTGGGCCGCTTGGTCCGTAGCCTTCGTCAATCTCATCATTTCATTTAAACCCATGCGGGCACAAACCCGCTTGGGGGAGGTGCTCGCGTTTCAATAGGAGTACCCCATGAAAGCATATGAATCCGTGAAAATTGGCACCAATCGCGGTCGCCCGCGCATCTGGTTGGAGGGGATGAAAGCCATCCTTGGTGGATTCCTCCCTGGCAAGCGCTTCAACCTGATCGTCAACGCCGAGCACAAATCAATTTGTCTTGAGCTTCACAATCAAGGGGAACGTGTGGTGTCGCAGAAGCTGCGCAATGATCGCGCCATTCCAATCATCGACATCAACTCTGGCCATGCGTTAGGGGTCTTTGAAGGGCACGACTCGGTCCGTATCGTCGTGCTGGAGTCGCGGATCTTCATCTTGCTGTCTGTGGTCGAGCGTTCTGTGCAGGAACGTATCACACGGCTTCAAAGGAAATTGGAGGCGGATGAACCGCTATTGGTAGGTTCGCTTTCACATGGAGGCGGTGTTCTGAGCCACGCCCTTCACAAAGGAATGGCAGACGCAGGCGTAGCTTCCAGCCTCGCGTTCGCAAATGAAATTCGTCCTGAGCTGGTTGAGCAAGCATATGCGTGCAACGATGTTTGGGACGCCAACACCATTCCTCTTATTGCGCCACTACAAGAGGTCGCATTCGATCAAGCTGTCATGAGCAGACTTCCCATGGTCGAGCTCCTGGAGGCTGGGTTGCCTTGTTCCGGTGCTTCAGCAGCTGGCCGTGCGAAGAATGGGGCTGGGCACGCAGAGGCGCATCCAGAGGTCGGGCACCTGGTGGTCGGTTTTTTGGCTCTTGTGGCCAAGGTCCAACCCGTGGCCATTGCCTTCGAAAATGTCCTTCCCTACAGGAATTCAGCGAGCATGCACCTCATGCGAAACCAGCTGCGAGACTTTGGGTACGAGGTTCATGAAATCGAGGTCAATGCAGAGGATTGGAATGTTCTAGAGCACAGAGCACGGCTTTGCATGGTCGCGGTGACAAGAGGGATCGAGTTCAATTTCGATCTTCTTGAAAAGCCGCCCCGTGTAGAGCGTCACCTCGGTGAGATCTTGGAGCCAATCTCAGAATCGGACCCTTGCTGGAGCCCGATGACAGGATTGAAAGAAAAGGAGATCCGCGATAAAGCAGAAGGTAAAAACTTCAAAATGCAAATTGTGACTCCCTTTAGCACATCCTGCCCGACTATCACAAAAGGCTATTCGAAGATTCGAAGTACAGACGCCAAGCTTCAGCATCCTAGCAATCCTGCTCTTCTTCGTCAGTTCACTGCGTCGGAGCATGCAAGGATTAAGGGAATTCCTGAAGCACTGGTATCTGGAGTTTCATCAACACTTGCCCATGAAATTCTCGGTCAAAGTATTTGTTATGAACCCTTCAGGGCCATTGGCAAGTGCATTGGAGGATATCTTGGGAGAATCAAGTTGATGGAGCCGAAAGAGACAGCCTTTCAATTGGTTGGATAAAAAACATCCAAAATTGTTTGACCTTTACATCTTGGCTTGCTGCCAAGATGTAAAGTGTTCAGACATAATATCTAAGAATCGATTTAGATATTATGTTTGCACGTGTGATTTATCAATCACAGTTCAAGTGGCAGCTACCACGTCGCAAGACATTAGCAATCTATTCACTCTACTCAACACGAGTTGGACTATGTGTCGTAATGATATATAGTCAAAATCGAAAAGGTAGAGTGTGATAATTGTTTATCGTTTCCACGATATGCATGATCCGCATTGCTGGCATTTATGTCGGCGTGTGTAATATTTTTATCAACCCTGATGGGCATCTGCTGCCCATTTGGGCCGGTGCCTTTCACTATTTTGGAGAATCAAAATGTCAAAGCACCTGTTTGAGCAATTCAAATCCGGTAAGCGCTTCTGTGTCGAGGTCGGGTATGACAGAGCTCTGAACGAAATCTTCCTGAATATCAAAGAATTCATATCCGAAAAGCTGATCTACACATCACTATCCGAGAGTTCTAGTATTCCTAAGGACTTTGAATGGCTGGGGCGTACTTTAGCAAAACAAGGGATCGTTCTACCAAAATATGTCGCCCAACATCTCGTATGCGAGCGCATGTTTGGAGGTTCAAATGCAACGGATCACCATCCCGAGTATGTAGTAACCGAGCTTGAAAAGGAATTGTTAAGGCTGGGTTTTCGCCAACTGTTATTGGAGGATTCTTTTCCGATTCCTGAGAAAAGCATCTGGCTTAAAGGGCTGGAATCAGCGGATGATGAGATTCGCGTTGTGAACTCGCCATTATTTCAAGTGGTATTTTCTGTGGACGCGTTTGTCAACACTGCTGACATTGTCAGCAATAGTGCGGAAATGACAGAGACTGACATGTGTGCGTTGATGAAACGTTTTCTTGTCTGAAACTAACTTATTCAACCCGCTAATTCCATTATTTGATGGCCGCATTCTGCCATTGGGCAGTGTGGCTACACACTTTATAGAAGGAAATGTCTATGCTGCCCAATGGTGTACGACGTGTAAAAGCGTTAGATGTCAAGAAAGGGAATACTCTTGCATTCCGTGACTCACGTCATGATGTATTGGTCGAAGAAGTCGAAGTGAACGGCAATGACCGAGTCATTTTCCGTTCTAACGATGGCACCTGTACTCAAATCTATAGTCAAACTGAAATTGTCTGGGTTCGCATCTAGATGATTAATTGATATATAGAAAATTACTTTCTTAAACCCAGATGGGCATCAAATGCCCTCCGGGTGATGCTCATCTTTCTTTTTTGGAGATGATCATGAATATGCAAAATATACTCGCAGAGAGTTTTTCGAATGCAGCAGAAGCTATTCAAACGTTGGATAGCTTTCTGTTGTCGCGGAAAAATGTCAATGACATGGCTGCGATTACCGGTGATGACCAAGATCAGGGTACACCAGGCTTGGTATATGCTGGAGGTTGTTTTATTTACGATAAATCAGTAGCAGGCAAACCCAAATATTTGCTTGTAATTGGTCGCGATTACTTTGAATCAGCTGATTTGGATTCATTGGAAAAATTTCTGTATGAGCAGTGGTACTTGCGCGAGTGCTCTGACCAAGCAAAGGCAGTACTGGTTCCGATAAGTAGCCAAGACGCAAACACCAAGCTGTGCATGGCACTGGAGAAGTTGATCCCGCATGTTCTCCACTATGCCGGTATGTTGAATGCTCACTCGGATGCGCATCGTGACGCTGCTGACGCTCGCAAGGCTTTGGCTGATGTCACTCACGGGTCGGTTGAGAATGACACTTCGTCAGAGAAATCGGTTCTAGCTGGCTTCGATGACTATGCGTTAATTGCTGAATTGACCCGTAGAGGAAACGTGGTGCAGTGCTGGTGTGAAGATGATTTTGAGCCAGTGCTTGACGAGGATGACGATGTGCTATGTCTTAATCTGACTCAAGAACAACGGGATGCTGCATATCATCAAGCATTCGAACAAGCATCTATCGATCTCGATCAAATAGTTATCGCTCGCGGTAATGAGCATTTGAGTGATTGGTGGGCTGTGAACAAGGATTCAATCCTGGCGCAGTTCAAATGCGAAAATGATGAGACTCGTCAAAGCTCTACCATTTAGTACTAGCTGCTTTGCAGATTCTTGTGCTCATCTTGGTGGGCGCTTGAGTTTTCAATAAGCGTATTGCCATTTATTTTTACCAACCCTGATGGGCATCCTAAGCCCTTTAGGGTTGGTGCTCATCTTTTTTTTAGGAGATGATTATGACTAGATTTGGCAATTTGAATAAGCAGTGTTCCGCTGCGGTTATTACTGCGGAAGATACGACTGCAAACATGCTTGGTACGGCGCGAGATATCACAGTGCATGATTTCACAGGACGTTTTTCGGGGGATGTGTACGATCAAACACAGACCGATAGTTCGATAAAGGACGGAGACGTACTGGATCTTGGGCAAGGAAATGTCGCAATCATGGTGAAGGCTTGGCCGACCATAGCGGTGGGTGAAATTGAGCATTTTCACACGCTTGAATCTGGATCGAGCTTTGATACCTTGGAGGCCGGGAAGTACGCTGCTTCGGCTGTGAAGGCCCGAGAGGTTGCTAGCAAGATTCACAATAATCGAAACTTGCAGCCAGTCAACAGTAGGTTCGCTGCTGGGGATTGGATGCATCTTTTCGAAGTAGGTGGCCGCGAAACGGAATGCCGAGTTGCGATCGACAGCGAAAAGGGTGAATTGTTAATAGCGATGGAGCGTGTTAGTTCCATGGCCTTTCAAGAAATCCGAGGTGCCCGATTCCGAGACTTGGCTGAGAGTGTTATCAATGCAAATGAAGCCCACAAGGACCCAGAGGAACATGGGCTAGAGCGAAGTTCTGAGTTACCAGCTTGGGCTGCAGCTATTTTGGTGGAGCGAGACCAAGTGAGTGGAAACGTGCAGGTATTCGCTGTTGCCGTGGAATCCGAGTCTAGCGGCAAGGTGGATTGGTATCGCTCACGAGAAAGCGCCGACAAGGCATTCGCCAAAGCAAAGATCGAGTTCGCCGATGATCCTGGTGAGACTATCACGCTCTTTGAGATGTTCGTCCCGCCTGGACTGGGCAATGATGCCATCACTGTTTTGGTAGATGATGCGATGCATGAGCAGAACTACCATCTGTTGATGCAATACCAGACCTCGCAAGGAAATGTGGATGATCGCAAAACGACCCACATGTCCCCGGCCTGGAGCGATGCACACCGCGCAGCTGCTCATCTGGAAGGGTGGGATATTTGGGATGCCTGCGGTTCCGAAAATGGTCCTTGGCAAATCCAACATTTTGATGATGCAAGCGACATCCCCGAAGCGATTCAGCTCGGTAGCGATGATGATGCACTTCGCATAGTGGTTAATGGTTCGGAACCACACCATGAGGCTGCAAGGCGGTTCATCAGAGCACACAACCCGATTGAGTGGGCGGCGCTTGAACAAACCATCCAAAAGATGGGAAACGTGGAAAGTGCAAAGGCCAGTCGCGCTGTATCGTTGTCGGAAACGACACTCACATTCTCGTTGCCCGATGACTTCGGCGCGGGTTGGGAGTATGTCAACCAGCGACTTCATGGTGCGTCTCATTCGTGGGCTGGCTCTTACGATAAGTCCGAGAGCGCAAACTTCGCGCATGAAGCGTTGATGCAGGTTCAGGGCGTCGTTTCATCGTATCTGGCAACAGGCATGACGTGCAATGTCAGCTTCGTAGTCAATGACATTGCGGAGGCTGCGGCGATCCAGTCGCGGCTGCAGGCGGTGGTCGATGCTTTTGAAAGCAAGCAGCAGCGCAGCATTTCGGTGCGTGGTTCCAACTTCTACGATTCCAGCGTCACGGAGTATGACGCGAACGATCCAGACGTTGAGATCGTGAGCGACATGCCCTTTTTGAACTATCTCGCCAAGTACGTGCCGATGGCTGAGTTCCTGCCCGCGCTCAGTGGGCATGATCTCGCTGCGTTGCGTGAAGAGGCAGATGAACACCAGCTTGCAAAGCAAGCGGACAAAGACGATTTACCGTCTCCAGGCATGTAAATGCCACACCCCCAAAAGCCACTGCGAACTTCGGTTCCGGTGGCTTTTTTCTTTGGTGGCTCTGAATCCAACTGTAATTCATGTGGCGCTGAGCTGGGCTTCATGATGGGGTATTTTGCAAACCCGGTGCCGCTCGATTCCGCTGCTTCGCGTCCGAGCTTTTGGCGTATGCGGAATAAGTGTTTTGACCTTTTCAAATTTGCACTTGACATGGTGTACATGCACACTAAAATATATCCTGCAAATCGAATCGAAGGAAGCCCATCATGCTCACCGCTCAACTTGATCCCCGTATTGGAATGCTTAGCAGCGGCAAGTTTTATGCGTTCGCGCATGGCTTAGCCAAACCAGAAACGGTGGGGACGCTGCAAGAAGTTGAGCTGGCTTTGGGTATCTACAAAGCGCATGCATCAGTTCCTGCAAAGTCACAGAAGACATTTGATGTTGTGATGCGGTTTGCATACCCTGCGTGGGATGAAGTGGATGGCCTTTGCTACCTCGGCATCTGCGCAGAAAGCAAGGCGCATGCGAATCGAATTGCACGCAAGCAAGCTGAGCGCGATGGTCATGCAATCGGCGGTCGAGGCCGCTTCACATTCACAGCTACGGAAGCCTGAAGGAAACTTCATGAATCAGGAAGTCGTTCTCAAAAGTCAGCGACGGTTAAAGATAGATGCGATCGACAAAATGGCAAAGGACTCGTTCGCACGCGGGTACTTCTGTGCTGTCGCTGTGCTTCTGCGTGAACAAGGATGTGTGTCAAGTGAAGTGCGAAGTTTGTTCAATCAAGGCGGCTCCCCTCTATTCGCTGATGCTGCCGATCTTGCTCTGTTTGCAGAGCATGGACTGATCTAGGAAAGAGACATGACGACTGCGCTCTCGCTCTACAAGAAGCACAACCAGACTGAATTGCTGCATATGCAGGCCTCTATCGAAGCAGATCCGGCATGTCGCAACACCAAAGGCGGCATCCATCTGTATGAGCCAAGAGCTCGTCGTAAGCTTTCGGACATTGCCCAAGCAATCACCTTTCATTTGGCTGATCGACGCGCAGAGGCTGGTCGCCCGGTTCCCGCTGATGGCTATTCGGGTCGCAACCAGAACCGCTAGGGTTGATACAAAGAAAGCAGCTATGCACTACGACTTGAAATCGGCGGGCGTTGACCAAGTTCTACGGGCTCTCAGTGCCGGTGGTTCAGTGGAGGCAATGCCCACCTCGTTTTTCAGCGGTGGGTACACCTACACCCATGTGCTCACGACGAAAAGCGGAACGCAATACCGTGTCAGCAAGCAAGTCATGCGGGCAGTGGCTCCATAAATCAAGTGAAGGAAAGTCGAGTTATGACGATTCTAGTAAAGCGTGTCAGCGGTACGAGACTGGAGGTCGTGAGCGGCCAGCATCGCTTATCAGCTCAGCTTGCCGTCAATGGCAAGGCCGATGTGCAGGACATTGAAACGGGCGAGCAGTTCGCAGTCCATCGGGTGGATGGTGAGATCGTGGTGCTCACCAGTCCTGCAGCAGCTGCAGCTCAGTCTGCAGCCGCAGCTGTCATCTCCAACGCAGCCAAACGTTGATCGAGGAAAGCAGAGGAATGACTGGCTATGAAGGATCAAGCGGCGAAGCGCATTGCGGTGGCACGAGCCATTTGCACCGCATGCCATGAGAACCCTGACCACATTGGCGACGCTGGCGGAAACCAGTACCGCTGGCAAGACTACCTGGTTGCAGCCGACGCGGCGATTGCAGCAATTGCCGATTCGGAGAGAGACCAACCCGATGACTGAAATGACCTTGGACAAGGCTAAGCGGGTTTACCGCACCGCTATCGACTCCACTACGACTGATGCAGAGGGTGCCGACTGGTGGATTGAAGTCGCCAGCGAAGTGCGCCGAGTATGTGCAGCTACTTCTGTGAAAGCGGCGGCAGAAGTGATTGAATGGTGGCACCACGACTGGTCAGCTGTTGGCGATTCAGCAAAGGCTGCTGCACAGCGCATCCGCCAGGCAGCGAAAAACCTCTGAGAGGAAAGTCTGAAATGGCCGTTTACGTCGATGACATGCATCTCACCCAAATGGGCCAGTTTGGCCGCATGAAGATGTGCCACATGATCGCGGACACGGATCATGAGCTTCACGCGATGGCCGCACGGATCGGCGTTGATCGTTGCTGGTGGCAATCGCCTGAAAAGACAAGCGGTAGCCACTACGACATTGCAATGCGCAAGCGAGCGCTTGCGGTGAGCTACGGGGCGGTGGAAATCACTATGCGTCAGTGTGCGGCTTTGAATTTCAGGCGCAAGGTTCAGGGGGTATTGGGTGCGCCGGAGGATGCTGAAGCATGGATGCTTGAGTGGAGTAGAAATCGGTCAGCAGAGCGTGGCGTGCTGAACGCAAACAACGACTGAGAGGAAAGCGTGATCGAGACTTGGTTGCAGTGGACTTGTGACGGCTGTGGTGACACTGAGCACCACGCCCAACCCAACGTCTCGAAATCCGCTGTGCGTGAGTACCTGAAAGGTCGCGGTTGGCGGAACTATGGATCGCTGGACTACTGCCCGAAATGTGTCCAAAACGGCAATGCGAGTCGGCGCGAAACCGATATGAATCACTGAGAGGAAAGCACATGCTGTATTTGAAATACGCATTGACGGTTCTGGTCGTACTTTCTGCTATTGCTTCAGCATTTATGTGGGTAAAGTCAGCTAGAGCCAAAGTTCTCGCTGACAGCAGAACATCCGGTGTTGGCGCATTAATGGGTGGTGACATCATTATTCAAGGCAAGAACGGTGAACGCATTGACCTCCATGACACGTTTAATGAACAGTCGCGCTGGAACTCATATGCCGCCTACAGTGCTGCTGTATGCGCCTTGGCGCAAGCACTCATTTATCTAGTACCAAATCAAACGAACTAGGAGTGCGCAATGACAGACTCTGTGCAACTTCCCCGAAAACCTGAACGTTTCGCAGCTGGCGATGAGTTGGCAGTAGGGACGTACTGCGTAATGCAGACGGGGGATTCGTTTACGATACGACGGACTATCGGCGCTACGTTTTGGTATCCATTGACCAGCCGAGAAAATCCGTCGTGGCTAACTTGGCCGTCATACGCAAGCGCGTATGGACAGATAGAGCACAACGAAGACCTTTACGACTATCCGTTTTGGGGTCGCTAAATCACGAAGGAAAGTAACCACATGAGTACTTTTTTGGAATTCATCGCATTGCAATCAGTACAGAGCGAGAGCGTGAAAGAGTCAACCTTGAAAATGTGGCACCACATTTACATTTGGGTTGAAAAGCATGGGTATGCCGATACTGCGGATACCCCGGACTTCGTGCGGCACGTTCAGGAGTGGCGCAAAGTCAGCCTCTCAACAATCAGCGCGCACCTTGCCAATATGGCTAAGGCGGGCTTACTGAAGCGGCACATACTCAAGCGCAAACTGTCTAGCGAGGCGCGAGAGGAATTGCTGAACCCCGTGCTTGGCATGTTCTCGGGCACGAGCTTGCCTACGACTTTGGTTCGCTATACGTTGCCTGACGCTGATTGCCCTCTCGAATTCAAGGCCGCTGCACGCAAAGCAGAGGTGATTGCAAACACCTGGGCACAAGCAACTCAGCGATAAGCATGTAAATCTCATGGCGCAATCGAACCCAAGAAAAACCAGAGGATAAATGACATGAACGAACAGTTGATCGCCGCAGCTCGCTCCCTTGAAGCGAAAGCAGAAGCCTCTAAGGCAAAAGCTATTGCTGAAACCGATGCTGCAATCGAAGCCGATAACAGCGGAAAACTACGTCTCGCGCACATGGAAGGTATGCGTTACTCCATCTTTAGGGAGGTTGCAGCAAGCCTCCGTGAAGCAGCTGAGTGAAAGGAAAGCACATGAATCAGGATGTCATTCTCAAAAGTCAGCGACGGCTACAGGCAGTGCAGATTTGGACAACATCCTTGAACCTAACAGCGCTGTCCCTAGGCATTCCGATCGTGGTGGCAACGCTCTTTAGTCTTTTGTCCTCGTAGCTTAGAAATCAGCTGGATGACACACAACCAAGCGCGGGCTATCCTGGCCAAAGATGGGGCTAGGATAGAACTGGACAAAGATGCGGGCACGCCATTGAAAGAGGAAACCAGAAACCATGAATCAACTTGAGCACCTGGACGAAATCGCCCGTGAAGCATTTGCAGGCAACTACAAACGCACTGGCGTGCTTTCTAGCGGAGAACTGCTGTACGTGGCTTTGGCCTCTGGCCGAATGCGTGAACTGTGCCCCAGCGATTCCATCGTCTATGCCGTGCATCGTGTCGGCCCCGAGTGGATGGATCACATGCTGAAAGTATGGAAAGCATCACCGCAACCGCAGAGCTGACCAAGGAAAGCATTAATGCCAGGCATTCACTATCTTGCAAGAGCGGAATCGGATCATGGCTACCCGGTCATGGATTTTGAAGTCTGGTATCAGCACGGTATGGACTGCTACTACGCGCAGCTCCCCAAGGCGCTGCGTAGGCAGGCATTGCGCGCACTTTCCAACCGTTGGGCAGACAAGGGGAAGGATGTGGATTTCTGGATGCTTCGAGCCTTCGCATATGGTGCTGGCGGTCGCGATTCAAACGGGCAGCGAACTCCAATAGTGTCCCGGGACTACCGGTGGCCAACATCACCAGATGCAGCCTGGGAACTAGTTGTTTGCTGCTATCCCGATGGTGTGTGTGATCTTGACCTTGTCCACCCTGTAAGTCGTCGGTTCTGGTCGGAAGACAACGGGTTCTTCGATCCACCAAGCGAGGGCAAGGGAGAACGCTATTTCACACGGGACTGGTACGAACGGATGGGTTTTGAGGTGCTGCACTTCCACCCGGATGCTGTTGCAACGGTTGGGCCGTCGACCCGTCATCTGTCGGTCGTTTGAAAGGAAATACCTGCATGCTCAAGCCTGACGATATCAAATTTGGCAATGTGTACAGCTCAGAAAGCGGTGAGGAGAGACTTGTCACAAGCGTCACTAGCTATGTTGACAAGCAGCCCGTTGTCATCTGGAGGACTACCAGCACAACGCTCAAACCGACTCAGAAAGCCCACGGCAGTTGCACGATGTCGAGTTTTCTGAAATGGGCTGTCTCCTTTGTCCCTGCGACGAAAGCAGACTGGGAGGCTTTTGCAGCTGCTACTCGTCATCGACAGCACCGGAATGCAGACAAAAGAGCCGTTGCACGCTATCGCAAGGCAATGGCGACCTCTTCTTAAAAGTACAACGACCGGAATAGGCTTCGCTAGAATAGTGTGCATGAACACTGACAGTACACCTACCCCCAACCCTAACAATGAGCGATTGCGATCGCTCGTTGCGGGCGCTGGCCTGACCCAGCCTGCCGCCTTGGCCCTCTTCAATCGCGCAATTAAGGTGCGACCTTTATCCGAATCAACTTGGAAGGGGTACTTCTGCTCACCGGGTACCACACGCTTCCGGGGATTCGCTCCTGAGCTGCTGGCGCATGCCGAGAAAGTATTTGGTCCACTGCAGAAATAGGGCTTGCTCATGGTGTGCATGCACACTACAATCAGGCCATCATGAGTGAACTCGCATACCGACTCTCCACACAGCAGCGTGCCTTGGCCCGCGAATGGTTGTTCATTGACCCTTTGTTGGACAAGAAGGCGCGGCAGCGCCACTACGAATGCGCGCAGCGTCTTGCAGCGCGCCTTATTGCAGGCGACTACTGAGAGGAGCTACTGATCATGGCATTCAGGAACTGGAATGTGCGTGTGCACCTCAAAAGCGGCTCTATCGATCTGGGCCAGGTTGGTGAAGAAAGCGAAGAGCTCGCGCGCTGTGCTGCGCTCTCTAAGTTCGGAATTCCCGAGGATGAGGATGCAGATCCATCTGTTCGCGGTATCCGTGCCGATGACGAATTTGACGTGACCCCGGCATGACCGGTGTCACGATTCCACTTTCGCGCCGTAGTCGCTGTGATGCGAGTGGCAAAGAGTACACACGCTACTTGCGCCGTGGCCAACCAAATGAACACGGCATCCTGAATTGCCCCATGTGCGGAAAGGGCGTCACCCTGCGCCCCAAAGAGCCAGGTGGGGATGCCGTTGTCATCCCACGTCACCTTGAACTCATTATTGGCCTTTGAGGCTAGAGGACAGCGACATGGCCCATCCATATGAACAGTACAAAAACTATCCGGTGAACCCTGGGTGGTACTGCATTGGCTTTGATCGTCTGGACGACCAGTTGCAGGCTGATATTGGACCCGCGATGGAGGGTATCTACCGCTTCGACGGCCAGGACTGGTTTGACGAGAACGGCGAGAAGAAGGAAGGCACCTATGACACCCAGCTCGGTATTGAGGTGGGCATGACAGGTGCTGATTACTACGTCCCAAATTGAACTCGGAAAGATGTGATGAAAGCTCTTGAGGCATACCAACTCGCTGCCCAGCTGCATACCGGCCAGGTGGACAAAGCTGGTCGGCCCTACATCGAGCATCTGACACGCGTTTTTCTGCGCGTGCAGGCTGCAGGCGGGGATTTACATCAGCAGATCGCGGCGTTCCTACACGACGCCATAGAGGATGGCCAAGCCACTGCGGATGATCTTGTGCGGGTTGCTGGCGTGCCCAAAGAAGCCGTGGATCTTGTCGTTGCGCTTTCTCGGCGTGACGATCAACAGTATCACGACTACCTGGCTACGGTAAAGGCATCGCCGCAAGCCGCACTGGTAAAAATGGCCGATCTCGAAGACAACAGGGATCCTGCACGGCTGGACTTGCTGCCTCAAGAAGTTGGACAGCGTCTGCGCAGAAAGTACGCGCAGGCGGTTCAATTCATGAACGAGGATTGAAAAGAAAACATGAGATCTCTCGATGCACAGGGCCAGAGAAAGTTGCTTGGCGTGCTGCACCGAGTTGCATTGGAGGTAGTGTATGGCCACAGCGGCTGATCGCATTCATAGAAGCATTGCTCGTGTCGCTGCGAGAAACGCGTTCCGAGCCGGTTCGACAGATGATGCGCAGCTATTGGCCGAGGCCCATGTGACAGACAGGTTTACATGCAGTGACGCTGAAATGCTGGTGCTGCTTCGCGCTGAGCTGGCCCGCGTGCGAGGGCAAAGTAAAGGCGGTCATGTGACCGCTGTTAGACGCCAATTCAATTAGGGGATTGTGCGTGAGAAGACAAGCAAATCTCATGGAATCGGCTCCAGGCTGGAAGACAGCAGGCTACTTAATCAGCCAAGGAACGTAGATCGTGTATCTCGGTACAGCTCTCAAGATCGCAATACCACTTGCGATTCAAGATCGCGAAGCGATGGCAGAAGCCCACGGCTTTGAAGGTCAAGATGCAGATGCGGCAATGCAAGCTTGCCGGGATATGAAAAAGTTGCATGGCGTTAAGCCCGCCACTTTCACTGCCGATCAGCGAGAGTTGGCAAGAATGACTCTGCTGTGGGGCGAGCAGTACCTGCAAGGGTTCATGGAAGCTGTTATTGACAGCGACCCGGCTGAATTCAATTTGGCTAGGAAGCGGCGTCAGCAGATTCGTGGTGTGAGATTCTTGCATTTCGGCAAGACCTCTATTGAGGCCGCGATGCAGAATTGCTCGCTGGTTGACGTGACAGATGGGCTACTGTGGAACTCCCCGAACATCGTTGCTTGTCCAGTCTGCAAGACGAGGACTAACGCTGCAGTCGCGGGTGACTCTTGTCGAAACTGCAAAACAGGAATTTTTCAGTAATGTCAAATGAAGGAAAGCAACTTTCTGAGGGTGGCTACGAGATGCTGCGTGCAGCAGTCAACGCAGCGCGGCAGTTTCAGTGCCAGAGCGTGAAGACATTGAAGGATCGGCTGTTGTGGACTTTTCCAGGCCGAGAAACCGAGATCAATGAGGCTATCGAATTCTGGTCTGCAAGTTTGCGTGAACAGCATCCTGACGGCATCATCGCCCACTGAATGACAACCAGTAGATCTCAAGGTTCAAAGGCAAGAACAAGTTGAAGGCAGCGCTTCAACGCAATGTACGAGAGACCGTGTCTGGTCGAAATTGCTGGCCCCTTCTTCGCCTGTTGGTATGTGCATGGCTTCGAGACTTTGCTACTGTTCTGAGGACCTGAATAGCGTGAGTGTCTGATTCGAGCATGCAGGACTCCGTTGAGCCTGAATAGTTATGCAGGGTATGCATAAGGTTGAAACGTCACTTTTATTGATGCATTTCGCGGGTGTTTTGTGCAAGGCGTACCCGCACAATCTGAGCTCAACCGAGTACAACCACCTGCAGATGTAGACCTCTAAACGAAACACCAGAATCGCCAGCAATTCGGCACCTATTTCTATTAAACGATAACAATCGATGCTCTTCTTAGGCCAGGGACAAGATACTCTGAAAGAGGTCTTGATATTTATGGATTGGAACGGAAAAAGTGACATTTGAATGGACGTCTGAAATGGATGCCCTCCTTGGCACCATGTCGGATCAAGATCTCGCTGTGAAGTTGGGGTGCAAACGTGCACACGTCTCCGGACGTCGGTATCTGCTTAGGATTCCAAAGTATAGCCATTCAATCATTCCAGAGAATGAATTCGAATGGACGCCAGCATCGGATGCACTGCTGGGCACTATGGTGGATCAGGATATCGCTGAGAAGTTGGGGTGCACAGTCGCCGCAATCCGCAATCGTCGACATCTGCTTGAGATTCCGAGATGTCGGAACACAATCTCTGCAGCGAATAAGGTTGAATGGACCCCAGCACTGGATGCCCTGTTAGGCACCATTCCCGACTCGGATCTAGCTAAGATGATGGGGTGCAGTAGGGCTTCTGTATACACTCGCAGGCGTCAACTTGGGATACCAAGGTCCATTCAGTCACTCACTCCAGTAAACAAATTTGTCTGGACCTCGGAGATTGACGCGCAAATCGGCACTATTGCGGATCAGCAACTCGCTGAAAAACTAGGTGTAACCCGAAATACAGTCGGAAAACGTCGAAGACTTCTTGGAATTGCTGCAAAAGTTGAGCCCTTAACTTCAATTTGGACTCCTGAATTGGACGCACTCTTTAGCACAACATCCAATATGGAGATCGCTAGGCGGCTAGGCATATCGAGCACTACCGTCCAACTTCGCCGAAAGGTTCTGAATATCGCACCATACGTGAAGACAGAAAAGGGCTCCCAAGATTTCCAATGGACCCAAGAGAAAGACACACTGCTGGGAACTGCATCTGATACCAAGCTCGCAGCGCTATGGGGTGTATCAAGAGGAGTCGTGCGCTCGCGGCGAATTCAGAAGAACATCCCTGCGTATAAGCCTACAAGTCGATGGACGCCCGAAATGGTTGCCCTGTTGGGAACCATGTCAGACGCTGAAATAGCACGAAAAATGGGGATTGATATCCAAAGTGTTCGCGAGCACCGTTGGGGGCTAAGGATCCCAATTAACAACTCCATTGTGTGGACTTCGGACATGGAAGCTCTGCTAGGTACGATGAGTGACAAGCATCTGGCACATAAGCTTGGACTGTTCACTAGTACAGTTCGCACCCGGCGCAAGATGTTGGATATTCCTGCATTCGGCACCCGGCGCAAGATGTCATAGAAATATTGCAGATCGTTGCTGAAGACACTTGACATGGTGTACATGTACACTAATAATGGGGCAGTTTATTGAAATGAAAAGCCCCAATGACCAATAACAAAATCAACGTGAAGTTCATGGAAGCCATAGGCAGTATCGCAACCTCCATGATCCTGAATTCCATAGCAAAAAACAACGGCTCTACAGTAGAAATTATTCGAGAAGAAGTCACGGGCAAAGGTGCGCAAAACATTCTTGATTACATGATTGAGCCCGAACGATCCGCTGCATATGTGCTGTATCAAAAACACGGATTTGTACTCTAAAAGGAAACAAGATGCCCGAAGAATCTAAGAAGCTGCTAGCGGATTCAGAGTTTGCTATCTGTGCACTTCGCGAATATATCCAAGCGTTGCCTGACGATGTTGTTGCATCACTTCCAGCGATGCCTGGTATCGATTGGGTCTGGCTCGACATTCATCAAGCAGACCTCAAGGCTGCGCTTACTGCGTCATAAAGCAAGAAAAAGCAGCAAGATATGAGCCGAGATTTGTTTCCTGAAACGCTATCCGAAAACTCGGAATTAGCTCTGCCAATCGAAGCTATGCAATGGCGGGGCCCCAGTACGTGCAAATGGGGGCACCCTCGTGTTGAGGCCCGACTAATCCCCGTGTGGAGATCCTCTACTGGGTGGACCGTAGGCTGGCTTGCTCATGCCGAAAATTGCTTGGACGAATGGCACCCTAGCAACCCGAACGCTTGGCGGTCACATGCTTGCTATCCGTGGTATCGCCTTGATGAAATTCCAACCTCCGCCGTTCACTCGGTTGCATGTGGAAGCGCGGCCAGAGGGCTGCGCATGGTGCTGGAGCAATTCCTGATGTCGGGCTACATGGCTCCCGAGTTGCACGATGAGACGCGGAAGATCTCTGAACAAATAGAAGCCCAAGCACAGGCATGGCTCACATCAGTTGCCACAAGCCGTTATTCTTGAGATGAGGAGCACCATGCGCATCGATTTCAATCAGGATGGCACCTTCAAAGCGATGTACGCTGCAGAGGCCTGGTGCCGTGCTAACGGTTTATCTGTTCATCACTACTACTGACATTTAAATGTCATCTATGTCAAGCCTTTGAAAATTGATCCGCTGGGGGCACGATTGTTTTTATAGACATAAGCGCAGATGGGGTTGAAATACAAGGATGGCGTAACGTATTGGTAGAGAAATTCGATTAGAAGGAATGAGTATATGAATAGCCAAAGCCCTAAGAGAAGTTTTAATATTCCCTTTCCCATATGGGCGCTTGCTCTGAGTGCTGTTATTCTTGGGGGAGTCGGATATTACAGATTGCATTATTTGCCTCGGGTCGAAGCCGAGAAAACATCTGCAATTGAAAAGGCTGGGGCTGATGTTGAGAATTTTTTCGCCAATTGGAGTGCCTCAACAATAGAGGACGATAAAGTGCTCATTTGGAGTGGGCGGCAAAGTAAAATTCAGTATGTGGACTATTCTCCGGCATGGACTGACCGGTATGGTACTAATTACAACCCTTCCTGGACCGTATGGGCTAAAACGGAGTCAGGTCGTTTGTTTATCGTATCTTTCTATTTGGATAAAACGTATAGACTAAAGCCTGAAACAACGCCTCGTTATGTGTCGCAAACTGATCTGGCAAAACTCCTGGTCAACAGACAAAGGCTTGATCTTGTACAGAAACTTGGACTTCCTACAGGGAAAGCATAGGGCTAGGAACAATAAACCGTAAGGTACTGACTGAGCAAGGATAAACATGGCACAGGAACAGTTTCTAGAGCAGGTTGAAGTCAGTGCGGATGGGAGGACGGTATGGGTACATTCACTTGATGGAAGTACTGTCGGTAGGTTTTCGAAAGTTTTTGGCATGGATGTCCACACAACGATATCTGAACAGATTGCGGGTGCTCGTCAATGCCTTCACTGTACACACGGCAAACCATCTCACTCGGATTGGATTACATTCTGCGCTCTGATGCAGGAGCACTACGGTATCACTGTCGATTCGAGGTTGATACAGATTTAATTGACTTTCATCATGCAAGAACTTTCTGCACAAATGTGGAAATGGTTCGTTTAAAACGAATGAAGAGGTTTCTAGATGCTTGAATATATTTGGGGGTTCATCTTTTTTTTAGCCTCGGTCTTTTGCGGATATATCTTCTTTTGCAGAACTGATGATGAGAGTTTTGAGGATAGTGTTCTTTGGATGTTCGGTGGCTATGCTTCCGCAGGCCTCTCTATCGTTATAACGTGGCCAAAAATCGGAGAGCCATTTTTCATGTGGCTTCTTGAGTCTCTTCCCCAACAAGGGGAAATGATCTCTATGTTGACCGCATTCGTCCTGGCTGCGTTAGTTGGGGTCTTGTATGTAATATCCGCGACGGTAATTGGTGGTTTCGTGATTGGTAAGATAATGGATTTATTTAGCCCTACCGAAGTCAACTTGAAACCGTAAATCTGCAGGTCGGAGGAGATCGACCGATTCTTTCTTTCTCACTAGAAATGCAAATGGCCCTCCAGCGCTCTCAGGCAGAGGGTCCAATTGCAGGCAGAATTTTTTGCTTCTGTTGAATTTGCACACGCGCCTCAGTGCCAACGCCGGTCCCTAAGTGGACCATTTTTTTTCTTGACATAGTGTACATGTACACTAATAATTAAGGCTTCTAAAATTCAAAACACAGAAGGGCTCAAATCAAAGAAGTTCGTGACCCGTGCTCATATGGTAGCGTTAATTCCGCTGCTTATGCCTTTTCAAAAAAAGCAACTATTTTTGGCATCACTGTTATGCCACAAGCATAGCGCCATAGATCTGGCACCAGCAAGGAATCTGAAATTCCTTGAAAAGCACTCATTTTCGAAGCTTTTCGAGGAATTCTCTATTTATCTGATGACAAGAAGATACTTCAATGCCAAACTTTTACCAATCTTGATTTCCCCGATACAAGTCCATTCTTCCCCGTAATTTCGATATGAAAAAACTGTTCACGTCCTCTCTGTTCGTCCTGGGTGTTGGTCTCTTTAGCAGCGCCTTTGCCACCCCAGCCTTTCTGGATCTGGCGAAATACCAGGTATACACAAGCGCAAACACCTCTGGCACGAACTACACGCTGTACCTGAATCAGGACGGCAAGGCTACATACGTCTTACGCAATGAAGACGAGGGTGCGTCATATGTGCAGCAGGGTAGCTGGAGTCATGAAGGCGACGCTGTAACTTTGCATGTGGAATCACCTCTGGCTGGAAAGGACCTCACCATCAAGTTTATCGCAATGGCAACTCTAGCCAAGCCCGGAGCTAGTGAGGCCGAAAATGGTTGTTCCTATCCCTCCGGTTTGAAAGCAGTCTCAGTTAATGGTACGCCAGAAAAAGCAGACCAGTTTTATTTTTGGCCGTATGAACTGCTGACCCCGGACGGAGTGCCTTGCAAATAAATCACCAGCAAACTCCGGCGAGCCGCTGTTATAGCGGCTTTTCTTTGTCCGAATAGTGTGAATTAATATGGCCTTTATGAAACAGAGCGCTGCCGCTGGGCAGGCAGAGCAGGGTGATCGATTTAGGTGGTTGGTCCTTGTGACGGTGACAGTAGGTGTCATCGCATCACTTATCTCTTCGACAATATTCAATGTCGCGATTCCGACCCTGTCTCAAGAGTTTGGCCTGGGGCAAGCCAGAGCCCAGTGGGTTGCCTCGATATTCATGCTGACCACTACTGTGGCTATGTTAGTCACTCCTTGGCTGCTATCCCGCTTCGGGTATCGAACCTCCTTTCTATGCGCGCTCGCTGTCATGCTACTTTCCGCAATAGGTGGCGGCTTGGCAACAGACTTTGAGCTTGTTTTGGTGGCCAGAGCCGTAGGTGGCTTTGCGGCAGGCGTTATTCAACCGCTGCCAGCCATCATCATCATGAAGTCTTTCGAGAAGCACGAGCAAGGCCGCGCGAATGGAATTTTCGGAATGGGAAGCGTGCTTGCTCCAGCAATTGGTCCTAGCCTTGGCGGCATCCTGGTTGAGATGGCTGGTTGGCGTTCGATGTTCTTTTTCATCGTTCCCTTTTGCGCGTTGGCTTTGTTTATGGGACTCAAGTTCATGTCCGCCGCCTCATCGGAGAACTTCGGAAACAAGAAGCAACCCCTTGATTGGACAGGGCTGAGCCTGGCAACGCTCGGGACCTTGTTGCTACTGAATGGGCTGGTCACATTGAAGGATGGTGTTGTCAGTTCTGAGCTGGCTGTTGCAATGCTTTTACTTTCTGTCGTGTGCCTGGTTTCCTTCGTGTTCTGGCAGCTTCGCCTGATCTCCCTGGGACGGGCCCCGCTGATGGACCTGCGTCTCTTTGCTTGCGGGCCATTCGCCGCAGGGTGTCTTGTGTCATTGGTGTACGGCGCGGCGCTATTTGGCTCAACATACATGCTTCCGGTCTTCATGCAACTGGGGCTCGAATTCCCAGCGGCAGTGGTCGGTACTCCGATGCTTCCTGCAGGCCTCATCTTGGGGGCGGTCATGGCACTAGCTGGCAAGAACACGGAACGTGTATCTGCCGATGTGATGGTGATTGCAGGGCTGATGGTGATGGCGGCCTCATTCATGATGACCGGCATTCAGCAGCCAGGTACATCTATCTGGTGGCTCATCATCTTCACGGTCATCAGCCGGATCGGGCTTGGCATCATGCTGCCGTCGCTCATGCTCGGGAGCATGCGTCCTCTCGATAAAGACCTCATCGCGCAGGGTGCTAGCGTCTTCGCCTATGTGCGTGTTCTCGGCGGCACCGCTGGTGTGAGCCTCTGTGGAATTTTGATCGACTGGAGGGGTAACACGCACGGCTCTGGCCAGGGCATGAGCCTTGGACTCGACGCATTCCGAGATACATACATGCTTCTCTCCATCCTATGCGTACTTGCTGCATTCTTCGCCTTCAGATTGCGGGTTGATCGACCAAAAGCTCATCTCCCCAGGGCAACCGATACCCTGAAAAGTCGATAGTCACCCAGATGGGATTAATTGAATCTTGGATTGGTTGAAATGAACCTCCTGCACAGCAATGTTGAAGAAGCCGTGAAGTATGCCGAAGGTGTCTTGGATCGGACTGCCTTGAGCATCGGAGCGAGAACGCACGAGGAATGCGAACGTGAATTTCGGTACTGCATAAGCATGGCTATGGGGGGAATCCGCCAAGCAATACGAACATCTACGCCAGAAGAATCCTATGCCAACTTCAGAGCTCTGCTCGCTGAACGTGACGAGCTGCAGCTTGAAGTGAATCGACTGAAGCAAGAATTGGATGCTAGGCGAGAGGATATTGAACGCGGATCTCGGTTGAGTTCGGGACGAGTTCCGGCTTGATATGCCAACTACCGGTTGGGGATGTCGAGCAGCATGCTTGAGTGGCAAGCATCCCTTCCGCGTGGAAAATCCGTGAAGGAAAGTACATGTCTCAGCCTTTAACTCATTCGAATCTTTGTAAGCTGGCTGTGTCCTGGCTCAAACGTCCACCGTCTCGCGGAGGGCACGGTTGCAAAGTCGCCATTGATGAATGTCGGACTGGATGGTCAGGTGAAATTCCTGACGCCATTGGCTATCGCTTCGCAGGTATGGAGAACCCAGCAATGGACGGAACCGTGCTGGTTGAGTGCAAGGTATCTCGCGCTGACTTCTTGAGCGATAAGAACAAGCCACACAGACAAGCAGTAGGTGTCGGTAATTGGCGGTACTACATGGCTCTTGAAGGGCTCATCTCGCCGAGCGAATTACCCGAAAAGTGGGGGCTGGTCGAAGTTACTTCACGTGGCCATCTCAAGACGCGCGTGGGGCCCTACACAGACACGAACTACTACTTGCAGCGTGAGCGGCTTCTTTCAATGCGCCATGAATCAGAAGCATCACGCGAGCTCTTTCTCATTGTGCGAATGTTCGATCGCGTAGGAGATCCAGAAAAGATCATCGACATGGACAAGGAACGCAATCGACTTGCATTCCGAGTGAACGACTTGAACAACGAGTTGCGCGTCGCCGAGAGAATGGCTGAGCACTTGAACCTGAAAGTCCAGATGCTCGGCGAGGAGTTGACCCGCTACCGTGAGCTTCACGGCAACCTGCCGATGATCGAAGCTATTCAGCAATCCCGGTGACGCGCGAAGAACTGTATTGATTGGGCTAACTCAGCTTCATTAGAATGGTGTACATGAACACAACTGAAAACACCAACAACGAAAGATTGCGTGAGCTGGTGACGGGTGCAGGCCTGACCCAGACCGCAGCGCTCGCGCTTTTCAATCGCGGAATCAAGGTCAGGCCGCTGTCTGAGTCAGCATGGAAAAGCTATTTTTGTGCACCAGGTACCGCACGCCACAGGAGATTTACGGACGAGCTTTTGGCGCATGCTGAGAAAGTATTCAGTTCACCAAAGAAGGGGGTTGACTAGGTGTACATGTACACTTATTATTGGGTCATTGATCCAAGCTCAGGGCCCAAATCATGACCCGGAAACTCTTCACCTTTGTTGTCGCACATCCCGTCGATGTGCAGGCACACGACCTTCCCCGTGTGCGGGAAAGCTACTACTTCCTGGAAGGTGATAACTTGGAGCACGCGTTTGCGACGATCGCAGATTTTGAGCATGTTGCTGACGCGACCGAGGTGTTCGGCGTTGAATGTTCAAGGTTAATGATCACTCCACTTACCCTCCTGCAGTCAGAGAAGCCTCTCTCCGATTGGCAGCACTGGAGCGACCTGCAGCGCCGTGGAGAACTTGAATCCAAGTGGATGCTGATGGCGGAAGGTCCAGAGTCTTTCGGCCAACGTCAGGAACGCCTGTTCGTTGAGCGCTTTCCTCTGTTTTCGGCAACCGATGATTACGGCTCCTGCGCGAAGGGTGCTGCTTCTGTTTTCCTCTCCTGATAAATGGAGTGCTGATCAATGACCTCCCCAACAACCTCGCCGCGCACGAAGACTGATCGCTTCCTAGCAAGTTTCAAGGCCGTAACCATCCTGCCCGAGCACCGTAATCATGGTAGCGAGACCCCTTGCCTGCGTGACTGCGGAATCGCTCCAGCGATTGCATCCAAGCTGATTTACTGGGCAGAACACGAGGTGGGCGAGGAATCGCTTGTCTGCACTCTGCAGACGAACGCTGGCCGCGTCGTGAAGACGTGGCATTGGATGGAGCCTTTTCTTCAAGCGGCTTTCAAAAAGCACACCGAATTGTTCGGTGATGAAGATCTGCCGGACGCAGCCCGCCGTATGCGTGACACAGGGTCCTGCTGGTGACGGTACTTGCCGCTCAACGCGACGCAACTTGGCACGTGCGTCCTTCGACATCAGGTGCGAAGCGATGGCATGTTGTATCGGCAAATGGGGATACGCCCGCTTGTGGAGCTCCTATGGTGCTGATGACGGAATTGGCAGTACGAGCCTCCGAAGTAATGCTGGGCAACAGATGTCAACGGCCTGGATGCAAGCAGCTGTGGCCTCAATTGGTTCACGGTCTAAGGGGAGATTGAATATGAATACTGGCGATGGAAGCACTTTTCAGGAAGGGCATAGAGCCAAGCTTTCTCGGGATCGGAGATCTCACGAGGTGCTGCTCGCGGCGAAAGAATTGGCTGGTGACAGTGATGCAATTGGCATACCTGAGTTGCAAGACATTTACGAAGAGCTGTGTAGCTTGCGCGATCAGCGATCTGAGTTGCTGACTCAAATCGCCGCAAAGGATGTGATGTTGAAGACGCAGGCAATTGCCCTTGAGGCTGTTGGAGAGTCATTCAAGAGGGCGTCCGAACATTTGCAGCATGTTCTGAATGGTTGTCGAAGTCATCACGAGCAAGTCGCCGCAGACGCGGCTGCACGCGCTTTCCTTAGTGGATTGGATTAAGAAATCATAAAGTTCTGCACTATGAAAAGTAAATACGCATGAGTTTCGACATTTTGTATGATCTAGAGTCGGCTCAACGAGCAATTCCCGATATGGGTTTTCACTGGCCAGATGCCAAGCTATTAGCTCTTGGTCGGGAGGTACAGGAGATGTATCCGGAAATTCGACACTGGAGACCATACCTTGCCGCAGAGGGGTATCTGCTGTACTCCTCGCGTACTTCTCGTGATCCTGCAGTCGTTTCTCCCAGGGCTTCGAACGATTTCATTCTGTTCTTGCATGCCACCCTTGCCAGCGGCTTAAATCAGCGATAATCTGATTTTGTTGATTGCAATGGCGAAAAGCATCCATTTTGAGCAATGGTTGGTGAATTAACAATAGAAGTAGCTACGGCAGCAATGGAATAAATATGAAACGCTTTGCGAGTCTCAGTTTGGAGCAAAAGGGTCAGCGTATTGCACTGATGACCATGGTAATTGCTTATGCACTTGGAACTGGTATACCTTGGTTGCTTGGCCGTGAGGTTGAATGGGCCTTCACCGCCATCGTTTGTGTGCCAGGTGGTTTGATTTCCGGTATGTACTATATGTGTGTCGAGGGCATTGGCAACAACATCATTGAGATGCACAAAACCCAACGACGTGACGAACGTAATGACAGCTAAACGTAGACCACCAGCCATTGAATCCATCATCCCCGATGCGAGGGGAAGGACTGACACTGGTTATGCCCTTGGTGTCCACCTTCATGGCCTACATGGTGCTTGGCATCGACTGTGGGGAATGCTCGTCATGAAGCACACATTGGGCGCTTCGGAATCCGATGTCCAAACTGTCAGAGATCAGGTGAGTCAAGCCTTGGGACGTCCAATGACGGATCCGGAGTTGTCAGAGCTGGAATCAGCTGCTGTGGCCTATACAGATGTCCTGCTCCTGCGAGGCAGTCAGAAGCATCCTTGACGAGCTTCTCAACGATGGATGCTCAGTAGCAGGTCAGTGCCCAATACTAGGCTGACTTCAATACGCTGTACGAGGCGGATTTTCACTATTCATTCAATGCGACTTCTAGCCTTCCTTCTTGCCGCCAGCTTTTCCTTGAGCTTGAAAGCCTCTGAGCTTCCTGGTCAGCAATGGCCCATGGCCGGGAAGGTGATCTACGTTTCTGACGGCGACACTCTGACGATCCTTCAAAGCGACTTTTCCAAGCTGACGGTGCGGCTCAGCGACATTGATGCGCCGGAAACGTCGCATGGAAATCATCGGCCTGGACAGCCCTACAGCCAAGCCTCCAAGCAGTCGCTGTCGGAGTTGGCCAAGGGCAAGCAGGCCACGGCCACCTGCTATGAATTCGACCGCCACGAACGGCCAGTTTGCACAGTGCTGGTCAACGGCCAGAACGTGAACGCGGAGCAGTTGCGGCGCGGGATGGCTTGGGCGAATCACGCCAGCCGTCGCTACGTGCGCGATCCCCAAACCTATACCCTGGAAGCCCAGGCCAAGGCAGCAGGCCTGGGCCTCTGGTCATCCCAAGGGCCGCTGCCGGTACCGCCATGGGAATGGCGTCGGCAATGCTGGACGAACAAGGCCTGCGCGGGCGCAGGTGAGTGAGATTGCAATGCTCGAAATCTTGACGGATTACGAGATCAGCCTGATCCAAAAAGCACCGAGCTGAGCAGGCTGCACGGATCGCTTTTCGGAGCAAGGCGCTCAAGAGCGCCGTTGCCTTCGATCAATGGTCGGAGGCGAGCGGGGAAGGCTTGACCTTCTCGACCTTCATCAACACCTTTGGCTACCAGGAGCATAACGGCAGACGCATGTATGAGGCCGTCCAGCGCATCCTCGCAGCCGCAGCTCGAACGACGAGCACGTGAAGTGACGCAGCCGAGCGATAGTTCTTGCCGCCCTTCTAATTATTGTGTAATATTTAGCCATCGACTTTTAGGAGGTGGCAGTGCGCATTGAAACCCCGAGCACAAGCGGCGTTCACTTGGACGTGGCAGGCCAGCTTGGACAGGTCTGCCAACGCTGGAACAACCGGCGTGCGATCTATCGCCCAGCCGGTGAACCCTTTGACCCTTCCCGCTGCAGTGTCCAGCCGATTGATGAGGTCCAGGCAAAGGCCTTCGTGGTGTCCATGCACTACTCCGGCACCTATCCAGCGGCCCGCTTTCGCGCTGGCATCTTCGTGAAGGAACGCTTCGCCCGTGAGCGTCTTGCCGGGGTCGGAGTCTTCTCGGTGCCCATGAACCAGAAGGTGATCCCCAGGTACTTCCCTGGTCTGGCTCCGAATGCAGGGGTCGAGCTGGGTCGGTACGTGCTCAGCGATGAGCTGGCCGCTAACGCGGAGTCCTGGGCCTTGGCCCGTATGCGCAAGTTGCTTGCGCAGGCTCTGCCGGAAGTGGAAGGGATCGTGGCCTACTGTGACCCTGTTGAACGCCGCGATGAGCATGGAGAGCTGGTCAAGCGCGGCCACCTCGGCACGATCTACAAGGCCAGCAATGCGGCCTACCAGGGCAGATCGTCTGCCAGGACGCTTTGGCTGGCTCCCAACGGTGCCACCTTCGCAGACCGGATGCTTTCAAAGCTGCGCGGCGGCGAGTCGGGCGAGCAGTACGCCTATGAGCGCCTGATCGCCAACGGCGCTCCCGCGCTGCGAACAGGGGAAAGCGGCGCGGCCTACGTCAAGCGCCTGCAGGCCGATGCGTGGCTGCGCCCGATGCGGCACCCTGGGAACTTCGTTTTTACCTTCGGACGGGGAAGACAGGCATGAAAGTGCTGCTGCCTCATCGGGTCGATGTGCCATACGGCAAGCGCCCACCCAAGGGCGTTCTTTGGGCTGACGGCGAGCTGCTGCAGTACCACGTACAGCGTCGGCACTACAGCCGTCTCCTTGGGTGTGAAGTCGGCCCAGAACCGGCCCGCATGGAGGAATTCCGTGACTTGGTGCGCAAGTACGTCAGCGGGAGCCACATGACTGGCGGCTGGGATTACTACCGTGGCCGAAACGTGGCATGTCCTTATCGCTGTCCGCTCGACAGCAAGACCTGCCCTGTCGATGTGCTGATCGAGGAAATCAACAAGCCGCGTGTGCGTATGCCGGTGGCCCAGAAAGGGAATCATGAAGATTGAACGCAACTTCAACAAACGCAGCGCCCCCTTGGTGGACGTGCAGCAACCTCACGTGACACACAGCAAGGGCTGCGCGCTGGGCGTTATGGTGACGGCCTTCCCCACAGTAGACCAGGAAAACCGCGATGAGATCGGCGCATTGCGCATGCACCTGACCCCGGAAGAAGCGATCACGTTCGGCCTCCAGTTGATCGAGGCAGCACGCGATCGGATCAAGTTCAGTGGGAAGTTCTAACCATGGCCTCCAAGCTGATGCAAGCCCTCGACCTGTGGCGCGAAATCACAGGTGTTGATCCGAACGCCACAACGAGGTCAATTTCTACCTGGGAATTGCACAGGACATACGAGGCCCTGCAGGAAGCCATAGACCTCGACCCCACCGAGGTCACAGCCAACCTCCTGCTGGGACACTTCCTGAACAACTACCTTGCAGAGCGCCAGGTCAGCCTGCTCACTCTGCTCGACGATCCCGAGGCCGTCTCGGCGCGGCTTGTGAAGCCGCGAGAGTTGCAGCAATTGCTGGCCAGATCTGAGCTGGTGGAGGCTCGGGACGATTTCATAGCAGCCATTCGAGAAGCCCTGACAGGCTACGGAGCTGCTGAGCGATCAGACGTACAGCAGCTCTTGCAGTCTCACGACAGCATCGCATTACTGCGGCGTGATGCTCTGCGCAGCATGGAGAAGCTGCGTGTAGACCAGTTCCTCGACGGTTTGCCTGAATCCAGTGACTTCCACCCTGTCTACAACCGGACTGTCCATCAATGGTGGAACGTCAACTCGATGCTCTCAGCGGCTACGCGCGTGCCATCGGGCGTCTCGCTGAATCTGATCCGGCACCCCAATGGCTACCAGAGCTATTTCTGTTTTGTCATCCGCAATGGCGGCAGCCTGTTTGTGCTCTCGGATGTGCCCGAGTACGCCCATCCACTTCAAGCAATGATGAGCCGTAAGCCTGACCGCGATCTGGACAGGCGCATAGCGCGCAACTGGTTCCCATATGACCTACTGGGCGTGGATTACGACGAGGATTCTGGTCGCCTGTATTTCAAACAGACTGAGCAACGTGGTCTGGTTGCCTACCAGAATGTCGCCCTGCCCTTGAAGCCTATTGCAGAGCTTGCTCCCCCCGAGCTGGTGTGGATTTCCATGATGTTCGACCTGATCGTGGATAAGTTCTGGCGCAGTGGCTACAAAGCACCGCAGCTCTCGTACACCGCCGAGATGCTGAAATCTCAGGACGTTCTCATTGAGCACGCGAAGGCGTCGAAGCTCCCAGTTCTCAAGTACGTGCCCGTGGGCCTGCCAGGTTTGCTCAAGGCCGATGTGGCTGCTGATGCGGTTACTGACGATGAAGTCGGCAAAAAGTGCCATGAGCCGAATCGTTGGATGGAGGAACGATATGGGAACTGCGTCCCGGACGAAGCGCTCAATCTACTCGCTGCACCTGAGCACACGTTTGCCCTGGACGCAAAGACAGGAGAGATCAGCACGACAAGCACTAGATTCCAGCAGCTCACAGACTGGCAACAGGATGACGAGCTGGGGAACCGGATAGCGTTGGCCAAGCTCGATGCCACGACCTTCGGTAGCCGTGAGCAGATCGAGGCCGACCGCAAGTTCATCGCGCGGGTCAATTTCGCCAAGCACGTGGACGAACTGGCTGCAGCAGAATTCAACGAGCGTAAGGACGAGGTGAAAGCGTGGTACGCGGAGCGCGTGAAAGCGAATGCGAGCACCCTGCTGAGCTGGTGTGGTCATGATGCTCTGTGGGTCGATGAAGGCCTGCAAGCCACCTTCACACATTTCACCGGGAGTGTCGGGGGCGTCCGCTCCAGAGAGGTGAACAACAATGCCGGAGCGCCCACGCACACGACCCGTCAATTCCTGCGGCGGCTGAGCATGGAGGAAAGCACCTGGGAGCAGCGGTACAACGCTGCAGGCGTTGTCCTTGGTGGGCATGGCCGGGGTTCAAAGCTGCTTTGCCATCTGAACGGTACAGTGGCGAGCTACTGGGTCGGTATCTATCCGGCCAACCCTGCCGAGCTGGCCCTTGTGGCGGGCTGCTCGGTGGAGGAACTGCCAGATGTGCTGCAGCACTGGAATCTGTTGTTGAGGTACACGGGAAACTCCATTCTCAGCCGTGTTGACCCCATGATCTGGAAAGCGCACAACCCTTGGTTGAAGCTCAAGCTATCCGTTCTCATACCGCTTTCCAAGCGGGCAGTGGCACAGATCGACAAGTCTCCCGTAATGACGCCTGAGCTGCCCAGGCTGATGCCCGTCGAAAGGAGTGCGGCGTGAACAAGGCCGAAGCACAAGCGCTGATCGACCATCGCGTCTCGGCCTGGACGGCATCGAGTGGCGTCTATGTCGGCACGCTTGCCGAGGTCATCAGCGAAAAGGGACGCCCCTGGCGTGGCCGGGTGCGAATTACCGGCGTCCTGGAGGTCGCATGCCATTGGCAAATCGGCTGCTCTGGCCCCATCCGCAAGGGATTCCGGCCTGGGGATGAGATCGAGGTGGGCGGCGTAAACATCAAGCCGACCACGGCGGAGGGCACAACCTACGCTGCGGCCTTGGAAGCCTCCATTGCCAAACTACGCGGCTGGATCGAGCGCGATCCAGAAGGCAGCAATACCGCCTTGCATCGTCGGACGATGGAGGCTGAGCTGGAGATGCTTCGCCGAGAGCAGGAACTGCCCGAGGGCCATCCTACGGCCTGAGTCTCGTTATTAGTGTGTATGATTAGCAAACGCCCGAGGCTGCATGAGCCAAAGCGTATGTTCCCAGAACGCATAAAAACCCGATGAGCACTACCAAATTTGCTGCAGCCAAGGCCGAGCCAAAGAGGAGCGGCGTCGACACGAAGTCACAGAAGAAGACTCGTGCGCCTGGTGCTGGTCGCCCTGTTGGTGATGGCGTGGAAGATACCGTGCGCCGACAGGTGATGCTAGATCAGGACACCCTAGCCATCCTCAAGCAGATAGGCGGCGGGCAGCTATCCCTCGGCGCGCGTGAGGCGGCACGCCGACTTGCGGAGCATGGTGACATTGAAAAATTCACCCGCGAGCGGCATGAAGCACGCGCAAAGCAGCAGCGAGTTCCTTAGCGCGGCTCATGCCTAGCCAGCCAGAAGCCATTGGGTGCATAATACTGTATGTATGCACAGTGCTTCGCATCTCTCTTATCCAGTCCTTCTCGGGACTAGCAGCACGCCAATTCTGCACACTGACTGCAAGGTGCGTGCAGGCTTTCCTTCGCCCGCTGAAGATTTCGCTGTAAAGCGCCTTGAGCTTTCGGATCTACTGGTCGAGCACCCCCAAGCCACCTACATCATGCGTGTGCGAGGGCTATCTGCACTGAGTTTTGGCATTGACGATAACGATTGGGTGATTGTCGATCGCGCGATCAGACCTCGTCACATGCACCTGGTGATAGCGGAGCTCGACGGAGAGTTCACGCTCAAGCAGTTCTTCAATAGCAAGGGCGTAGTCAAGCTCAAGTCAGGAAATCAGGCGTTTCCTGACATCGTTCCCAAGGAGCCGCAGGAACTCAAAATTTGGGGCGTTGTTCGCAACAGCGTGAAAACCTTCGTGTAGATGGCCAGTCGATGTTCGCCTTAATCGATGGAAACAATTTCTACACATCGGCTGAGCAGGCATTCAGGTGTGCTCTCAAAGGCCAGCCAGTCATCGTGGCCAGCAATAACGATGGCTGCACAATTTCGCGCTCCGAAGAGGCGAAGGCCCTTGGAGTCAAGATGGGACAACCGCTCTTTCAGCTCAAGCCATTGATCGCGCACAAAGGCTTGGTATGCCTGTCCGCGAACTTCGAGCTCTATGGCGATCTGAGCGATCGGATGATGAGTTTGGCTGCGGGGCTGGGACCAATTCAGGAGGTCTACTCAATAGATGAAAGTTTCATTGGTGGCTTGGATGGGATCAGAAATTTGACGCAGCGGGCGTGGGCAGTGCGGGCGCGGATTGAGCAGTGGGTTGGAATTCCATGCTGTGTTGGTTTGGGCCCGACCAAAACCATCAGTAAGCTCTGCAATAAAGTGGCGAAGGATGCTGAGAGAAAACCTGGTAGCTACCCAGCCGAATTCGTCCGAGTGTGCAACTGGCAAGAGATGGACGCGCGAATGCAAGAAGACATCTTGCGAAGGACGCCGGCAGGTGACATCTGGGGAGTTGGTAAGCGGATTAGTCTGCAACTAGCTGAGCGTGGAATTCTGACGGCCTTGGACCTCGCGCACATGCCTACTTCGATCGCTCGTACTCAGTGGAGTGTGGTGCTAGAGAGGACTGTCAGAGAGTTGCAGGGCGTCAGCTGCATACCGATAGAGCAGGCCCCCCCTCCTAAAAAGCAGATTGCTTGCACGCGAAGTTTCGGGCATCCAATCTCGACGCTCGATCCACTCATTGAAGCTGTCAGTGAGTTTGCATCGCGAGCTGGCGAAAAGCTTCGCTCTCAAGGTCTACGTGCAGGAGCTATTCTGGTATTCGCGCATACAAGCCCGTTTCGGCCTGGCCCAAGGTTCTCAAAAAGCGCAACAGTCACCCTGCAGCCAGCTACGTCAGATACGCGGATCCTTGTGGGCGCTGCAGTCAGGGGGCTGAGGTCAATATTTCAACCAGGCTACCAGCTCTCAAAAGCAGGGGTCATGTTGCTAGATCTGGTCAGCGGTCACTCCCTGCAAAATGACATGCTGGCCGAGTTTCTTCCGTACCATGACCAAAGCCCTCTCATGGAGGCGGTGGACCACCTGAATCGAAGGTATGGGAAAGGTACGCTCAGGGTAGGAAGCAGTGGCTTTGAGCATGTGGATCCAGATGGCTGGCGCATGAAACAAGAGCGGAGGACCCCACGCTATACGACCAGGCTGAATGAGGTTCCAATTGTTCGAGCTTGACGAAACAAGGAAGTCAGCCGTCTAAAATACGTTTATCGCATCTGTTCTCTCTAAGAATTCAGATGGGTACTACTATATGGTGTATATCCATTTTTCACTGCACATAGGCCCCTATGACAATCCCAGAAGAGTTTTCTAGAACACCTCCTCATTCCATTGAGGCAGAATCAAGCATTCTGGGATGCCTGCTTCTAGACAACGAATCTTGGGATGTGATAGCAGACATCCTCTCTCCCGACGATTTTTACAGAAATGAACACCGGGAGATATTTCTTGCTATTGCTCAGCTCATTGCGGTCAACAAAGCTGCTGATGTAATTACTGTACATGAGCATTTGCTTTCGTCGAAAAAAGCAGAGCAGGTGGGCGGCATGGTCTATCTGAATGCCTTGTCTCAGTATGTCCCCGGAACTTCAAATGTTCGCAGATATGCAGAAATTGTTCGCGAGCGTGCGATTTTGAGAGGATTGGCAAAAGCGGGTAACGAGATAGTGACCAATTCCTATGACACTGCTGGTCGCTCCGTGGAAATAATTCTCGATGAAGCCGAAGCAAAGATTTTGTCTATTGCAGAGGCCAGGGCAAAGGGCAGAACTGGTTTTCAATCAATTGATGCGCTCGTGATCGAGAACCTGGATGAAATTCAGCGCCTCGCTGATGATCCGAAAGCAGTAACCGGCACTTCCACCGGATTTACAGACCTTGATAAGTTAACAAGCGGTCTGCAGGACGGGGACCTAGTCATTCTTGCAGCAAGACCCTCGATGGGTAAAACCTCGCTGGCCATCAATATTGCAGAGAATGTGGCTCTGAATGATGGGAGCCCAGTCGCAGTCTTTTCCATGGAGATGGGGGCTTCGCAACTGTCCAAGCGGGTCCTTGGTTCCATCGGAAGAATCAACCAGTCGAATCTCAAATCAGGCAACCTCTCCGACGATGAATGGACGCGGCTGTCTGAGGCTGTGGAGAAACTTCGCACTGCCTCCATTCACATCGATGAGACAGCTGGCTTGACGCCGTCGACGTTGCGCGCGGAGGCCCGAAGGCTAGCCCGCAAATGCGGAAAGCTTGGTTTAATCGTCGTGGACTATGTGCAGCTCATGAGCGGCTCCGGGGTTAGTACCTCGGAGAACAGAGCGACCGAGTTAGGCGAGATTTCTCGCGGTCTAAAGATGCTGGCCAAGGAACTCCAATGTCCCGTTATTGCGCTTTCTCAGCTCAATCGCTCAGTAGAGCAGCGAACCGATAAACGACCAATGATGTCCGATCTCCGAGAGTCGGGGGCATTGGAGCAAGATGCCGATGTGATCATGTTCATCTACCGCGACGACTACTATGACAAGAGCTCAAAAGAGCCCAACATCGCAGAAATCATCCTTGCCAAGCAGCGTAATGGCCCCACGGGGACTGTAAAGCTGTTTTTTGAAAAGTCACAAACCCGTTTTGAGAATCTGGCCACGGGATCAAGCGAGGAATATTGAGAAGGAAGGCTTCCTTTTTCACACCTCGGGTAAATTCGGATTACATGACCTGGCCATGTTCGTGATACATTAGTCAAACAATAGAAGGGCTCTAGCACATTTAATTTCCTTAAATTTAATCCGGGTATTAAAATTCCCATCGCTATGACTGATATTCCATCCTCGTCGGTTCTGATTGATCTGTGGCTCGATTCGAGCAATGACGAGTCGCGATCCAACATTGGCATCACGAATGAGGAGTCCTATCGGTATTTCTGGAACACCTGGATCAAGTTCCTTGCAGTTGTCATTGGGACCGAAGGTGAAGAAAATCAGCAACTGTGGCAGATGGCTACCCCAGAGATCGTCCTGCAGTTTCTCAGTTCTGGAACAAAAGCCCGGAAGATGGAAGAGGGCGTAAGCGCCATCACCAAGCGCAGGTACTGGCGGCTGCTCGATCGTATTTACGAGTTCGCGCTGGCCAATCACTGGGTGGAGCGCAATCCCGCGCTTGCAATTCGTCAATGGGAAAAGCCTGCCCAGGAAAATCCCAAAGGAGCCATCCTCAACCACAAGCAATGGTCGAGTGGCCTGTCCATGCTCGATCAGGCATCCGCGAACGAACCCATCCCGGCGCGCAACCGCGCTATCTTGCTGTGCCTGTACGAAATGGGCGTCACTCCCGAAGAAGTCCGCTCTCTGACCCTTCAATCCTGCGTGCGAGATCCGGCCACCGGCAGCATCACCCAACTACAGATCGACGGTACCGGAGTGAACCAACGACGTCGCTTCACCACCAGCAACACGCTGGCCTCGGCCTTGGCCAACTGGCTTGCTCACCGTGAGCAGCTGAGCAAGGCACACAAGACCGAACACCTGTTTTGCTCGACCCATGGCCGAATGATGGGGGCGGATAACCTGCACCTGCTGGTTCGCGAACACCTGCTCATGGCCAATGCCACAACGGACACCGATCCAGCAATGCGGCTGGGGCCCCAGGTCATCCGGAATACACGTCTGGTCCATTGGGTCAACCAGGGAACGCCCAAATCTCAGGTTGCAGTGTGGGCGGGCCTGAAGAATGAAAAAGGGCTGTATCACCTGGCCGCGCATTTCAACCCGCAGCTCGACACGCATTTACCCGGCTGATGCTTGACGCGGGCGGAGCTGCTGCACGCCTGTAGGTGAAGCAGGCATGGCCATGCTCGCATGGGACGCACGTCGATGCGCCCCTCAGTTCACAAGCGCTCGATCGCCAACCGGCACCAGCTGCTGGCGCTGGCCAACATGCCACCTGATCCGGCGAAAGTGCTGGATCCAGCTCCGACTACCTGACAGCACCGAGGTGCTGGCCACCTGATCCACATCCAGGGGTCTCCTCGTTTTCAGTGCAATAAGTGACGGTACGAAAAGCTAGCACTGGCGCGGGGGTGGTCTGGGTAGACCGTTGATTTCATTGACTTTCCTGTTCGCTTTGTAAACGGGTATGGTGGCCTCCCACTTTTGAGGTT
>Ga0308166_1000135_pt1 | contig 149529 bp, 130 predicted proteins | sample PhyCR2_2_FD_202137 | JGI IMG/M metagenome (GOLD analysis project Ga0308166, IMG submission 202137) | Phyllosphere microbial communities from UC Gill Tract Community Farm, Albany, California, United States - DLSLCC.R2 | ecosystem: Host-associated > Plants > Phyllosphere > Unclassified | place...
GAACAGGACCGTGAAACGACTTTGCGCCGATGATAGTGCTGCAACCAGTGTGAAAGTAGGTTATCGTCAGGCTAATTATTAAGCGAAGCCCGCTGAGTTGATACTCGGCGGGCTTTTTGCTTTTCAGATTCCGTTTCAGCGACCTCTCTTCTGATACATCCCGATCAGCTCACCCTGCATCAGCACGTGTCCCTGCATCGCCTTTTCCAGTTCCGTCTTGGTCGGATGGCCCAGATCCGGCAGTACCACATCCAGCGCATAGAGCTTGTGGACATAGCGATGGCGCCCGGTCGGCGGGCAAGGACCGCCATATCCGCTCTTCTTCCAGTCGTTCAAACCGGTTCGCGTACCCGGCGGCAGGTCCATGCCGCGCACGCTCGACGGCAGGCTGGCTGCAGAGATCGGAATGTTGTACAGCACCCAGTGCACCCAGGTCATGGTCGGCGCCGCAGGATCGGGCGCGTCAGGGTCATCGACGATCAGGGCGAAACTCCTGGTGCCCGGCGGCGCGCCGGACCAGGACAGGGCAGGCGCGGTATCGGTGCCCTCGCAGGTGTGAACGGCCGGGATGCTCCCGCCCGCGTCGAAATCTGCCGAGACAAGGGAAAGGCTCATCGCAATTTCCTCCTCCTGCTTCGACAGCGTGCAGCCTTCCGGGTTGCAGCTTCCCGGTAACGGCATCCAGCCTGCAGGTCAGGCTTGTGACAACGGCGCCGAATCCTGTGCGCTGGCTTCCTGCACCTGCGGCTTGCCGCGGCTGATGCTCTCGCCGTCGCCGCGGCGCAAACGCCAGAACACGAGCGAGGACAGCATCGTCGTGATCGCCAGCGCCAGGAAGGCGTGGTGCAGGGCCGAGGTCACCATCACCTGGTTGGTTTGCGGCACGCGGCCCAGAAACCAGCCGGTGACCAGCGAACCGCTAGCCAGGCCGAAGCTCATCGATAGCTGCTGGAAGGAACTGGCGATGGTGCTGGCCATGCTCGAGTCCTTTTGCGCCACATCCGCATAGGCCAGCGTATTCATGCTGGAGAACTGCAGCGAATTGAAAAAGCCCTGCAGCAGGCCGATGCCGGCGATCGCATACCAGGGCGTGTCCGGGCCCACCAGCGCGAACAGCGCGATCGTCAGGCCGATGCAGATCGTGTTCACGACCAGCACCTGGCGGTAGCCGAAGCGCGCCAGCACTTTCGGCGCGATCAGCTTCATGCCCATCGCCGCAGCCGCGGTCGGCATCATCAGCAAACCCGACTGCCAGGCCGGCAGTTTGAGTCCGAGCTGGTACAGCAGCGGCAACAGGAAGGGCAGGCCGCCGATGCCGAGGCGGGTGATGAAACCGCCCAGCACGGAGATGCGGAAAGTCCGGACCTTCAGCAGCACCAGCCGCAGCAGCGGGTACTCTTCCTTGTTCGCATGCCAGACATAGGCCGCCAGCAGCGCCACCGACAGTCCTAGCATCAGCACCATGGTGACCATGTCCAGCGTGTGCTCGCCGAAGATCTCCAGCAGCCAGGACAGCAGCGCCGTCCCCGAGCCAAACAGGATCAGGCCGATGACGTCGAGCGGACGCGGTTCGGCGCCCTTGTAGTCGGGCATGTAGCGATGCACCAGGAACAGCGCTAGCAGGCCCACCGGCACATTGACGAAGAAAATCACGCGCCATGAAGTCCAGTGCACGATCAGGCCGCCGACGGTGGGGCCGAGCAGGGGACCGATCAGGGCCGGCAGGATCACGAAGTTCATCGCGCCCAGCAGCTCGCTCTTGGGGAAGGTGCGGATGATGGCCAGGCGCCCGACCGGCATCATCATTGCGCCGCCGAGTCCCTGCAACAGGCGCGCCACCACCATCATCTGGAGATTGGCCGACAGGCCGCACAGCACCGACGCCACCGTGAAGATACTGATCGCCGTGAAGAACACACGCTTGGTGCCAAAACGGTCGGCCATCCAACCGCTCACCGGAATGCCGACAGCAAGGCTCAGGATGTAACAGGTGACGACGGATTTCAGGCTCAGCGGCGTGACGTTCAGGCTGGCCGCGATGCTGGGAACGGCGGTGTTGACGATGGTGGCGTCGAGCTGCTCCATGAACAGGGCAGTCGCGACCAGCCAGGGGAGGTAGCTCTTGACGGTGCTGGTATCGGTCATGGGACGATTGTCACATAAATCATTCGATGCCGAAGTTTGCTACTCCGCGGTACTAAACCGGGGTCAGAGCCCACCCGCGAACACCGGGCTCTGACCCCTGCGGCTCTGACCCCGGTGTGCAGCCGCGAACTAATCAGTAGTGGTAAGCAGCCTTCACCATGAACAGGTTCACGCCCCCATTCGGATGCTTGATACCGCCATTCGAATAATGCTGCAGGCGCGCGCCCAGCTCCCACTTGTTCGCGAACACGTAACCGACGCCGACGTGGTCCGCGAATTCATACGCGGTCGACAGCTGGCGATGGGTGTTGCGGTACACGTCCGAGAACAGCGCGGCGCCGATGCCGGCGTCGGCATAGAAACCGAGCTTGTTGTCCGCTTCCCAGCGGAACACCGGGGTGAGGCCGATCACTGCCAGGTTGTGGCCGTTGTTCGGCACGTCGAGCCAGCGGTTGGCGCGCCAGTAGGCGATGTTGGCTTCCCAGTAGCCCGACAGGTGATAGCCGCTGGTGGCGAACCAGTTCTTGTTCCAGTCTTTCTGGGCCGACAGGCGCAGGACCTGCACGTGCTCGCCGCCGCCGGCTTCCACGCTATAGCCGTCGACCAGGCCGCTCTGGGCATGGACCGCCTGGGCAGCGAACAGGGCAGCCACGGCGGCCATCGAGGATGCAAATTTCTTCATGGAGAACATCTTGTTCCTTCATATCGGATGACGAATCCAGACATTGTAGCGAGGTCCGCGTTTTGGCGTGGCCGGTCCGTCAATTGTTAGAATCGAACTATGGAAAACGACACCACCACAATCCGCCCGACGCTGGCCTTTCTCGGCATCGGCCTGATGGGTAAACCAATGGCGACCCGGCTCGCGCAAGCCGGCTATCCGGTGCGCGCCTGGAACCGCACCCATGCCAAAGCCGAAGCCCTGCGCGAGGCCGGCGCCCAGCCCTGCGCGCAGCTGCATGATGCCGTCGAGGATGCCGACATCGTCATCTCGATCCTGGAAGCGGGCGCTGTGGTCGGCGAGGTGCTCGATGCGGCGCTGCCGGCTATGAAACCCGGCAGCCTGTGGATCGACATGAGCTCGACCCGCCAGGACGAAGCGCTGGCCTTTCATGCGCGGCTGCAGCAGGCCGGCTGCCGTTTCATCGATGCGCCGGTGTCCGGCGGCGTGTTGGGCGCGGAAGCGGGCAACCTCGCCATCATGGCCGGCGCCGATCCCGCCGACTTCGGCGAAGCGCAGGCAGTGCTCGGCGTGATGGGCAGCGCGAAATGCGTCGGGCCGGTGGGCAGCGGCCAGGTCGCCAAGCTGTGCAATCAATTGATCGTCGGCGCCACCATCAACGTCGTCGCCGAAGCTCTGCTGCTGGCCGAAGCTGCGGGCGCCGATCCGGCCGCAGTGCGGGAAGCGATCCGTGGCGGCTTCGCCGGCAGCCGCGTGCTGGAGGTACACGGCCAGCGCATGCTGGAGCGGAATTTCGTGCCCGGCGGCCAGGTCAAGACGCAGCTGAAGGACCAGCGCAATATCCTGGCCGCAGCGGGGGCGGCGGGTGTGACGCTGCCGGTGACGGAACTGGTGACGCGGCAGTACGAAAACATCGAGAAAGAGCTGCCGGCGGCCGATCACGCGGCGGCGTTGATTGCGCTGGAGCGGATGAATCCGGGCAAGCGCCTAGGGGATGCCAAAGACAGCTTGCCAGCAGAGTGAACTTGGGTCCCCGCCTTCGCGGGGACGACGAACAGGCCGCGGGGACGACGTGCTTAGGCTTTCGGCAAGCCCATCTCCACCAGCCTGACCCAATAACTCGCCCCGATCGGCAGCAGTTGGTCATTGAAGTCATAGCTGCCGTTATGCAGCTGGCATGGACCGAGCCCATGGCCGCCCAGACGGTGCGCGCCGTCGCCGTTGCCGAGGAAGACGTAGCAGCCCGGCTTGGCCTGCAGCATGAAGGCGAAGTCTTCGGCGCCCATGGTCGGTTCGACATCGGTGTCGACGTTGTCTTCGCCGACCACTGCCTTCATGGCCTCGACCGCGAAGGCCGTCTGCTCGGCGTGGTTCACCAGCGGCGGGTAATTGCGCTTGAACGCGAAGTCGACGCCCGCATTGAAGGCGCTCGCCACGCCGGCCGCCATCTCCTGCATGCGGCGCTCGACCAGGTCCAGCACCTCGGTGGTGAAGGTGCGCACGGTGCCGATCAGCACCGCTTCATCCGGGATCACGTTGGTGGCGCTGCCGGCGTGGATCTGGGTGATCGACAGCACGGCGGTGTCGAGCGGGTTCTTTTCGCGGGAGACGATGGTTTGCCAGGCTTGCGCGATCTGCACCGCCACCATCACCGGGTCGATGCCGCGGTGCGGCTGCGCGGCGTGGGCGCCCTTGCCCTTCACGACCACGCGGAACTCGTTACTGGATGCCATCATCGGCCCGGCCACGACGCCGAACTTGCCGGCCGCCATACCCGGCCAGTTATGCAGGCCGTACACGGCATCCATCGGGAAGCGTTCGAACAGGCCGTCGGCGATCATGCGGCGGGCGCCGGCGCCGCCTTCCTCGGCTGGTTGAAAGATCAAGTAGACCGTACCGTCGAAGTTGCGGTTCTGCGACAGATAGTGGGCTGCACCCAACAGCATTGCTGTATGTCCGTCATGACCGCAAGCATGCATCTTGCCGGCGTGGCGCGACGCGTGCTCAAATGTGTTGAGTTCCTGCATCGGCAGCGCATCCATGTCGGCGCGCAGGCCGATCGCGCGCTTGGCGGTGCCGTTCCTGATGATGCCGACGACGCCGGTGACGCCCAGGCCGCGCACGACCTCGATGCCCCAGTCGGTCAGGCAGCGCGCCACCACGTCGGCGGTGCGTTGTTCCTCGTAGCAGAGTTCGGGATGGGCGTGGATGTCGCGGCGGATCGTTTCCAGTTGGGCCTGCTGGGCCAGGATGGGTTCGACAAGTCTCATACGTTCTCTCCCTGTGTTTTTGAACTATTGTAGCCCTTCCGCCGCAAGCCTTGCCAGTCCCGGCACGAGGGCCTCAGGAATCGTCTAAACTATTGGTTTCTCGACGTTTTTCCCGGATCTGATTCAATGACCAAGACCCTTGTCAGGGCGACATGCCCGCACGACTGCCCCGATACCTGCGCGATCCTCGTCACCGTCGAGGATGGCGTCGCGACCGAGGTCAAGGGCGATCCGGATCACCCGACCACGGCCGGGGTGCTGTGCACCAAGGTCGCGCGCTACGTCGACCGCACCTACCATCCCGATCGCCTGTTGACCCCCATGCGCCGCGTCGGCAAGAAAGGGGAGGGCAAGTTCGAGCCGATCACCTGGGACCAGGCCCTCGACGAAATCGCGGCGCGCCTGAAACCGATCGCCGAACGCGACCCGCAAGCGATCCTGCCCTACAGCTATTGCGGCACCATGGGCCTGGTGCAGGGCGAGGCGATGGCGATGCGCTTCTTTAACAAGCTGGGTGCCTCCTTCCTGGACCGCACCGTCTGCGCGACCGCCGGCTTCACGGGTTACAAATACACCATCGGTGGTTCGATCGGCACCGACATCGAACAGTTCCAGGACGCGAAGCTGATCCTGATCTGGGGCGGCAACCCGATCGCCTCGAACCTGCATTTCTGGATGCGCGTGCAGGAAGCCAAACGCCGCGGCGCGAAGCTGATCGCCATCGATCCCTACCGCTCGCTGACGGCCGAGAAGTGCCACCAGCACATCGCCGTGATGCCGGGCACCGACAGCGCGCTGGCGCTGGGCATGATGCACGTGCTGGTCAAGGAAAACCTGCTGGACCACGACTACATCGCCCAGCACACGCTCGGCTTTGCCCAGCTGAAGGACCGTGTGGCCGAATGGACGCCGGAACGCACCGCCGAGACCTGCGGCATCACCGCCGACGAAGTGGTCAACCTGGCGCGCGAGTACGGCCAGACCGCAATGCGCGGCGAGCCGGTGGCGATCCGCATGAACTACGGCCTGCAGCGCGTGCGCGGCGGCGGCATGGCGGTGCGCAACATCGCCTGCCTGCCGGCCCTGGTCGGCGCCTGGCGCCATGCGGCCGGCGGCGTGCAGCTGTCGACCTCGGGCTCCTTCCCGTCGAACAAGGTGGCGCTGCAGCGCCCGGACCTGCTGCGCGGACGTCTCCCGCGCACCATCAACATGAACACCATCGGCGACGACCTCTTGAGGGACGCGTCGCCGGATTTCGGCCCGCAGATCGAAGCCGTCATCGTCTACAACGCGAACCCGGTGGCGATCGCGCCGGACTCGTCGAAGGTGCAGCGCGGCTTCGAGCGCGAGGATCTGTTCACCGTAGTGCTGGAGCACTTCCAGACCGACAGCGCCGACTACGCGGACATCCTGCTGCCGGCCACCACCCAGCTCGAACACGTCGACGCCCACCTGGCCTATGGTCACCTGTACATGATGGCGAATAACGCGGCGATTGCGCCGCTGGGCGAAGCGAAACCGAACACCGAGATCTTCCGCCTGCTCGCCAAGCGCATGGGTTTCGATGACCCGGTGTTCGACGAAACCGATGACGAACTCGCGGCCCAGGCCTTCAACAAGCAGGACGCGCGCGCCGTGCACTTCGACTGGGAATCGCTGAAGCGCAGCGGCTGGAGCAAGCTGAACATGCCGGCCGCGCCTTTCGCGGAAGGCGGCTTCCCTACGCCTTCCGGCAAGTGCGAGTTCTATTCCGAATCGATGCTGCACGACGGCCTCGATCCGCTGCCGACGTATATTGCGAATTACGAATCCGTAGCATCCAACCCCGAACTGGCGGAGAAATATCCGTTGGCGATGATTTCTCCGCCGGCCAGGAACTTCCTCAACTCAACCTTTGTCAATGTCCAGAGCCTTCGCGCCACCGAGGGCGAACCGCACCTGGACATCCATCCCGTCGACGCCGCAAGCCGCGGCATCGAGCACGGCGAGATGGTGCGCATCTTTAACGACAGGGGCGCCTTCGTCGCGCGCGCCCGTGTCACGCCCAAGGCGCGGGCCGGCCTCGTGGTCGGCCTGTCGATCTGGTGGAAAAAGCTCGCCAGCGACGGCAAGAACGCCAACGAAGTAACCAGCCAGCGCCTGACCGACATGGGCCGGGCGCCGACCTTCTACGACACGCTGGTGCAGGTGGAGAAGGCATCTTGATAAACCTATTACGGTTTCTCAAGACGCCTCTACGCCGCGCCATGATGAACCTGACAAATGAAACTTTCGCGAATCACCCCGCGGCTCCGCGCCGTGCTCCTCGTGGGCACGGCAGCGGGGCTGCTGGCCAGCTGCTCCACGCTGAACTACTACTCGCAGGCGGCCCAGGGCCAGCTTGAACTCCTGTCGGACGCCCGTCCGATCGACGACTGGATCGCCGACCCCGGCACCAGCTCCAAACTGCGTCTCCGCCTGGAGACCGCGCGCCAGATCCGCCGCTTCGCCGTTAGCGAAATGGCTTTACCGGATAACAACAGCTACAAGAACTACGCCTCCCTCAAGCGCCCTTACGTGCTGTGGAACGTGGTCGCCACGCCCGAGCTGTCGCTGAAGCCCTTGCAGTGGTGCTTCCCGGTGGCCGGTTGCGTGAACTACCGCGGCTACTACAGCAAGGACGCCGCGATGGCCTACGCCAAGGATCTGAAGGCCGACGGCAACGACGTCGAAGTCGGCGGCGTGCCGGCGTATTCGACGCTGGGCTGGTTCAGCGATCCGCTGATCTCCACCTTCATCAACTACCCCGATGCCGAACTGGCGCGCATGATCTTCCACGAGCTGGCGCACCAGATCGTCTACGTGCAGGGCGACTCGCAGTTCAATGAATCCTTTGCCAGCACGGTCGAGGAAGCGGGCGTGGAGCGCTGGATGGACCGCTTCGGCAATCCGGGCATGCGTGACGCCTACGCGCGCTACAAGAGCCGCAAGCACGACTTCCTCGGCCTGCTGCTCAAGTACCGCAAGGCGCTCGAGCAGAACTATGGTGTGGTCGACCGCAGCGACAACGAAAAGCGTGCGGTCAAGGTGCGCCTGTTCCAGGAACTGAAGGACGAGTACCAGGTCCTGAAGGGCAACTGGGGCGGCTATGCCGGCTACGACCGCTTCTTCGAACAGCCGCTGTCGAACGCGCACCTGGCGTCGATCGCGACCTACGAAGACTTCGTCCCGGCTTTCCACGCCATGCTCAAACGTGACGGCAGTTTTTCGCGGTTTTACAAGTCGGTCAGGCAGCTCGCCGAGCTCGACCGCAAGGAACGTCACCGCATCCTGAAGGCGCTGGTGCCGCCGGCGCCGACCGCGCCCCTGATGGTGCAGCGCAGCGAGGCGCCGACCATGGGCGGACGCTAGAATTCATGTTCCAATTGCTTTAAAAATGCTTGCTATCGGGCGCGCTGCCCGATAGCATCATGGAAAGCAAACTAAGCACGACCGTGCGTTTTTTTCGGTTGGGCGGCCCAGACAGAATAATTACACTGGAGACAGGCACCCGATGGACAAGATTTGGCTGAAGTCGTACCCGCCCGGCGTTCCCGCGGAAATCGATCCCGACCAGTATGGCTCGCTCGTGCAGCTGCTGGAAGAATCGTTCCAGAAGTACGCCTCGAACAACGCCTTCGTCTGCATGGACAAGTTCCTGACTTACGCGGAACTGGACAGCATGTCGAAGCGCCTGGCTGCCTGGCTGCAAAGCCGCGGCATGGCCAAAGGCGCGCGCGTGGCGGTGATGATGCCGAACGTGCTGCAGTACCCGGTGGCGCTGGCCGCCATCCTGCGCGCCGGCTACACGGTGGTGAACGTGAACCCGCTGTACACGCCGCGCGAACTGGAGCACCAGCTGAAGGACTCGGGCGCCGAAGCCATCATCGTGCTCGAGAACTTCGCGCACACGCTGCAGCAGGTGATGGGCAAGACCCCGGTGCGCCACGTGGTGGTGGCGAGCATGGGCGAGATGCTGGGCGGCGCCAAGGGCATGCTGGTGAACTTCGTGGTCCGCTCGGTCAAGAAGATGGTGCCGGAGTTCTCGCTGCCGAGCAGCGTGCGCTTCAAGGACGCGCTGGCGCAGGGCGCGAAGATGCCCTTCCAGAAGGCGGAACTGAAGAACACCGACATCGCCTTCCTGCAGTACACGGGCGGCACCACCGGTGTGTCGAAGGGCGCGACCCTGACGCACCGGAACGTGATCGCCAACCTGCTGCAGTCGGAAGCCTGGTCGTCGGTGGCGATGAACCGCGAGCCGGTGGTCGAGCACCCCGTCATCGTGTGCGCGCTGCCGCTGTATCACATCTTCGCGTTGACGGTGTGCGCGCTGTGGGGCATGCGGGTGGGCGCGCTGAACATCCTGATCCCGAACCCGCGCGACATCCCGGGTTTCATCAAGGAGCTGGGCAAGTACAAGTTCAATGCGCTGCCGGCGGTGAACACGCTGTACAACGCGCTGGTGAACCATCCTGACTTCAGGCACTTGGATTTCTCGGGCCTGAAGCTGTCGAACGGCGGCGGCATGGCGGTGCAGCAGGCAGTGAACGACCAGTGGAAGACCGTCACCGGTTCGCACATCATCGAAGGCTACGGCCTGTCGGAGACTTCGCCAGTCGCTACGGCGAACCGCTGCGACATCGAGTCCTTCACCGGCACGATCGGCTTGCCGATCCCGTCGACCGAGGTGGCGATCCTGGACGACGACGGCAATGCGCTGCCGATCGGCAGCGTCGGCGAGATCGCGATCCGCGGTCCGCAGGTGATGGCGGGCTACTGGAACCGCCCGGACGAAACGGCCAAGGTCATGACGCCCGACGGTTACTTCAAGTCGGGCGACGTCGGCATCATGGACGAGAGCGGGTACGTGAAGATCGTCGACCGCAAGAAGGACATGATCCTGGTCTCGGGCTTCAACGTCTACCCAAACGAACTGGAAGGCGTGATCGCGGCGCACCCGGGCGTGATGGAATGCGCGGTGATCGGCGTGCCGGACGAGCACTCCGGCGAAGCGGTCAAGGTCTTCGTGGTCAAGAAGGACCCGAACCTGACGGCCGAGCAGCTGATGGACTACTGCAAGCGCGAGTTCACCGGCTACAAGAAACCGAAGTACATCGAATTCCGCAGCGAACTGCCGAAGACGAACGTCGGCAAGATCCTGCGGCGCGCACTGCGCGAGGAAAAGCAGGCAGCTTAAAACCGGCATGAACCCGTCGTCCCCGCGCAGGCGGGGACCCAAGGCAGAACTTGGGTCCCCGCCTGCGCGGGGACGACGTTTGTATAGATTGAAAAAAGAGGTAAGAACATGGACAAATTCTGGCTGGATTCGTACGAGGCGGGCGTACCGTCGGAGATCGACTGGACCCAATACCGCTCCCTCACGCACCTGCTGGAGGAAGCCTTCCGCAAGTACGCGGACCGCAAGGCCTACGCCTGCATGGGCAAGTCCATGACGTTTGCCGAACTCGACAAGCTGTCCGGCCAGATGGCGGCGTGGCTGCAGAGCCGCGGCCTGCAGCCGGGCGCGCGCGTGGCGATCATGCTGCCGAACGTGCTGCAGTATCCGGTGGCGATGGCCGCCATCCTGCGCGCCGGCTACACCATCGTCAACGTCAACCCGCTGTACACCGCACGCGAGCTGCAGCATCAGCTGAACGACTCGGGCGCCGAAGCCATCGTCGTGCTGGAGAACTTCGCGCACACGGTGGCCGAAGTGGTCGCGCAGACCAAGGTCAAGCACGTCATCGTCGGCACCATGGGCGACCTGCTGGGCGCCAAGGGCCTGATCGTCAACTTCGTGGTCCGCACCGTCAAGAAGATGGTGCCCGCATGGTCGATCCCGGGCGCGGTGCCGTTCAAGCGCGTGCTGGCCGAGGGCGCCCGCCAGACCCTCAAGCCGGTCCAGATCGGCCATGACGACGTCGCCTTCCTGCAGTACACCGGCGGCACCACCGGCGTGTCGAAGGGCGCGGTGCTGCTGCACAAGCACGTGATCGCCAACGTGCTGCAGAACGAAGCCTGGTTCGCCCCGACGCTGGCCAAGGCCGGCGCCGACCTGCAATTCGTGTGCGCGCTGCCGCTGTACCACATCTATGCGCTGACGGTCTGCGCCCTGCTGGGCATGCGCACGGGCGGCATGAACCTGCTGATTCCAAACCCGCGCGACATCGGCGGCTTCATCAAAGAGCTGCGCAGCTACCGCATCAACGTCTTCCCGGCCGTGAACACCCTGTACAACGGCCTGCTGAACAATCCGGAATTCGCCAGCCTCGACTTCTCGGGCCTGCTGGTCTGCCCGGGCGGCGGCATGGCGGTGCAGAAGCCGGTGGCCGACAAGTGGCTGCACGTGACCGGCATTCCGATCGTCGAAGGCTACGGCCTGTCCGAGACCTCGCCGGTGGTCTCCGCCAACCGCTGCGACATCACCGACTTCACCGGCACCATCGGCCTGCCGCTGCCGTCCACCGAGATCCGCATCCTCGACGAAGCCAGCAAGGAAGTCCCGTTCGGCACCGCCGGCGAGATTTCGGTGCGCGGCCCGCAGGTGATGGCCGGCTACTGGCAGCGTCCGGACGAAACGGCCAAGGTCATGACCCCGGACGGCTTCTTCAAGACCGGCGACATCGGCATCATGAACGAGCAGGGCTACATCAAGATCGTCGACCGCAAGAAGGACATGATCCTGGTCTCGGGCTTCAACGTGTATCCGAATGAGGTGGAAGAAGTCGTCGCCTCGCATCCGGGCGTGCTGGAAGTGGCCTGCGTCGGTGTGCCGGACCAGCACTCTGGCGAGGCCGTAAAACTGTACGTGGTCAAGAAAGACAAGGCGCTGACCAAGGACGACCTGCTGGCCTTCTGCAAGGAGCAGCTGACCGGCTACAAGCGGCCGAAGTATGTCGAGTTCCGCGAGACCCTGCCGAAGACCAACGTCGGCAAGATCCTGCGGCGCGAGCTGCGGGATGAGAAGCAGACGGCGTAAGACGTAGCCTAAAAACCGTCGTCCCCGCGCAGGCGGGGACCCAAGTTTGTTCGCTGTACGCTAGCTTAACTTGGGTTCCCGCCAAGGCGGCCGGCGAGGTCGGGAACGACGTGCAAAGGCTGTGGGCTGCCGCTCAAACGCTCGTAATCTCCACCCCCGCCTTCCCACTCTCGACCCTGAACGCCGCCAGCTCGCGCTGAATGGTCTTCGGATCCTTCACCTCATCCAACCCCATGAAGCGGGTCCGGGTCTCCTTCGGCGTCACTTCCAGCAGCATGTAACCCCGCCTGTCGCTGCGCCCGTACTTGATGTGCGGGTTCATCGCCACATACTGCGAAGTGCGCTGCTGCGGCCGCGAGCTCGAGGTCACCGAAGTACCGACGAATTCGGTCGCGATCACCGGGTTGTCTTTCGAGACCGGCCGATTGAAGTCCGCGCGCAGCTCGCTCGCGTAGAAGGTGTGGACGTCGCCGCCCAGCACCAGCGGATTCGCGGCCCGTGACGTCACCAGCGTATCGAACAGGCGCTTGCGCGCCGCCGGATAACCATCCCAGCCATCGGTCCAGAAACGGCCGTCGTCCGCCGCGGCGATCGGTACCTGGGTCGACTGTGCCATCAGGGTCTGCTGGGCGAGGATATTCCAGCGCGCCTTCGACGACGCGAGACCATCAGCCAACCAGGCTTCCTGCTCCCGGCCCAGCATCGTGCGCCGCGGATCGAGCAGTGAAGGGCAGGCGCGCGGCCCCACCGAATTCGAGCCGCCCAGGTTCTTGCCCGGACAGGCCTGATAAGCGCGGTACTGGCGGTCGTCCAGCACGTGGAAGCGCGCCAGCCGCCCCCAGTCGTAGCGCTGGAACATGCGCACGCTGGCGAAGCTGCGCGGCGGCGGCAGGCGCAGGGGCATGTGTTCGTAGAAGGCCTGGTAGGCCGCCGCACGGCGTGCCGCGAAGTCCTTCGATAAACGCTCGTCGCGGTCGGCGGCGTAGTCGTTGGCGACTTCGTGGTCGTCCCAGGTCACGATCCAGGGTGCGACGAGGTGCGCCGCCTGCAGGTCCGGGTCGGTCTTGTACTGGGCGTAGCGCTGGCGGTAGCTCGCCAGGTCGAACGACTCGTTCTGGCGCACGATACGCTCCCCTGGCTGCGGGTGCTGCACGTGAAACGCGCCCCACTCGTAAATGTAGTCGCCGAGGAAGGCGACCAGGTCCGGCTGGCTGTCGGCAATGTAGCGGTGCGCCGCATAGCTGCCGAACTCCCAGTGCTGGCAGGAGGCCACGGCCAGCTTCAGCAGGTCCGGCATCGTGTTCGCAGCCGGCGCCGTACGGGTGCGCCCGACCGGACTGACGGCATCGCCGAACAGGAAGCGATAAAAGTACCAGCGCCCCGGCTGCAGGCCGGTCACGTTGACGCGCACGCTGTGTGCCAGCTCGGGTGTGGCGACCGCGCTGCCTTTCGCGACGATGCGGCGGAAGGCTTCATCCTGCGCGACTTCCCAGCGCAAGGGCACGGCAAGCTTCGGCGCCGAGTTCGCATCGAGCGGATCGGGCAGGATGCGGGTCCACAGGATCACGGAATCCGGCAGTGGCGAGCCGGAGGCCACGCCGAGGCTGAAAGGATAGCCGGCCCCGTTCGATGGCGCCGCGCGCAGATTGGTGCAGCCGGCCGCAGTCAGGGCCGCGGCCAGGCGCGCCGCATCCAGCAGGAACAGGCGGCGCGGCGTCTGCATCCTCAGAGACTCAGTGCTCGATCAGCGATTCGAGCGGCGGCAGCTGGCGCGGCTTGCGGTCCGGGCCGGTGGCGACGTAGGTGAGGGTGGCCTCGGTCACTTTCACGACGTCCGTCTGCAGGCGGTTGCGCTCGGCGTAGACTTCGACGTAGACGGTAATCGAGGTATTGCCGACTTTGACCACGTCGGCGTAGAAGGACAGCAGGTCGCCGATGAACACCGGATTCTTGAACAGGAAGGAGTTCACGGCAATGGTGGCGACACGGCCATTCGCGCGGCGCACGGCCGGCAGCGAGCCGGCGACGTCGACCTGGGCCATGATCCAGCCGCCGAACACGTCGCCGTAGACGTTGGCATCGGAGGGGGCAGGCATCATCCGCAGCACCGGCATTTTTCCTTCAGGCAGTCGGGTGGTGGATGGCGTCTGGTTTTCTGGCTGGGTCATCTTGAAATCTCGGTAAAAGCTACAATCGTCCCGAATTGAACCATAAATAAAGAATCCCTGTCATGCGACGCTCTCCTCCCAGCTCATCCCTGCCGCCCGCGGCCGACCCGAATGCCAAGCGCAACGACTGGGCCGTGATCGGCACGCTGCTGCCTTATCTGTGGGTCTACAAATGGCGCGTGATGGCCGCCATGGTCTGCCTGATCGGCGCCAAGGTCGCGAACATCGGCGTGCCGCTGGTACTCAAGAATATCGTCGACAGCCTCAGCATCACGCCCTCGCACCCGTACGCGCTGCTGGTGCTGCCGCTCGGCGCCTTGCTCGCTTACGGCGCGCTGCGCTTCTCGACCACGCTGTTCACCGAGCTGCGCGAATTCCTGTTCGCGCGCGTGACCCAGCGCGCGGTGCGCACCATCGCGCTGAAGGTGTTCCGCCATCTGCACGCGCTGTCGCTGCGTTTTCACCTGAACCGCCAGACCGGCGGCATGACGCGCGATATCGAGCGCGGCACGCGCGGCGTCAGCTCGCTGGTGTCCTACTCGCTGTTCTCGATTCTGCCGACCCTGGTCGAGATCACGCTGGTGCTGGGCTACCTGGCCGCGCGCTACGACAAGTGGTTCTCGATCATCACCGCGGTGGCGCTGGTCACCTACATCACCTTCACCATCGTGGTCACCGAATGGCGCACCCACTTCCGCCGCACGATGAACGAACTCGATTCGAAGGCCAACACCAAGGCCATCGACTCGCTGATCAACTTCGAGACGGTCAAGTACTTCGGCAATGAGGACTATGAGGCCAAGCGCTACGACGAAGGCCTGCAGAGCTACGAGCGCGCCGCCGTGCATTCGCAGACCTCGCTGTCTTTCCTGAACTCGGGCCAGTCCTTGATCATTGCCGCCGCCGTCACCGCCATCCTGTGGCGCGCGACCCAGGGCGTGATCGACCGCACGATGACGCTCGGCGACCTGGTGCTGGTGAACTCCTTCATGCTGCAGCTGTACATTCCGCTCAACTTCCTGGGCGTGATCTACCGCGAGATCAAGCAGAGCCTCGCCGACATGGAACGTTTGTTCGGCCTGCTGGAGCAGCACCGCGAAGTGGCCGACGCGCCGGATGCGAAGCCGCTGGTCACGCGCGGCGCCCAGGTCGCGTTCTCGCACGTCGAATTCAACTACGACCCCAAGCGCCAGATCCTGTTCGACGTCGACTTCACGATCCCGGCCGGCACCACTACCGCCGTGGTCGGCCACAGCGGCTCGGGCAAGTCGACTCTCTCGCGCCTGCTGTTCCGCTTCTACGACGTGCAGCAGGGTGCGATCAGCATCGACGGCCAGGACATCCGCCACGTGACCCAGGACTCGCTGCGCCATGCGATCGGCATCGTGCCCCAGGATACGGTGCTGTTCAACGACAGCATCGAATACAACATCGCCTACGGCCGTCCGGGCGCGAGTCACGAAGACATCGTCGCCGCGGCGCGCGCGGCCTCGATCCACGACTTCATCGAGAGCCTGCCCGACGGCTATGCGACAATGGTGGGTGAGCGCGGCCTGAAGCTGTCCGGCGGCGAAAAGCAGAGGGTCGCGATCGCGCGCACGCTGCTGAAGAACCCGGCGATCCTGATCTTCGACGAAGCGACATCGGCCCTCGACTCGAAGTCGGAGCAGGCGATCCAGACGCAGCTGAAGGAAATCGCGAAGCAGCGCACGACGCTCGTGATCGCGCACCGCCTGTCGACCATCGCCGACGCGCACCAGATCCTGGTGCTCGACCACGGCCGCATCGTCGAACGCGGCACGCACGCACAGCTGATCGCGCAGCGCGGGCTCTACCAACAGATGTGGGACCGGCAGCAGGCAAGACAGGACGAAGACCTGGCATCGCCGCCGCTGGAACTGGAACAAGAACAGGAATAAACATGGAAAACCAGATCGTCGAGATCGACATGGCCGCCGTCGGCCACGGCAATCCGGCCTGGATCGCCGCGCTCGAAGCGGGGAAGGTGCTGTACTTCCCGAACTTCGGCGAGCACGGCTTCGCACCGCGGAAGGAAGAGCTGGCGCTGTTTCGCGAAGACATCCGCGACCCCAAGATCCGCAACATCAGCCTCGACGCGAACGGCCGGCTGAAAGGCGTGGTCGGCGACGAGGCCACGCAGGCGCTGGCGACCGGCATGGTCAGGCGCTTCCGCGACGAGGCGGAAGGCCTGCTGGGCAAGCTGGTGCCGCGCTATACCGAACACCTGCGCCGCGGTTCCGCCAGCTTCCGCCCATCGAAGGTCGAGACCCGGGTCCAGTCCTGGCGCGCCGACGACCGCCGCCTGCACGTCGACGCCTTCCCATCGCGCCCGAACCGCGGCGAGCGTCTGCTGCGCGTGTTCACCAACGTGAACCTGGAAGGCGTGCCGCGCGTGTGGCGCGTGGGCGAACCCTTCGAAGACGTGGCGCGCCGCTTCCTGCCGCGCGTGAAGCCGTACGTGGCGTGGCAGGCCAAGGCGCTGAACGCGCTGCACGTGACGAAATCGCTGCGCAGCGAGTACGACCACCTGATGCTGCAGCTGCACGACGCCATGAAGTCCGACCTCGACTACCAGAAGGATGCGCCGCAGGTGACCTTCGGCTTCCCGCCCGGCTGCGCCTGGGTGTGCTTCTCGGACCAGACCTCGCACTCGGTGATGTCGGGGCAGTTCATGATGGAATACACGGCGCAGCTGTCGCCGGCGCAGCAATACGACAAGGATGCGAGTCCATTGGCGATCCTGACCAGGCTGCAGGGCCATGCGCTGGTGTAAGAGGTTGGCTGGGCTGCTGGGCGTCCTGTGCATGGCCGGCACGGCATCGGCCGCCGACATGCCCTGCGACGACAAGGTCTACACGGCGCTGGGACAGCAACTGCATATCAAGGCCCTGCTGGCCGCCGATCGCGCGGAGCGCATCGCTTCGCAAGCGTGCAAACCCTGGCCGCACAAGGACACGGTCCTGCTGTCGGCGCTCGCTTTTAACGAAGGCAAAGCGAAGGACGTAAAAACCCTGCTGGTGGCCACCATCGACCGGCGCAGCATGAAGGTGCTGAGCAGTCATCGCGAAAGGGTCGAAGAGGACGCCCTGGTCGGGTTCGGCGACAGCAGCCTGAAATTCGATACCGCCGCTTACCGCTTGAACGCCGATGTGGTCGCGTTCGGTGTCAGGTTCAACAGCGCGGCAGGGGGCGCAAGCTGCCCGGAAGCGGGCTGGGAAGACGAGCTCACCCTCTACGTGCCCGCAGGCGCCACGCTCAAGCCGGTCCTGCACCTGGCGATGCACAAGTACCAGGCTTTGAAGGGATGCGTGGGCATGCCTTCCGAAGACATGGTCCTGGAAGACGCCAACCTGAGCATCGCCCTGGAAAAAACGGTTTCGCACGGTTATGCCGACTTGTCGGTCCGGGCGGCCATCGAGGGTAGCGCCGGCAAAAAGGGCAAGGCGCCGCTGTCGAGAGTGGAGCGCCGTGTGCTTCGCTTTGACGGCAGGCAGTACCAGTTGGGGAAGGACGCGCCCTGGTGGATGCAGTTTTGAAAATGAAAAACCGCTCGGATGAGCGGTTTTTTTGTAAGTAGAGTAGGCACTCCCGTGCCCACGCATGCGGATCAATACGTGTAAAACATCCGCTGAATCTCTTTGGTGCTGTTGGTCTTGGTCAGCGCCAGCATCAGCAGAATACGTGCCTTCTGCGGGTTCAAAGTATCCGACACCACGAAGTCCAGCTGGTCGTCGTTGGCTTCGCCGTTGCGCGCCACGATGCCCTGGCCGACGCGGCTCGAGCGCACGATGATCACGCCTTTTTCGCGCGCGGCGGAGAGGGCGGGGCGCACCTTGGTCGGCAGGCTGCCGTCGCCGACGCCGGCGTGCACCAGGCCCTTGGCACCGGCGGCAACGAAGGCGTTCACCGCGGTCGGGCCGACGTTGGCGTAGGTGTAGGCGATCTCCACGGCCGGCAGCGCATCGAGCTTCGAAATATCGAACTCGGTATCGACGGTGTGCTTGCGGGTCGAGGCGCGGTAGAAGTGCGGCTGGTTGCCGACCACGTAGCCCAGCATGCCCAGTTCCGGCGACTTGAAGGTATCCGTGGTGACGGTGTTGGTCTTGGTGACTTCGCGCGCGGCGTTGATCTGGTCGTTCATCACCACCAGCACGCCCTTGCCGATCGCGTCCGCGCTGCCGGCGGTCAGCACCGCGTTGTACAGGTTGATCGGGCCATCGGCCGAGATCGCGGTCGACGGACGCATCGCGCCCACCACCACCACCGGCTTCCTGCTCTTGACGACCAGGTTCAGGAAGTAGGCGGTTTCCTCGATCGTGTCGGTGCCGTGGGTGATCACGATGCCGTCCACGTTCGGCTGCGCCAGCAGGACGTTGACGCGCTTGGCGAGGGTCAGCCACTGCTCGTTGCCCATGTTCTCGCTGGCGATCTGGAACACCTGCTCGCCGCTGACGTGGGCGACCTTCTGCAGCTCCGGCACGGCGTTGATCAGGGCCTGCACGCCGACCGTCGCGGCGGTGTAGCCGACGGTGGTGGTGCTGGTCGCGCCGGTGCCGGCGATGGTGCCGCCGGTGGCAAGGATCACGACGTTCGGCAGTTTGGCCGGGGCGGCGGTCTGGGCCTGGGCAGCCAGCGCGAACAGGCAGAGGAAGAGCGCGAACAGCGAGCGCGCGGATTTCAGGTAGGTCATGTGGTCTCCATAATCACCCGTCGTTCCCGCGGAAGCGGGAACCCATGCTGAGCCTGTGTCATCGATTCAGTATGGATTCCCGCTTTCGCGGGAATGACGGTTTTGAGGTCGTCTATAAAAAAAGGCTTCCCATCCCTGGAAAGCCTTGTCTGGTGCGGGATACGCTCAGCGCAGCGGTGCAGTCGCAACGTCCTGGCCAGCCGCCTTCGGATCGGTCAGCTCGCCTTCCCACTTCGCGACCACGGCGGTGGCGATGCCGTTGCCGATCACGTTGGTGGCCGAGCGCGCCATGTCCAGGAAGTGGTCGATGCCCAGCAGGAGCAGCAGGCCGGCTTCCGGAATCTGGAACTGGTTCAGGGTCGCGGCGATCACCACCAGCGAGGCGCGCGGCACGCCGGCCATGCCCTTCGAGGTCAGCATCAGCACCAGCATCATCGTGATCTGGGTCGACAGCGGCACTTCGATGCCGTAGGCCTGGGCGATGAAGATGGTGGCGAAGGTGCAGTACATCATCGAGCCGTCGAGGTTGAACGAGTAACCGATCGGCAGCACGAAGGCGGCCAGGCGGTTCTTCACGCCGAAGCGCTCGAGGCCTTCCAGGGTTTTCGGGAACGCCGCTTCCGACGAGGCACAGGTGAAGGCCAGGATGGTCGGCTCGCGCAGTTCGCGCAGCAGCTGCAGGATGCGCGGGCCGACGAACAGGATGCCGATCCCGATCAGCAGGATCCACAGCAGCACGATGCCGAGGTAGAACTCGCCCATGAACACGCCATAGGTCGACAGCACGCCGACGCCGCTCTTGGCGATCACGCTGGCCACCGCCGCGAACACGGCCACCGGGGCGAAGTTCATGACGTAGCCGGTCACTTTCAGCATCACGTGGGCGGCGCCGTCGATGGCGTCGATCAGCGGGGTGGCGCGCGCGCCCACGGCGGCGGCGCCGGTGCCGAAGAAGATCGAGAAGATCACGATCTGCAGGATCTCGTTCTTGGCCATGCCGTCCACGATCGAGGCCGGCACCAGGTGGGTGATGAATTCCTTCAGCGTCAGGCCGGTCACGGCGATGCCCGAGGATTCCGTCACGGCCGGCAGGTGGCCGGCGGCCGCCATCGCATCGCCCGGACGGAACAGGTTCACCAGGATGAGGCCCAGGGTCAGCGACAGGATCGAGGCGATGACGAACCAGCCCAGCGCCTTGACGCCGATACGGCCGACTTCCGATGCGTCGCCCATCTTGGCGATGCCGACCACCAGGGTCGAGAACACCAGCGGCGCGATGATCATCTTGATCAGGCGGAGGAAGAGTGTGGTCACCAGCGACAGCGTGTCGGCGAAGCCGGCCGGATTTTCGAGGTAATTGTGCGCGACGTAGCCGACGGCGATGCCGAGCACCAGCCCCACGAGGATGTAAGTGGTCAGGCGGTTTCGATTCTTCATAGGGCTTCCTTCTGGTGATGGCGGCGCGGCGGAACCGGCGGAGATGGTCCGGCCTGTTCCTGTGGCTGATCGGGCAAAATCAGGGTGGTTTTGCCAGACATGCCAATTGATACTGATATCTTGACAAGTTCCGCAGTATCCTAGGGGCCGATGGTGCTGTCAAGCACGCTCAAACGCATACAACACGCACATAAGCACATGATTGAAATAGACAATGTCAGCAAGTGGTACGGCAGCTTCCAGGTCCTCGGCGACTGCAGCACGCGGGTGGCGCGCGGCGACGTCGTGGTCGTGTGCGGCCCCTCCGGTTCCGGCAAGTCGACCCTGATCAAGACCGTCAATGGCCTTGAACCCTTCCAGCAGGGCAGCATCCGCGTCGACGGCACCTCGGTCGGCGATCCGGCCACCCATCTGCCGGCGCTGCGGGCGAAGATCGGCATGGTGTTCCAGAACTTCGAGCTGTTCCCGCATCTGTCGGTGCGCGACAACCTCAACCTGGCCCAGGTGAAGGTGCTGAAGCGCTCGCGCGAGGAAGCCACCGCCAACGGCCTCAAATACCTGGAGCGGGTCGGCCTGCTGGCGCACCAGGACAAATTCCCCAGCCAGCTCTCGGGCGGCCAGCAGCAGCGCGTGGCGATCGCACGGGCGCTGGCGATGGACCCGATCGCGATGCTGTTCGACGAACCGACCTCGGCGCTCGACCCGGAGATGGTGGGCGAGGTGCTGGACGTGATGACCGGCCTGGCCCAGGACGGCATGACGATGATGGTGGTGACCCACGAGATGGGTTTTGCGCGGCGGGTGGCCGACCGCATCCTGTTCATGGACCAGGGCCGCATCGTCGAGGAAAGCGCCAAGGACGATTTTTTCACCGCGCCGAAGTCGGAACGGGCGCGCGAATTCCTCGCGCGGATCATTCACTGATCAGGCGCCGAGGGTGCTCAGGTCCAGCCGGCGTACCTTGTAAATGAACGAGGTCGCGGCATCCGAGGTGAGCACTTCGATGCTGCCGCCGTGCGCCTGCGCGATCTCGGCCACGATGAACAGTCCCAGGCCCAGGCCTTCATGCGACACCTTCGCAGCGCCGCGCCAGAACGGCTTGAACAGCTGGCGCTTGACCTCGTCCGGGATGCGCGGGCCGGCATTCGTGACCGTCAACTGGAACACGCCCTGTTCCTCGCCGGCGCAGACGCGCACAGGCCGCAGTGGGTCGCCGTGCACCAGCGCGTTGTTGAGCAGGTTCGACAGCATTTGCCGCATCCGGTCGCTGTCGCACAGCAGGCCGGACACGGGCTGCAGATGGGCGTCGATACGGCGCTCGGGGTGAAGGCTGCGCATGACCTCGACCACCTGCCCGAAGACCAGGTGCAGCCCGTCCTCGCGGCGCAGCTCGACGTCGATGTCGCCGCCCATGCGCCCGTGCGTGAAGTCGACCACGTTGTCGACCAGCGAAGAAATGCGGTCCGCACTGCGTCCGATATGGTCGAGCAGGGCCTGCATCGCGCTGTCGGGCTGCTTGCGCTTGCCGACTTCCACCGCCATCGAAATCGAATCGAGCGGCGTGCGCAGGTCGTGCCCCAGCACGGCGATCAACTGCTCGCGCAGTTCCGCGGTATCGCGTTCGTCGTCCAGCCGGTCGCGGGTGTCGGTCAGCTGCACATCGGCCTCCATCTGCAGCGAGATCAGCTGGGCAAACAGGGTCATGCTGTTGGTAATCGCCGGCGTCGACAGTCTGGCCGGCTTCGGATCGAGCCCGCACAGCGTGCCGAAATAGCTGCCGTCCTGGCGGAAGATCGGGATCGAGATGTAGCTCTCGAAGCCATACATGCGCGGCGTGTGGTGGTTGCAGTAGGTGGCGCTGGCGCTCACGTGGTCGATGATGACCGCCTTGCGGGTGTCGCGCACTTCCTCGCACAGCGTGGTCGTGACGTCCAGCTCGCCGCCGACCTGGAGACCGAAATTCAGCTTGTCCAGCACCGCACAGGCATGCCAGCTGTCCTGCGTGACTCGGGCAATGCAGACGAAGGCCAGGCCCGTGATCGTGGCCACCGTTTCCAGGATGGTCGGCACCGCGCCCATGGCCTGGATCGACGCGATGTCGCGTGTGACTGTCTCCTGCATTTCCGTCCCCTTATTTATTAAGGCGACATGCTAGCACCATGCTTCGGTGCCGGGGTCTTTACAGGTTGCGGAGCACCAGGCTGGCGCCGCCAGCGATGAGCACCACCCAGATCGCCTGCTTGATGCGCTCGGCGGGCAGGCGCTGGTGCAGGCGGTTGCCCAGGTACAGACCGCCCAGGGCGCAGGGCAGCAGCACGGCGGCCAGCAGCGGCAGCGATTCCTGTTGATAGAGGCCGGCGCCGGAAAACAACAGCAGCCGCGCCACTGCGCTGAAAAACAACACTCCGCTGATGGTGGCGCGCAAGGTCAGCTTGTCCGGCAGGCGCCGGGTCAGGTAGATCGTGTAGAACGGGCCGCCGGCGCCGAACAGGGCGGTGAAGATGCCGCCGAGCGTGCCGAAGGGCGCGGCCCAGGCGCCCGCCAGCGGCTGCGGTTTGCCGCGCACCAGCAGGCTCCAGGCCGCATAGCCGAGGATGAACATGCCGAGGATCACCAGCAGCATGCGCTCGGGCGCCTTGACCAGGGCCAGCACCCCGACCGCCATCCCGCCCAGCATGAAGGGGATGAGGCGCAGGGCTTCGCGGCGTTCGATGAAACGGCGGTTCTTCAGGCCGAGCAGCAGGCCGGAGGCCAGGTCGAACACCAGCATCAGCGGCACCGCCATGCGCAGCGGGATCACCAGCACCAGCATCGGCATGGCCGTGATGGTCGAGCCGAAACCGGTCAGGCCGAAGACCGTGTAGGCGAACACGATGATGAACGCGAGCGGGGCCAGCGTGTCGATTCCGATTCCCATGCCGAACTGTGGACGCGAAGTGTGACTGTTAAATACGTGAAGTTTAACGTGATCCACACTTTTTAGTACTTTAAGGAAACGTATCGTGCGCACCCCGGGCCGGCGCGTGCCGCCAGAGTGGCTACGGTAGAATGTCGGGGTTTCGCAATCCGAGAGCCGCCATGTCCACCATCGAATCCCCCGACACCATCACCCTCATCCGCCCCGACGACTGGCACCTGCACCTGCGCGACGGCGCGCACATGGCCAGCGTGCTGCCGCACACCGCGCGCCAGTTCGCCCGCGCCATCGTCATGCCGAACCTGAAGCCGCCGGTCACCACCGCGGCGGACGCCACGGCCTACCGCGAGCGCATCCTGGCCGCGCTGCCGGCAGGGATGCGCTTCGAGCCGCTGATGACCCTGTATCTGACCGACAACACGGACCCGGACGAGATCCGCCGCGCCCAGGACACCGGCTTCATCCACGCGGTCAAACTGTACCCGGCGGGCGCCACCACCAACTCGGCGGCCGGCGTAACCGACCTGCGCAAGTGCTACAAGACGCTCGAGGTGATGCAGGACCTGGACATGCCGCTGCTGGTGCACGGCGAAGTCACGAACCACGACATCGACCTGTTCGACCGCGAAGCCGTGTTCATCGAACGCGTGATGCGCCCGCTGCGCCGCGACTTCCCGGAACTGAAGATCGTGTTCGAGCACATCACGACCCGCGACGCCGCCCAGTACGTGGCCGAGGCCGAAGGTCCGATTGCCGCGACCATCACGGCCCACCACCTGCTGTACAACCGCAACGAGATCTTCAAGGGCGGTATCAACCCGCACTACTACTGCCTGCCGGTCCTGAAGCGCGAAGAACACCGCCTGGCGCTGGTCACGGCCGCCACCAGCGGCGACGAGCGCTTCTTCCTCGGCACCGACTCGGCACCGCATGCCATCCACGCCAAGGAAAGCGCCTGCGGCTGCGCCGGCTGCTACACGGCCCTGCACGCAATGGAGCTGTACGCCACCGCCTTCGAACAGGCCGGCGCGCTCGATAAACTGGAAGCCTTCGCCAGCCTGAACGGCCCGGCCTTTTATGGCCTGCCGGTGAACGAGGACACTGTCACCCTCAAGCGCGAGACCTGGACCATTCCGGCCAGCGTACCGATGGGCGAGACCGAGCTGGTGCCGCTCGACGCCGGCCAGCAGCTCCACTGGAAGATGCTGTAAGCGCGCATGTTCGCGGAGATCGACTGGACGCGCGCGTGGTATGACGCGGTGCGTCCCGCCTTCGACAGCCTGGCGCCGGCCGCTTCGTTCATCGACCGGTTCAATGCGAATGCGGCCAGGCTGGGCCTGCAGAACCACCGCGGCCAGCCTGTCCGGTTCGTGCCCCAGTCCGAACTGCCGCCGGATACCGCCTACGAAGAATTCATCGGCGCCACCGGCTGCGTGCCGACGCGCGAGAACCTGCACGACTTCTTCAACGGCCTGGTGTGGCAGACTTTCCCGCTCATCAAGCGCGAGCTGAACGCGCTGCAGGCCGCGCAGATCGCCGCTGCCGGCGTGGGCAAGTCGCGGGGACCGGCGCGCGACGCCGCCACCATTTTCGACGAGAACGCCGCGCTGCTGGTGGTGCGCGACGGCGATGCCGGGCGCACGCTGGTCGAGGGCCTGCGCGCGCACCGCTGGCACGACACGCTGTTCGCACAGCGCGAGCGCTTCGGTGCCGGCGCGGATGCCGAAGTCTGGCTGTTCGGCCACGCGCTGATGGAAAAGCTGGTGGCGCCGCGCAAGGCGATCACCGCGCACACGCGGGTGCTGTTCGCGCCTGATGCCTGGTTCGGCCTGGCCTGGGAAGACCGGCGCGCCTGGATCGACATGCAGGTGGCCGGCCAGCTGTGCGCCGAAGGCTTGAGCACCGCCGGCTTCACGCCGCTGCCGGTGCTGGGCGTGCCCGGCTGGTGGGCAGATCAGGGCGACGCCTTTTATCTCGACGAGACCGTATTCCGGCCCAAGCGGCCGGCCAAAGACCAGACTTAGGAGGAAGCATGACGGATGTGGTTCGCTGGGGCATTCTCGGCACCGGCAAGATCGCCAGGGCCTTTGCCAATGCATTGAAGGACACGCCGGGCGCGGTGCTGGCCGGCGTCGGCTCGCGCAATCTGGAGAGCGCGCAGACTTTCGCCGACGAATTCGGTGGTGCGGCGTATGGTTCGTATGAAGCGCTGGCGCAGGCCGGGGACATCGACCTGGTCTACGTCGGCACGCCGCACCCGGCCCACGTCGCCAACGTGCGCCTGGCCCTGAACGCGGGCAAGGGCGTGCTGTGCGAGAAACCCTTCACCATGAACCGTCATGAGGCGGAAGAACTGGTGGCGCTGGCGCGTGCCAAAAAGCTGTTCTTGATGGAGGCGATGTGGACGCGCTTCATGCCGGCGCTGGCCGAGGTGCGCCGCGTGGTGGAATCCGGCGAAATCGGCAAGGTCACGCAGGTGATCGCGGACCTCGGTTTCAAGGCCGATTTCGGCCATGAGCACCGTGTGTTCAATCCGGTGCTGGGCGGCGGCGCGCTGCTCGACCTGGGCATCTATCCGCTGTCGATCGCGGTGGCGCTGCTCGGTCCCGTCGCGGCGGTGGCGGCGCAGGCCGAGATCGGCCCGACCGGCGTCGACGAGCAGACCGGCTTCATGCTGCGCCACGTGAATGGCGGCATGTCGGTGTGCAGCTGCTCGCTGCGCGCCCGCCTGCCGAGCGAGCTGACGATCGCCGGCGAGAAGGGCCACGTGCGCATGAACACCATGTTCCACCGCGCCCAGACCGTGACGGTGGCGCGCGCCGACGGCATCTCGCGCACCGTGCCCACGCCTTTCCTGGGCAACGGCTACGTGCACGAAGCGGTCGAAGCGCAGCGCTGCTGGCAGGCGGGCCTGATCGAGAGCCCCGGCATGACCCACGCGGACACGCTGGCCCTGATGGGCGTGATGGATGAAGTGCGGCGCCAGATCGGCGTGCACTATGCAGCAGACGACGCTGCAAGCAACGAATAAACCAACAAGGAGAAAAACCATGAAACGCGATCCCCGTTCCACCAGCCGCATGCGGCGCCTGAATACCCGCCAGCGCAAGAAGCAGCGCGTCGGCGAGTTCAAGGAGCACTGCTTCGACATCGAACTGGTGTTCAACAGCCCGATGCGCGGCGAGCCTTACCACGACTTCATCAACGACTTCTTCGGCTTCCTCGAGCAGCGCGGCCTGCTGGGCGGCGGCTTCGGCGGCAAGGAGCCGTTCACCGAGACCGAAGGCGTGATCGCCAACATCGAGCGCGGTTCGCCCGGCGAAGAAGACCGCGAGGCGGTGGTGCAGTGGCTGCGCGGCCGCCCCGAAGTGACGGATGCGCGCGCCAAGGACTTCAAGGACGCCTGGCACGGCTACGGCTTCTGAAAATACGCAGGCATAGCCGAGTTGTAAGCATTTGTCAGCGCGGTAAGGCTTTGTAAAGGCCGTCAACAGGGCAGCGGGGGTCGTCGTTTTAGGGACAAGTGACACGCAAACGTGCACTGACAACCCCGAGACAAAACTGAGGACCACATCATGCAAAAGACCATCGCTACCCTGATCGCCGGCCTGTTCGCCACCGCAGCATTCGCAGCACAAACGCCTGCAACGACCACCCCGACGGCTACCACCCCGGCAGTGGCGAAGGCTGAAGCCAAGCAGGAAAAGCAGGCTGCCAAAGCAGAAGTGAAAGAAACCAAAGCTGCTGCCAAGGCCGACGTCAAGGAAACGAAGGAAACCGCGAAGGCCGACGTGAAGGACGCCAAAGCCGCCGCCAAGACCGACGTCAAGGAAGCGAAGGCCGACGCCAAGGCGACCAAGGAAGCCGCCAAAGCCGATGTGAAGGAAGCCAAGGCCGAGCACAAGGCAGCCAAGGCTGAACACAAAGCCGAAGCGCACAAAGACACCACCGTTGCTGCCGCCACCCCGGCCAAGTAATCGCGCTCATCCCGAATGACAGGCCTGCATGACGCGGGCTTGTCGACAGCTTACCGTGAGGACCACCACCATGAAAAAGACCATCGTTACCGTGATCGCCGGCCTGTTCGCCACCGCTGCATTCGCACAAGCGCCCGCTCCGAAAACCGCCGTGCTGGTGCCCACTGCCGAAGTGACCAAGGCCAAGACCAGCGATACCAAAGCCGCCCAACCTGCCGCAGCCGCCAAGACCGATACCAAGGCCGCCAAGACCGACACCAAAACCGACGTCAAGGAAACCACTTCCGCCGACGCGAAGGCCGCCAAGGCCGAGCCCAAGAAAACCAAGCACACCAAGACCGCACACAAGACCACGCATAAAACCAGCGTGAAGACCGACGGCGACACCGGCAGCGAGACCGCGACCGCCACCGAAGCTGCGGCCCCGGCAACGCCTGCTACCCCGGCCGTTTCCGCTACCCCGGCTACGCCGACCACGACCGCAACGCCGGCCACCCCGGAAACCTCGGACACCCCGGCGGCACCGGCCACCCCTGCCGTCCAGGCCAGCCCGGCGACGCCTGCAACGCCTGCCGCGCCGACCACCCCGGCCAAGTAATCGCGTTCACCGCACGAAAAGCCCGCCGATCCAGGCGGGCTTTTTTATTGGTGCGCGCTGGCGCAGACATGCATATCCGGTTTTGTTTGACACTACCGGCGGGCGCATCGATACTTTTCGCAGTCCCCTCTCCATAAAGGAAAAACCATGATCCGCCGCGCCATCCTGCTCGCCGCCTGCCTGTGTGCGGCCCAATCCAGCTTCGCGGATCCGGTGCCGGTCCCTGCGGACAAAGCCGCCTACGTGGGCGAATGGCTGGGCAAGGACATGCGGCTGAACATCAAGCAGGACGGCCACGTCGAGTACAAGCGCAAGCAGCCCGGCAAGAACCTGGACCTCAACATCGACCTGCAGGGTTTTAACGGCGATAACTTCGACGTTGGTTTCAGCCTGATGCGCTCGACCTTCGTGGTCAGCAAACCGCCGCATCGCGAGGGCGGCAAGATGAAGATGACGGTGGACGGCGTCGAGCTGACCAGAACCGAATAAATCAGGCTGTCACGCGCACTGCCGGCGCGCGCCGCGCCGCCAGCACCACCCACGCCGCCAGGGCCAGCTCGATCAAGTTGGCCGCACGCTCCACGATGAAGGCCGTCGATCCGGCGGCATCCTGCACCTTCGAGTACATCATGCACAGGTTCAGCACCATGTGCAGGAGCACGCACAGCCACAGGCTGCCGCTACGGTAGCGCACCGCGGTGAACATCATGCCGCACACGGAGGTCACCAGCATCTGCCCGGCGGCGGTCCGCCAGTCGGCGCCCATGAAGCCGTGGATCAGGTGCATGGCGCCGAACAGCAGGCCGTTCAGGACGATGGCGCGCCAGACCGGCAGCGACAGCAGCAGCGCGAAGATCACGCCGCGGAACAGCAGCTCTTCGCCGAAGGCATTGAAGAGCTGGATGCTGAAGTCGGAGAACAGCTGGCCGGCGCCGGCGCTGCGCAGGCCCCAGGGCAGGAACAGCACGGCGGTCGACAGGCTGGCCAGGAACACCGGCTCCAGTCGGATGCGGTCCAGGCCCAAGGCCAGCCGCTGCCACATCCCGAAGTACTGGGCCAGCACCAGCGGGTAGATGATGGTGGAGGCGAAGGCGACCAGCTTGACCTTGCCGTGGGCTTCGGGCGGCGCCAGGCTGAAGCCGAACTTCAGGATCAGGATGGTCAGCAGGAATTGGCCGACGGCGCAGGCGATGGCGAAGGGGACCGGATTTTCCGTATTCGGGGTGGCGGTGTGCATGGCGGGTCTCGTTGTTGTTGTATTGACGAGCGCACTGTAGGGAATCGTGCTGCGCGGGACCATGCATTTGCGACAAACGGCAGAATTCGCGGAACAGGCCGTTTCGGCAAGCGGTGTACATTAGGGGCTACGACCAAGCGGAGGGCTATTCGCATGAAAACGACCATCGCCATTCTGGGCGCCTGCGTGCTTGCCGGCGCCGCCTGGGCCCAGACGGTGCCTGCCCAGGCGCCGTCCCAGACCACCACACCGGATTCGAGCACGTCGCCGGCTGTCGCCACGGCCGCCGCCGCGCACGAGAAGGACGCCGCGAAGGCTGGCGCCAAGGATGCCAAGTCCGGCGCCAAAGCTGGGAAGACCAGGAACAAGGCAAAGGACAAGACCAAAACCGACAAGAAGCCCAGGCCGGACGACGGCCACGCCAGCAAGCAGGACACCACGGCCTGAGGCTGGCGGCCTGCTTACACCTTGAGGAACTCCTCGCGTCCGCCCAGCCAGCGCAGCAGGTGGGCATCGACGATGGCTTCAAGCTCCGGCCGGTCGGATGCCAGCAGCCAGGCCGCCACGTCGCGCGCCTGCTCGACGATCCACTGGTCGGTCTCCAGGTTGGCGAAGCGCAGCATGGCTTCGCCGGACTGGCGCGCGCCCAGGAATTCGCCGGGGCCACGAATCTCCAGGTCGCGGCGCGCGATCTCGAAGCCGTCGGTGGTCTCGCGCATCGTCATCAGGCGCTGCTTGGCCACCTGGCCGAGCGGGCTCTGATACAGCAGCAGGCAGACGCTGGCCGCCGAACCGCGGCCCACGCGCCCGCGCAGCTGGTGCAGCTGCGACAGGCCGAAGCGCTCGGCATGCTCGATCACCATCAACGAAGCGTTCGGCACGTCGACCCCGACCTCGATCACGGTGGTGGCCACCAGCACGTGCACGTGGCCGGCCGAGAAGGCGTCCATGATCACCTGCTTCTCGGCCGGCTTCATGCGGCCGTGGACCAGGCCCACCACCAGGTCGGGCAGCGAGGCGGCCAGGGTCTCGAAGGTGTCGGTGGCGGTCTGCAGCTGCAGCGCTTCCGATTCTTCGATCAGCGGACACACCCAGTAGACCTGGCGGCCTTCCAGCGCCGCGGCGTGCACGCGCTCGATCACCTCGTCGCGCCGGTTCTGGTCGATGGCGCGCGTGACGATGGGCGTGCGGCCGGGCGGCAGCTCGTCGATGACCGAGACTTCGAGGTCGGCGTAGTAGGTCATCGCCAGCGTGCGCGGGATCGGCGTGGCCGACATCATCAACTGGTGCGGCACCAGGCCGTCGCTGCCCTTGTTGCGCAAGGTGAGGCGCTGGCCGACGCCGAAACGGTGCTGCTCGTCGACCAGCACCAGGCCGAGTTTTGCGAACTGCACCGAATCCTGAATGAGGGCGTGGGTGCCGATCACCAGGTTGGCTTCGCCGGTTTCGGCCATCTCGCTGGCCGCCTGCTTTTCCTTCTTTTTCAAGCTGCCGGTCAGCCAGGCGACCTTCACGCCCAGCGGTTCCATCCAGGCCGCGATCTTGCGGAAGTGCTGCTCGGCCAGGATCTCGGTCGGCGCCATCAGCGCGGCCTGGTAGCCGCTGTCGATGGCCTGGGCGGCCGCCAGCGCCGCGACCACGGTCTTGCCGCTGCCGACGTCGCCCTGCAGCAGGCGCTGCATCGGGTAGCTCTCATGCAGGTCCTTGCTGATCTCCTGCACCACGCGCGCCTGGGCGTTGGTCAGCTTGAACGGCAGCGCGTGCAAAAACGCTTCGGACAGGGCGCCGACGGTACCCAGCTGCGGCGCGCCCTTTTCGCGGCGCGCCTGCTGGGCGCGTTTCAAGGACAGCTGCTGCGCCAGCAGTTCGTCGAACTTCACGCGGGTCCAGGCCGGGTGGGTTTTTTCGATCAGCGCATTCTCGTCGACGTCCGGCGGCGGGTAGTGCAGCAGGCGCACGGCCGGCTGGAACTCGGCCAGCGACAGCTTTTCGCGCACCGCTCGCGGCACGGTGTCGGTCCAGTCGACGCGCTTCATGGCGTCCGCGATCGCACGCCGCAATACCGTCTGCGACAGGCCTTCGCCGGCCGGGTAGACCGGCGTGAGGGAGGCCGGCAGCGGCGCGCCCTCGTTGACGATCTTATAAACCGGGTGGACCATCTCGGCGCCGAAGAAGCCGTGGCGCACCTCGCCGCGTGCGCGCACGCGCGTGCCTTCCGCCAGCTGCTTGACCTGGCTGCCGTAGAAATTCATGAAGCGCAGCTGGATGTCTGAAGTCTCGTCGGCGATCGACACCAGCAGCTGCTTGCGCGGCTTGTAGGTGATTTCATTCTTGGTCACGACGCCTTCGACCTGCGACACGTGGCCGCCGCGCAGGCAGGCCTCGCGCACGGGCACGATCTCGGTTTCGTCCTCGTAGCGCATCGGCAGATGCAGCACCAGGTCCATGTCGGTGCGCAGGCCGAGCTTGGCGAGTTTGCTCTCGATGGTCTTCTGGACCGGCGTTGCTGCTTTGGCTTTTGGCTTGGCGGCGGCTTTGGCCGGGGCTTGGTCCGCGGCTGTGTCTTTGGTTGCGGGCATAAAGGCTGGTGTAAAATAGAGGGTTCGCCGCATACGCTTGAGCTTATATTGTAAGGCTCCTGGCACTGTTTTCCCATCATGAGCAGAATCTACTCCCTCTCCGATTTCGATTTCGACCTGCCGGAAGCGCGCATTGCGCAGGTGCCGCTGCCGGACCGCAGCGCCTCGCGCCTGCTGCAGCTGGACGGCGACCAGATCGCCGACCGCCATTTTGCCGACATCCTCGACCAGCTCCAGGCCGGCGATGTGCTGGTGATGAACAATACCCGCGTGCTGAAGGCGCGCTTCTTCGGCCAGAAGGAATCCGGCGGCCAGGTCGAGGTGCTGGTCGAGCGCGTGCTCGACAACCGCACCGTGCTGGCGCAGGTCCGCGCGTCGAAGTCGCCCAAGCCGGGCAACCGCATCCGCCTGGCCGACGCCTTCGACGTCACCACCGGCGAGCGCGAAGGCGAATTCTTCACGCTGCACTTTCCAGAAGAAGCAGGCGACGTGTTCGACCTGATCGAGGCCCACGGCCGCCTGCCGCTGCCGCCCTACATCGCCCACGATGCCGACGAATTCGACGAGCAGCGTTACCAGACCGTCTATTCGAAGGAGCCGGGCGCCGTCGCTGCGCCGACCGCCGGCCTGCACTTCGACCAGCCGCTGCTGGATAAGCTGGCGGCGAAAGGCGTGAACATCGCCTACGTCACCCTGCACGTGGGCGCCGGCACTTTCCAGCCGGTGCGCGTCGAGAACCTGGCCGAGCACAACATGCACAGCGAGTGGTACACGATCGCCCAAGACACCGTGGATGCCGTGCGCGCCGCCCAGGCCGCGGGCCGCGACGTGGTGGCGGTCGGCACGACCTCGCTGCGCGCGCTGGAATCGGCCTCGCAGTCGGGCCGGCTCGAAGCCGGCAGCGGCGACACCCGCCTGTTCATCACGCCGGGCTACCAGTTCAAAACCGTGACCCGCCTGATCACCAACTTCCACCTGCCCAAGTCGACCCTGATGATGCTGGTCTCGGCCTTTGCCGGCTACGACGAGATCCGCAAGGCCTACGCCCACGCGATCGCCAGCGAATACCGCTTCTTCAGCTATGGCGACGCGATGCTGCTCACCCGTAAAGATTAATTGAACGATGCTGGAATTTACCCTCCTTAAAAAAGACACCAGCGGCCTGTCGCACGCGCGCCGCGGCCGTTTGAAACTCAACCACGGCACCATCGAAACGCCGATCTTCATGCCGGTCGGGACCTATGGTTCCGTGAAAGCGATGGACCCGATCGAGCTCAAGGAAGTCGGCTCGCAGATCATCCTCGGCAACACCTTCCACCTGTGGCTGCGTCCGGGCACCGAGGTCATGGACAAGTTCGGCGGCCTGCACGGCTTCATGGGCTGGGACAAGCCGATCCTGACCGACTCCGGCGGCTTCCAGGTGTTCTCGCTGGGCGCGATGCGCAAGATCACGGAAGAGGGCGTGAAGTTCGCCTCGCCGATCGACGGTTCGCGCCAGTTCCTGTCGCCGGAAATCTCGATGCAGATCCAGCGCTCGCTGAACTCGGACATCGTGATGCAGTTCGATGAATGCACCCCGTATGAAATCGACGGCCGCCCGGCGACCAGCGAAGAGGCCGCGAAGTCGATGCGCATGTCGCTGCGCTGGGCTCAGCGCTCGATGAACGAATTTAACAAGGGTGAAAATCCGAACGCGCTGTTCGGCATCGTCCAGGGCGGCATGTACGAGCGCCTGCGCGACGAATCGCTGGCCGGCCTGGAAGACATCGATTTCCCGGGTCTCGCCATCGGCGGCCTGTCGGTCGGCGAGCCGAAAGAGGACATGATGCGCATCCTCGAGCACGTCGGCCCGCGCCTGCCGGAAAACAAGCCGCACTACCTGATGGGCGTCGGCACCCCGGAAGACCTGGTGGCCGGCGTGGCCAACGGCGTTGACATGTTCGACTGCGTGATGCCGACCCGGAATGCCCGCAACGGCTGGCTGTTCACCCGCTTCGGCGACCTCAAGATCAAGAACGCGCGTTATAAAGACGATACGGCGCCGCTGGATGAGTCCTGCACCTGCTACTGCTGCAAGAACTTCTCGCGCGCCTACCTGCACCATCTGCACCGCTCGAAGGAGATCCTGGGTGCGCGCCTGAACACCATCCACAACCTGCATTACTACCTGAACCTGATGCAGGAAATCCGCGATGCGATCGATGCGGACAAGTTCCACGAGTTCCGTTTGCAGTTCAATGCCGACCGCGCCCGCGGCGTGTAATTTATGCGACGTGGGCACGCAATCCAGGCCACTGGCCTGGATTGCCCCACCCTACAGCATTAATTTTCCTGCAACGTCTTGCAATCAAGCATCGCGCTACCACATGCCCCAAAACTGGTGGTTGACAGTTTGCGGGTGCTAGAATACAGCGCTTGTTTTTTCACATTCTTATAAATCGGAGTCCTTGTGTTCATTTCCAACGCTTACGCGCAAACCGCCGCCGGCGCCGCCGATCCTGGCCTGATGGGCAGCCTGACGACGTTCGCCCCGATCATCATCATGTTCGTGGTCATGTATTTCATCATGATCCGTCCGCAGCAGAAGCGTCAGAAAGAGCTGAGGACCATGATGGACGCGCTGGCCAAGGGCGATGAAGTGATCACCGTCGGTGGCGTCCTGGGCCGCGTGTCCAAGGTTGCCGAAGCCTATGTCACCATCGAAGTGGCTGCGGGTACCGAAATCGTGGTGCAGAAGAACGCCGTCACCACTCTGCTGCCGAAGGGCACGCTGAAGGCCCTGTAACTCCCTAACCAGCCGCACGGCCCCTATCATGAATCGCTATCCCCTCTGGAAGTACATACTGATCCTGGCAGCAGTGCTGCTCGGCCTGCTGTACACGGCGCCGAACTACTTCGTCGACTCGCCGGCGCTGCAAATCACGACCTCGAAAGCGACGGTCAAGGTCAACAGCGTCACCGTCACTCAGGTTGCCGAGGCGCTCAAGCGTGACGGCCTCCCGCCCGAGGCCGTGAGCCTGGAAGGTTCCGGCGACACCAGCGCCGTGCGTGCACGCTTCGCCAGCACCGATGCCCAGTTCAAGGCCAAGCTGGCCCTCGAACGCGACCTGAACCGCGACCCGGCCGATCCTGACTACATCGTCACCGTCGGCCTGGCGAAGAACACCCCGATGTGGATGCAGAAGCTGGGCGCACAGGCGATGAACCTGGGCCTGGACCTGCGCGGCGGCGTGCACTTCCTGCTGCAGGTTGACGCCAAGGCGGTCGAGGAAACCCGCGTCAAGGGCATCGTGACCTCCGCGCGCCAGCTGCTGCGCGACCAGAACGTGCGCCACGCCGGCATCGACCGCGTCGGCAACCGCGTCGAGATCCGCTTCCGCGATGCCGAAACCCGCGCCAAGGCGCGTTCCGCGCTGGCCAACCAGAACCCCGACCTGAGCATCGCCGAGACCGCCGACGGCACCGACCTCAAGCTGGTCCTGACCCTGAAGCCGGAAGCACTGCAGAAAGCGGTAGACGATGGTGTCAAGCAGAACATCAGCACCCTGGGCAAGCGCATCAATGAACTCGGCACCACCGAGCCGGTGATCCAGCAGCAGGGCCGCGACCGTATCGTGGTGCAGCTGCCGGGCGTGCAAGACGTCGCCCACGCGAAGGACATCATCGGCCGCACCGCAACCCTCGAATACCGCGTGACCGACGACACCGTCACCCCGGGCACCGAACTGACCGCCGCCATCCCGCTGAATTCGGAACTGTTCACCCAGGGCCGCGACGTTCCGGTGGTGGTGTCGAAGGATGCGGTCGTGACCGGTGAGTCGATCATCAGCGCTACGCCCGGCTTCGACCAGAACCAGCGTCCGGCCGTGAACATCGAGCTGAACGCCGAAGGCGGCCGCAAGATGCGCGCCATGACCCGCGAGCGCGTCGGCAAGCGCATGGCCACGCTGCTGAAAGAGAAGGGCAAGTACACCGTGCTGCAGGTTGCGACCATCCAGAGCGAATTCGGCGCGAACTTCCAGACCACCGGCATGCGCAGCCCGCAGGAAGCCGCCGAGCTGGCCCTGCTGCTGAAGGCCGGCGCGCTGTCGGCGCCGATGGAATTCATCGAGGAACGCGTGGTCGGCCCGCAGCTGGGCGCCGAGAACATCTCCAAGGGTCTGCATTCGACGCTGTGGGGCTTCGTGGCGATCGCGGTCTTCATGATCGTCTACTACCAGCTGTTCGGCTTCTTCAGCGTGGTGGCGCTGGCCTGCAACCTGCTGTTCCTGCTGAGCTTGCTGTCGATGATGCAGGTCACGCTGACCCTGCCGGGTATCGCTGCAATCGCGCTGGCGCTGGGTATGGCGATCGACGCGAACGTGCTGATCAACGAGCGTATCCGCGAGGAGCTGCGCGCGGGTAACACGCCGCAGGCGGCGATCGCGGCCGGCTTCAGCCACGCCTGGGCCACCATCCTGGACTCGAACGTGACCACCCTGATCGTCGGCCTGGCCCTGCTGGTGTTCGGCTCGGGCGCGGTGCGCGGTTTCGCAGTCGTGCACTGCCTGGGCATCCTGACCTCGATGTTCTCGGCCGTGTTCCTTTCGCGCGGCGTCGTGAACCTCTGGTACGGCCGCAAGAAGAAGCTGGGCAAGATCGCCATCGGCACCGTCTGGGAACCGGGCATCACGGCGGCGGGCGCCAAGTCCGCAGCCAAGAAATAAGCAGCGAGGAAAGACATGGAATTTTTCAAGATTAAACGGGACATCCCGTTCATGCGCAACGCCTTGATCTTCAACGTGATCTCGGCGCTGACCTTCGTTGCTGCGGTGTTCTTCCTGATCACCAAGCCTCTGCACTTCTCGGTGGAATTCACCGGCGGCACCACCATGGAGCTGCGCTATCCGCATGCGGCCGATCTGGAGAAGATTCGCAGCACGCTGGAAAAGACCGGCTACGAACATCCGGAAGCGACGCCTTTCGGCACCGCCCAGGACGTCCTGCTGCGCCTGCCGATCCGCAAGGACCTGCCGGGCGCAAGCGCTTCGACCACGGTCTTCAACGCCCTGTGCGCGGCCGAAAACGGCGCAACCAAGCAGATCCAGCAGACCACCGAGAAGGGCGAGACCGTCAGCCGCAGCACCTGCGTGAACGCGGCCGGCGCCGAGGCAGTGCACCTGCAGCGCGTCGAGTTCGTCGGTCCGTCGGTCGGCGACGAGCTGGCCCAGAACGGCCTGAACGCGCTGATCATGGTGGTGATCGGCGTGGTGATCTACCTGGCCGTGCGCTTCGAATGGAAGTTCGCAGTGGCGGCGATCATCGCCAACCTGCACGACGTCGTGATCATTCTCGGCTTCTTCGCCTTCTTCCAGTGGGAGTTCTCGCTGACCGTGCTGGCGGCGGTGCTGGCGGTGCTGGGCTACTCGGTCAACGAGTCGGTCGTGATCTTCGACCGGATCCGCGAAACCTTCCGCAAGCAGCGCAAGATGAGCGTGACCGAGGTCATCGACCACGCGATCACCAGCACCATCTCGCGTACCATCATCACCCACGGCTGTACCGAGATGATGGTGCTGTCGATGCTGTTCTTCGGCGGCCAGGCCCTGCATTACTTCGCCGTGGCGCTGACCATCGGTATTCTGTTCGGTATCTATTCGTCGGTGTTCGTGGCCGCGGCCATCGCCATGTGGCTGGGCGTCAAGCGCGAAGACCTGATCAAGCCGATCAAGGAAAAAGACGAGACCGACGGCGCCGTCGTCTGATTTCCGTCAAATAAAAAAAGCCGCCCGGCTCAGCCGCGGCGGCTTTTTTTATTATTGCGTACGATTTCTTCATTATGTGAAACACCGCACAGAGGATGTCTTAGGCGGGACTTAAGATGGACTCGTCTCTTTCAGGACATCCCTAGTTTTGGACTTCACCCGCTCCACTGGAGCGGGTTTTTTTTGCCCCGCTTTTTTGCCATGTTGTTTCAAGCGCCAAATCAAAAGATTTAACAAAGTGTGAGTTTGCGCACAGAGTATGGCGGTTCAGGGAACTAATATGGAACTGTCTCTTTCAGGACATCCCTAGTTTTGGACTTTACCCGCTCCCATCCGAGCGGGTTTTTTTTGCCTGCCCGGCGCGCGTCAGTCCAGCGCGTTGACCAGGCTGCGCACTTCTTCGGCCGATTCCTGCAGGATCAGCACCAGCGTGCCGTCACCGACCGCGAAGTCGATGGTGGCGCTGGCCTGGGTCGGGCTGAAGCCCGGGCGCTCGAGCAGCGGGGAGGGGATCGGGGCCAGGTCCTTGGCCAGCATCAGGGTGTCGCCCAGGGTTTCCGGCGGCAGCGCGCGCATGCCGTTCCACAGGGCTTCGATCGCATCCATCACCGGACCCGGCACGCCCAGCTTGCGCAGCACGCCGCGGCCGATGTCGACCTGGCCGACCTCGATCCATTCGTCGGCGCCGCCTTCCAGCAGGCCTGGGAACTCGCCGGCGCGCGACAGCAGGTAGAAGCCGCCGACTTCGTGCACGATGCCGGCGAACATCGCCGTGTCCGGATCGACGAAGGACACGCGCCGCGCAATCACCAGCGCCAGCGCGGCCACGTTGGCCGAGTGCTGCCACAGCTGGTCGGCCTTGGCGCGCAGCAGCGGATCGCTGACGCCGCTGGCCAGCTGGCGCACGATGACGGACGCAGCCAGCGCGCCCAGCGTGCGGAAACCGACGCGCTGCACGGCGGCGCGGACGTTGGTGACGTCGTTGCCGGCACGGTTATAGGCGGCCGAGTTGGCGATGGCGACGGTGCGCGCGGCCAGCAGCGGTTCGCCCTGCACCAGGCGCGCGGCTTCCTCGACGTGGCAGTCGGGATCGGCCAGCGCCTGCTGCAGCTTGAGCGTGGCGTTGACGTGGGTGGGAAAAGCCAGCTCGCCGCGCCCGGCCTGCGCGGCGATGCTCTTGAGGGCGTCGAGTCTGTCCATGTGGAAATACTACACGCTTCAGGGCTCGCTGAAAATCGCGTCGCAGCCGTCCTTCGGCTCTTCCGTATCCTGCAGTTCGTCGACCAGGCCCAGGTCGAACAGTTCTTCGACTGCATTCATGAAGCTGTTGAGCTTGGTGGCGCCGATCAGGCGATAGATTTCGCCGGCTTCGTTGCGCACGCCGATCAGCATCTTTTCCTCGCGCACTTCATCGGCCGGGGCCACATCGAGCAGCAGGTTGCCGATGATGTGCTTGTCGAAATGGGCGGGTTTCTTACCTTCGAGCAGGGCAGTTTTCACGAGTGGGTTTTCCTTAAATGGTCATGCACGGATTATAGCGGGCTGCAGGCCCTGCGGCTCGGCGCCGGATTCGCCTTTTACTGCCGGGCCGGGTACCATAGCCGATTGATCCGTTTTCGAGCGACCCTTGCATCGTCCATGACCCAGCAGCTGCGCGGCATCTTCGCCCTCGTCCTCGTCACCCTCGTGTGGGGCACGACCTTCCCGGCCATGAAGGACCTGACCGCCAATTTTTCGCCGGTCTGGATCATCCTGACCCGCTTCGCCATCGCCGCGCTGCTGCTGTCGCCCTTCCTGTGGCGCGCCCGCCGCAGCGACCTGCAGGCCGGCTTCCTGCTCGGGCTGGTCCTGTTCTTCTGCTACCTGTTCCAGGTCGAGGGCCTGGCGCTGACCAGCTCGAACCGCAACGCCTTCATCTGCGGCCTGAACGTGCTGGTGGTGCCGCTGCTGGGCATCCTCGGCGGGCGCCTGCCGGAGCGCCGCATCGTGCTGGCGCTGGTGCTGGCGATCGGCGGCCTGGCCGCGCTGTGCTGGGACGGCGGCGCCTGGGGCCTAGGGGACACGCTGGCCCTGCTGGCGGCGCTGAGCTTCGGCGTCTACGTGAAAATCATGGAGATCAAGACCCGCACCGCGGTCCGCCTGATGAGCGTGACGGCAGCGCAGATCCTGACGGTGGCCGTGTGCGCCGCGCTCTGGCTGCTCATGCGCGAGGTGCCGCGCGGCGCCGGCCTGATCGAAGACGCCAACAATTACTGGCGCTACATCGGCGGCAACCTGCTGGCCTACTGGCCGAATTTCGCCTACCTGGGCGTGGTCTGCACCGCCTGCATCATCTCGCTGCAGGCCTGGGGCCAGTCGCGCACCACCGCCAACGAGGCCGCCGTGATCTATGCCTTCGAGCCGGGTGCTGCCGCCTTCTTCGGCTACTTCTGGCTGGGCGAGGCGATGACCGCCCGCGGCTGGCTGGGAGCGGCGCTGTTGATCTCCGGTATGATTGTCAGCCAATGGAATGCCGAGAGCCGGCCGGCCGCCGCGCTCGCCCCCGAGTGATGACCCATCTTCCGCCTGTTCCTGATGCAGCACGCTGAACTGTCCAGCCTCGCGCAGGAATTGCCGCTGCGTGTCCTGCTGGTGAATGCCGGCGAGCCGGATTCCCTGACCTGGTCGGGGATCGTGCAGCCGCTGCGTCTGGCGGCCAAGATGGTGGGGCCGGAGCGCCTGATCGTCGACGTGCGCAGCCCGGACAAGTTTGCCGGCGACAGCCAGCGCCACTGGCATCTGGTATTGCTGGTCGCCGACGAGGCCGAAGCCGGCCTGCGCCCGGCCAACATGCGCCTGCTGGCCCAGCGCTGCCGCGCCGCGCCGTGCTGGGGCGGGGTCGGCGCCGGCGTGCTGTGGCTGGCCGAGGCCGGCGTCTTCCTGGGCGCCCGCACCGCGCTGCCCTGGTCGCTGTACCCGGACGCCGACCCCATCGCCGACCAGGTCATGCTCAGCCCGCACCTGTATGAGATCGACGGCGCGCGCCTGAGCTGCTGCGGCGGCGGCGCCAGCATCGATTTCGCGCTGACCCTGGTCGACCTGCTGTTCGGCGCCACCGTGCAGGCGCAAGTCAAGGAAGTGCTGTGCGTGGACCGCGTGCGTGGCCAGGAAGAGCGCCAGCGCGTGGCTTTGCAAGCCCGCTTCGGCGTGCTGCAGCCCAAGCTGACCGAGGCCGTGACCCTGATGGAAGCCAACATCGAAGAGCCGCTCTCGACCGACGAGATCGCCCAGCTGGCCGGCATCTCGCGGCGTCAGCTGGAGCGCCTGTTCAAGCAATACCTGGGCAGCCTGCCGTCACGCTACTACCTGGAGTTGCGCCTGAAACGCGCCCGCCAGCTGCTGCGCGATACCAACCATTCCATCGTGCAGGTCGGCCTGATGTGCGGCTTTTCCTCCGGCTCCCACTTCTCCACCGCCTTCGGCGCCCTGTTCGGCAACACCCCGCGCGAAGAGCGCCAGCGCAAGCTCGCCGAGTAATTTCCTCAGTTCGGGGTCAGGTCCATTTTTGTTAGCGAAATCAGCGAAAATGGCCGATATAGCCCGTTAATCGCTGAGCATTTGAAGAAGTTGATAAATTAATGTGCTCTGACCCCGAATTTCGGTTGAGATAGCGCAAAAGTTGCTCGTCCAAAAATGAAAATGGCTGTCGCAGTTTGGAAAGAACTGCAAGGGTCGTGTTTCTATAATGGGTCGCTCGGCGCGGCTATGGAGTTCGCGCGACCTTTATTTGGATGAGGAAGAACGTCATGAATGCTAAGCTCGAATCGGGTGTCACCACGCTGCCAGTCACACGCCAGACTTTCGACGAGGTCCTCGTCCCGACTTACGCCCCGGCCGCCATGGTGCCGGTGCGCGCTTCCGGCCTCGATGTGTGGGACCAGGAAGGCAAGCATTACCTCGACTTCACCTCCGGCATCGCCGTCTCCAGTCTCGGCCACTGCAGCCCGGTGCTGGTCGACGCCGTCACGCGCCAGATCAACACCCTGTGGCACCTCGGTAACGGGTACACCAACGAGCCGGTGCTGCGCCTGGCCTCGGCCCTGACCGAAGCGACCTTCGCCGACCGCGCCTTCTTCTGCAACTCCGGCGCCGAAGCCAACGAAGCCGCCCTGAAACTGGCGCGCAAGTACGCGCACACCAAGTTCGGCCCGCACAAGTCGCGCATCGTGTCCTGCCTGTCGTCCTTCCACGGCCGCACCCTGTTCACCGTCTCGGTCGGCGGCCAGCCGAAGTACACCGAAGGCTTCGAGCCGCTGCCGCAGGAAATCAACCACATCGCCTACAACGACATCGAATCCGCGCGCGCCGCGATCACCGACGACGTCGCCGCCGTGATCGTCGAGCCGATCCAGGGCGAGGGCGGCGTGATCCCGGGCCAGATCGAATTCCTGAAAACCCTGCGCGAGCTGTGCGACAAGACCGGCGCCCTGCTGGTGTTCGACGAAGTGCAGTCCGGCGTGGGCCGCACCGGCGCCCTGTACGACTACATGAACGTGGGCGTGACCCCGGACATCCTGACCTCGGCCAAGGCCCTGGGCAACGGCTACCCGATCGGCGCCATGCTGACCACCGAAGAAATCGCCCAGCACTTCAACGTCGGTTCGCACGGCACCACCTACGGCGGCAACCCGCTGGCCGCGACCGTCGCCCTGAACGTGCTCGCGCAGATCAACCAGCCGGGCTTCCTGGCACGCGTGAACGAAGCCAGCAGCAAGCTGTTCGCCCAACTGGAAAAACTGTCCGCCGACTTCCCGCAGATGTTCGGCAAGCCGCGCGGCAAGGGCCTGCTGATCGGCCTGCCGATGGCGGAAGGCTTCAAGGGCCGCGCCAAGGATTACACCAAGGCCGCCGAGAAGCTGGGCCTGATGCTGCTGATCGCCGGTCCGGACGTGGTGCGCCTGGCCCCGGCGCTGGTCGTCAGCGACGAACAGCTGATCGAAGCCGACCGCATCATGCGCGACGCCGCCGAAGCCTTCAGCGCCGGTTGATCGATGCTTCCCGGCCGGCTGCATACGCGGCCGGCCTGCCCTGACCGAAGAACGGGAGTTCCCATGTATGTTGTCCGTCCGGTAGAGCCCGCGGATGTCGGCGCCCTCGAGACGCTGCTGGCCGCCGCCACGCCGGGAGTGCATACCCTGCCGCGCACGCGCGAGAAGATCGCCGCGCTGGTCGAACGTTCGGTCGCTTCGTTCGCGGCCCACGTCGACATCCCCAGCGAAGAAACTTACCTGTTCGTGCTCGAAGACCTCGAGCACCGTGAGCTGGCCGGCACCGCCGCGATCCACGCCTCGGCCGGCTCGAACGGCACCTATTTCGCATTCCGCAACGATGTGATCCAGCAGGTCTCGCGCGACCTGAACATCAGCCACAGCGTGCACGCGCTCACGCTCTGCTCGGAGCTGACCGCGTATTCGCAGCTGTCCGGCTTCACCATCCGCCACCGCGACAGTGCCGGCCATGAGGCGGCGCTGCTGTCGCGCGCACGCCTGCTGTACGCGGTGCTGGCGCCGCACCGCTTCGGCGACCGCTTCTTCGTGCCGCTGGCCGGCGTCACCGACGAGGGCGGCCAGTCGCCGTTCTGGGATGCGCTGGGCCGCAAGTTCTTCAAGATGGACTTCCTCGATGCCGAACGCGTCATCGGCGGGGCCCGCAACCGCACCCTGATCGTCGAGCTGATGCCGCACTACCCGGTCTACGTGCCGCTGCTGCCCGGTCCGGCGCAGGCGGCGCTCGGCCAGATCCACCCGAGCGGCCAGCTGGCGTTCGACCTGCTGACGGAAGAGGGCTTCGAGGCCGACGAGTACATCGACATCTTCGACGGCGGCCCGATCCTGCAGGCGCACAAGAACGCGCTGCGCTCCTTCCGTTCGGCGATGGTGCGCCGCGTCGCGACCCAGGACCAGCCGCCCGCCGCACCGGAGGCCATGGTCGACTACGCGGTGGCCAGCAGCGAGCGCAAGTTCCGTGCGATCGTCGTGTCCTGCGCCTCGGCCGACAGCAGCGAGTCGCTGTGCCTGCCCGCCTGGGGCCAGCAGGCGCTCGGCGTCGCGCCCGGCGACAACGTCATCTGCGTGCGCATCTGACGTACCTAACCAAGAGGAATCCATGCTCGTAATTCGCGCAATCACCCTGGACGACGTCGATCCGCTGATCGAGATGGCGCGCCAGGTCGGCAGCGGCATGACGACCCTGAAGCCGGACCGCGACATGCTGGGCGAACGCGTGAACACCGCGGTCGCCTCGTTCGCGCAGACCATCCCGCCGGAAGAACGGGACTACATGTTCGTGATGGAAGATACCGCGAACCACCGCCTGGCCGGCGTCTGCGCCATCAAGGCCGCGGTCGGCCTGACGGAACCCTTCTACAACTACCGCATCGGCACCCTGGTCCACTCCAGCCGCGAACTCGGCGTGTTCACGCGCATGGACACGCTCTACCTGTCGAACGACCTGACCGGGTCGAGCGAACTGTGCTCGCTGTTCCTGATGCCGGAATACCGCACGGGCCACAACGGCAAGTTCCTCTCGAAGAGCCGCTTCCTGTTCATCGCCCAGTTCCAGCAGCTGTTCACCGAGAAGATCATCGCCGAGATGCGCGGCTTCCAGGCCGAGGACGGCACCTCGCCGTTCTACGAAGGCCTGGGCCGCCACTTCTTCAAGATGGACTTCGACCACGTCGACGGCCTGACCGCGGTCGGCAAGAAGTCCTTCATCGCCGAGCTGATGCCGCGCCAGCCGCTGTACGTCGACTACCTGCCGGAAGACGCACAATCCGTGATCGGCCAGGTGCACCGCTCCACGCTGCCGGCCCGCAAGCTGCTCGAGCAGGAAGGCATGCACTACGAAGGCTACGTCGACATCTTCGATGCCGGTCCGGTGCTGCAGGGCCGCGTGTCCGAACTGCGCGCGGTGCGCGACAGCGTGCCGACCCTGGCGGAAGAGGGCGTGCCGCAGGGCGAGTGCGACATCACCCTGGTCTCGAACACGAAGCTCGACGATTTCCGCATGATTCTCACGCAGACCTGCAACAACGGCGCCCGGGTGGCGCTGAACGTGCGCGAACTGCAGCTGCTGCATTGCCAGGCGGGCGACCCGGTGCGCACGCTGTCACTCAATGTAAGGAAAAATTCGAATGGCTGATACCAATCTCTCGAACTACATCGACGGCGAGTGGCTCGCCGGCAGCGGCCAGGAACTGGTCACGATCGACCCGTCCACCGGCCGCCAGACCTGGACCAGCAAGGAGTCCACGCAAGAAGACGTGGCCCGCGCAGTAGCAGCAGCGCGCGACCGTTTCGAAGACTGGGCCTTGACCCCGTTGGAGCAACGCGTCGCGATCTGCCAGCGCTTCCGCGACCTGCTCAAGGAACACAACGAGGAACTAGCCGCGATCATCGCCGAAGAAGTCGGCAAACCCCTGTGGGAAGCCCGTACCGAAGTCACGACCATGGCCAACAAGGTCGACATCTCGGTGCAGTCCTATGGCGCCCGCACCGGTGAAGTTGCAGCCAAGGTCGCCGACGGCAATGCCGTGCTGCGTCACCGCCCGCACGGCGTATTCGCCGTGTTCGGCCCCTACAACTTCCCCGGCCACCTGCCGAACGGCCACATCGTGCCGGCCCTGATCGCCGGGAACACGGTGGTGTTCAAGCCCAGCGAATTCGCGCCGCGCACCGCCATTGCTACCATCCAGCTGTGGGAACAGGCCGGCCTGCCGAAGGGCGTGCTGAACCTGGTCAACGGCGGCCGCGAGACCGGCATGGCGCTCGGCGCGCACCCCGACGTCGACGGCATCCTGTTCACCGGCTCTAGCCAGACCGGCGCCGCACTGCACAAGCAGTTCGGCGGCATGCCGGGCAAGATGCTGGCGCTGGAAATGGGCGGCAACAACCCGCTGGTGGTCTGGGACGTCAAGGATATCGATCCGGCCGTGCACCACGCCGTGATGTCGGCGTTTATTTCGGCCGGCCAGCGCTGCACCTGCGCGCGCCGCCTGATCGTGCACGACACCCCGGAGGGACAAGCCTTCATCGACCGTCTGGTCGAGGTAGCCGCCAAGCTGGTGGTCGGTCCGTCGAACGCCGAGCCGCAGCCTTTCATGGGTCCTGTCGTCTCCGCGCAGGTTGCGAAACGCCTGGTCGAAGCCCAGCAGATGATGGAAGAGAAGGGCGGCAAGGTGCTGCTGCGCATGCGCCAGCTGGACCCGAATGCCGGCTTCGTCAGCGCCGGCATCGTCGACGTGACGGACGCGCAAGGCATCCCGGACGAAGAATGGTTCGGCCCGCTGCTGCAGATCGTCCGCGTGCAGGATTTCGATGCCGCGATCAAGGCTGCCAACGCCACCGAATTCGGCCTGGCCGCCGCGCTGCTGTCGCCGTCGGAAGACCTGTGGAAGCGCTTTGCCGTCAAGGCCAAGGCCGGCGTCGTGAACTGGAACCGCCCGACCACCGGCGCGGCCAGCTCGGCGCCTTTCGGCGGCGTCGGCAAGTCAGGCAACCACCGCCCGAGCGCCTACTACGCGGCCGATTACGTCGCCTACCCGGTCGCCTCGATCGAAACGTCCGAGCTGGAAATGCCGGCCAAACTGTCTCCCGGACTGAGTTTTTAAGAACATGTTCAACGCCCGCGAATTCAACTTCGACGGCCTGGTCGGGCCTTCGCACAACTACGCCGGCCTCTCGTTCGGCAACGTCGCTTCGTTCAACAACGTGAAGAGCGCATCGAACCCGCGACAGGCTGCCCTGCAGGGCCTGGCCAAGATGCGCGAGCTGGCTGCGCGCGGCTTCGCACAAGCGGTGCTGCCGCCGCAGGCACGTCCGAACTTCCGGATGCTGCGCCGCCTCGGCTTCAGCGGCACCGATGCGGACGTGCTGGCCCAGGCCTATCGCGAAGCGCCGGTGATCCTGGCCTGCGCCTATTCGGCCTCGCCGATGTGGACCGCGAACGCCGCCACCGTCAGCCCTTCGGCCGATACCGCGGACGGCCGCGTGCACTTCACCGCCGCCAACCTGAACAACAAGCTGCACCGCGCCGAAGAGCACATCCAGTCGACCCGCACGCTGCGCGCCCTGTTCGCCAACAGCGACCGATTCGTGGTGCACGAGCCGCTGCCCTCGACCCCGGCGTTCGGCGACGAAGGCGCGGCGAATCACACGCGCTTCGCCAGCGCCCATGGCGCCCAGGGCGTCGAGTTCTTCGTCTACGGGAAGGTCGAGTTCGACCCGTCGGCGCCGGCCCCGAAAAAATACCCGGCGCGCCAGACCCTGGAAGCCTCGCAGGCCATCGCCCGCCTGCACGGCCTGGATGGCGCACGCACCGTGTTCGCCTCGCAGAACCCGGACGTGATCGACCAGGGCGTGTTCCACAACGACGTGATCGCGGTCGGCAACGGCAACGTGCTGTTCTACCACGAGCAGGCCTTCGCGAATGAAGCCGCGACCCTGGACGCGCTGCAGCGCGCGCTGGCCGGCGTCGATGCGGACCTGCAGGCGGTGCGCGTCGACACCGGCATGGTGCCGGTCGCGGATGCAGTGACCAGCTACTTGTTCAACAGCCAGCTGCTGTCCAAGCCGGATGGCGGCATGGCGCTGGTAGTGCCGCACGAATGCCGCGAGAACGCCGCCGTGGCGCGCTACCTGGCGGGTCTGATCGCGAGCGGCGGTCCGATCGACGAACTGATCGAATTCGACCTGCGCCAGAGCATGCGCAATGGCGGCGGTCCGGCCTGCCTGCGCCTGCGCGTGGCGCTGACCGATGAGGAAGCCGCGGCCATGCACCAGGGCGTGATCATGACCGAGGCGCTGTATTCGACACTGGTGCCCTGGGTCGAGCGTCACTACCGCGACCATGTCGAGCCGAAGGACCTGGCCGACCCACAGCTGGCGATCGAATGCGCCGCTGCGCTGGAAGAGCTGGAACGCCTGCTCGGCCTGCCCGGCCTGTACGACTTGAGTTAAAAAACACGCCCCGGAAGTGTTGCCGCACGGATACTAAACATGCCCGCATCCCCGATGCGGCATGTTTTAATAGCGGATTAGCTTTCGGGATAAGGAAGCACGGAATCTGGACGGGACAACCCCGTCCGCATAAGCCGGAGACGCGCGGCCACAAGCTGCAGCGGACCTGGCACAACTATCAGCTCTGGAGAAGCAAATGAACAAAGACATGCCTCAGGACCTGCGCACCCGCACGCTCGCCCTGGTCAACGACAACAAGCCAACTGAGCAGGTGAGCGCCCTGATCGGCGCCTGGCTCGGTTCCCTCGACGACGAGGACCTGGCCGGCGTTTCGCCCGACAGCCTGGCGGCGATTCTGCAGGACGGCTTCGCCCAGGTCGCGCAACGCACTGCGCCGGGCTGCCAGATCGCGCAGATGCGCTACACCGACGGCCGCTGCGGCATGTCGACCGCTCTCCTGATCCTCAACGAGGACATGCCTTACCTGGTCGATTCCTTCGTGATGGCGCTGCGCCGCCAGCGCGTGGTGGCGTCGGGCGTGATGAACGCCGTGCTGCCGGTGCGCCGCGACGCCAACGGCGCCGTGGTCTCGGTCGGCGAAGCCGGCGCCCCGCTCGAATCCTACGTGCTGTGCCTGCTGGCCGAAGACCTGCCGCAGGATGAAATGAACGCGCTGGTCGAGCGCATCCAGATGGTGGCGCGCGACGCCGCCGTCGTGCATCGCGACGCCGTCGCCATGGGCGACCGCATGAGCGCCGTCGCAGCAAGCGCCGCCGCCCAGGGCACCCCGGACGGCCAGGAAGTCGCCGCCTTCCTCGAGTGGGCCAAGAACGAAGGCTTCGAGCCCTTCGGCTATGCCTACTACTTCGTCAAGCCGGGCGTGCGCGAACTCGAACGCGACATCCCGAGCCGCATCGGCGTGCTGCAGGACACGACCCACCCGGTCTACGCGACCAGCATCCAGAACATCCCGGGCGACTTCGAGATCCTGTCGAAGCGCCAGGACACCCTGTCGATCGTGAAGGCCGACGTGGCCGGCACCCTGCACCGCGACCAGCCGCTCGACTTCATCGGCGTGCGCGCCACCGATGCCCAGGGCAATACCGTCGGCGAGCACTGCTTCATCGGCCTGTTCACCCGCGCCGCTACCTCGACCCCGCTGGCGCGCCTGCCGTTCGCACGCGGCCGCGTGGCCAAGGTGCTGGGCATTGCCGGCGTGCGCCAGGAAGGCTTCCGCGCCGAGAAATTCCTCGAGATCCTGGAGTCCCTGCCGCGCACCGAAGCGCTGGAAGCCGATCCGGAATGGCTGGCCCAGGTCTGCAGTTCGGTGGTCTCGCTGTACAAGCAGCCGCGCGCCAAAGTGTTCGCCCGCCGCGACGTCTACAACCGCCACCTGAACGTCCTGATCTACCTGCCGCGCGAGCGCTACAGCGCCGCCGTGGTGGCCTCGCTGGCCCAGGCGCTGAAGGAGAGCTCGGGCGCGACCGACGTGCGTACCCAGACCATGGTCGCCGACGGCCCGCTGGCCCGCGTCTACCTGATCGCCGAGGCTGCGCGCTATCCGCTGGACCTCGAAACCGACATCCAGCAGCCGCTGCTGTCCGTGCTGGACGGCTGGCACGACCGCTACACCGTGCTGACCGAAGACATCGCCGACGTCCCGACCCGCAACGCGCTGCGCAAACTGATGCCGACGCTGCCGGTCAACTACGTGGCCGCGACCAATCCGGAAGTCGCCTTCCGCGACCTGTGCGCCGTGCTGAACAACGGCAAGCCGAACCACGTGTCGGTGCGCATCGAGAACGACGCCAATGTCGGCGCCTCCATTCGCCTGTACTCGACCGGCAGCGTGCCTTCGCTGTCGCGCATCCTGCCGGCACTGCAGAACGCCGGCGTCGCGATCGACCGCGAGCAGGCCTTCGCCATCACCACCAACGACGGTACCCGCCACTTCGTGACCAGCCTGATCGTCGACGCCGAGAGTGCGGCCAAGCTGGCCAAGCCGGGCATCGCGGAAGTCGCCGAAGAGCTGTTCGCCGCCCTGTTCAACGATGAAGCCGAAGACGGCCGCCTGAACGGCCTGGCCATCGAAGGCGGCCTGTCGACCCGCGAAGTGCAGCTGGTCCGCGCCTACATCAGCTACTGGCGCCAGGCGGGCAGCAAGTTCTCGACCCGCTACATGGCCGAAACCCTGCGCCTGCGCGCCGGCCTGGTGCGCGAACTGGTCGAAGGCTTCAAGCTGCGCTTTGATCCGAAGCTGGGCGAAGACCAGCGCGCCGAAGGCGCCGCCAAGCTGGCCGAGCTGAAGGCCGGCCTGGCCAAGGTCAACCACGCCGACACCGAAGAAATCATGGCGGCCCTGGTCGACCTGGTGATGGCGACCGTGCGCACCAACTACTTCCAAAACGAGGGTGAGAAGATCATCTTCAAGATCGCCACCGCCGACCTGGCGCTGGCCCCGGAACCGCGTCCGTGGCGCGAAATCTACGTGTTCTCGCGCCGCTTCGAAGGCGTGCACCTGCGCGGCGGCCCGGTCGCCCGCGGCGGCCTGCGCTGGTCGGACCGCATGGAAGACTACCGCACCGAGGTGCTGGGCCTGGTGAAGGCGCAGATGGTCAAGAACGCCGTGATCGTGCCGGCCGGCTCGAAGGGCGGCTTCGTCTGCAAGCAGATGCCGAAGGATGCCGCACGTGAAGTGGTGGCGGCCGAGGGCGAAGCAGTCTACCGTCTGTTCATCGCCAGCCTGCTGGAAGTGACCGACAACCGCGTGCGCGGCGAGATCGTCGCCCCGGGCGACACCGTGCGCTACGACCAGGACGACCCGTACCTGGTGGTGGCCGCCGACAAGGGCACCGCGACCTTCTCCGACATCGCCAACAGCATCGCCGTCTCGCGCGGCTTCTGGCTGGGCGACGCCTTCGCCTCGGGCGGCTCGAACGGCTACGACCACAAGAAGATGGGCATCACCGCGAAGGGCGCCTTCGAAGCCGTCAAGCGCCACTTCTACGAAATGGGCCACGACATGGCCACCACCCCGATCACCATGGTCGGCGTGGGCGACATGTCGGGCGACGTGTTCGGCAACGGCGTGCTGCTGTCGCGCCAGCTGAAGGTGCTGGCCGCCTTCGACCACCGCCACATCTTCCTGGACCCGAGCCCGGACGTCATCGTCTCGTTCAAGGAGCGCCAGCGCATGTTCGCCCTGCCGCGTTCGTCGTGGGAAGACTACGACAAGAGCCTGATCTCGGAAGGCGGCGGCGTGTTCCCGCGCTCGGCCCGTCACATTGAGCTGAGCCCGCAGGTGCGCGCGGCGCTGGGCATCGAAGAGACCTCGCTGACCCCGGAAGAGCTGATGCACCGCATCCTGCTGGCCCCGGTCGACCTGTTCTACAACGGCGGTATCGGCACCTACATCAAGTCGTCCAGCGAGACGCACGCCCAGGTGAAGGACCGCGCCAACGACAACATCCGCGTCAACGGCAACGAGCTGCGCTGCAAGGTCGTGGCCGAAGGCGGCAACCTGGGCGCGACCCAGGCCGGCCGTATCGAATTCGCGCTGGCCGGCGGCCGCATCTTCACCGATGCGATCGACAACTCGGCCGGTGTGGACTGCTCGGACCACGAAGTCAACATCAAGATCTGGCTGGACACCGAAGTCAATGCGGGCCAGCTGTCGGAAGACGACCGTAACCGCATCCTGAACGAGATGACCGGCGCCGTCGAACACCTGGTCCTGCGCGACAACACGCTGCAGACCCACCTGCTGGTGCGCGAAGCCCAGGCCCAGAGCAACAGCGCAGTGGTCGACGGTTACGCCGCCCTGATCGCCAGCCTGGAGCTTGAGGGCGCCGTGTCGCGCGAACTCGAGCAGCTGCCGTCCGAGACCGAGCTGACCCGCCGCAAGGCGCTCGGCCTGGGCCTGACCACGCCGGAACTGGCCGTCGTCATCGCCAACGTCAAGAACCGCTTCAAGCGCATCCTGGCAGCGCTGCCGCTGACCGAGCTGCCGTGGGCCGAAACCATGCTGCGTCCGTATTTCCCGGAACAGCTGGTCGCCACCCGCAAGCCGCTGGATCACCCGCTGGCCAACGCCATCCTGGCGACCGTGCTGGCCAACGAATCGGTCAACCGCTGCGGTCCGCTGATGCTGCGCGACCTGGCCCAGGAACACCGCATCGACGATGCGGAAGTCGTGAAGGCCTGGGGCCAGGCCTGGTCGGCCCTGCACCTGGCGCCGGTGTTCGAAGCGCTCGACGCCGACGCCCTGAAGGTGCCGCGCGACGTCTCGCAGACGGTCGATGCCCGTACCCGCACGATGCTGCGCACCGTGATCGAAGGCGTGCTGTCGCTGCCGGCGGAACAGGCCGGCGCGGGCGGCATGACCGAGCTCTCGGGCCTGTTCTCGCAGCCGGAACAGCTGCGCAGCCTGAACCCGACCAAGTCGGATGCCGATGGCCACGCCGGCCTGTCGCCGTCCTTCGCGCAGGCATGGAAGGCCGTCGACACCGTCGAATCGCTGGCGGCCTTCCTGTTCGCCGCGGTCTCGGTGCAGCGCCCAAGCGGCATGTCGCTGGCTGAGTTCCTGCAGGTCGGCATGGCGCTGCGCGCCGCTTCCGGCATCGACACGCTGGAGCGCGGCCTGAAGCTGCCGGCTACCAGCAAGTCGCAGGAACAGCTGCGCAACTACGCGATGCAGGCCCTGCGCCGCACCCAGCAGCGCCTGCTGCTGACCGTGCTGGAGCGGACCAAGCAGACCGGCGACATGCAGGCTGCGGTGCAGGAAACCACCAGCGCCATGGGCCTGACGGGCTTTGCCCAGCCGACCGACCTCGAACAGGCGATGCTGAACGTCTGGTCGCTGTCGGAAGGTTCGAGCCCGGAACGCCTGGCGGCCTGAGTTGACTGACCAGACCATGAGCGAAGCTTCTTTCGAAGCGCTGCCGGAATCGGTACGGGCCCTGGCCCAGGCCGATTTCGGTGGGGTGGCGGATCTGTTCCGCGCCGCCGGCTTCACGGTCGGCCTGCCCGCCAAGGGTGTGCTGACCGTGAGGTCGGCGGCGCCCGACGCGGGCCGGCCGGCGGTGCTGCTGTCGGTGGGCGTGCACGGCGACGAGACCGGGCCGATCGAGATGGTGGCGCATGCAGTCGATGCGCTGTCCCGCGCACCGCATGAATTGCAGGTGGACCTGATGCTGTGCGTCGGGAACATCGATGCGATCGCGGCCGGCAAGCGCTTCATCGACGCCGACCTGAATCGCATGTTCCGCACGGAGCGCGGCGACCTGGCCGGCACCTTCGAAGCGGGAAGGGCGGATACGCTGATCGCGGCGACCGGCGATTTCTTCGACGGCGCCGGTCCGCAGCGCTGGCACCTCGACCTGCACACGGCGATCCGCGCCTCGCGCTATCCGAAGTTCGCGATCGTGCCGGAGCTGATTGCAGATGCGCCGCGCCAGCAGCTGATCGAATGGCTGGGGCAGGGCGGCATCGAAGCCGTCATCATGAACCCGAAGTCGGCCGGTACCTATTCGTACTGGACGGCGGAACGGCATGGCGCCGCCGGCACCACGGTGGAGCTGGGCCGCATCGGCACGCTGGGACAGAACGATCTGTCGCAGTTTGCGGCGATGAGCGCGGCGCTGCATGCGCTGCTGCGCGGCCTGCCGGCGCCTGAAGGGAAGGCGCCGCTGGTGTTCAACACGGCGCAGTCGATCATGAAGCTGTCCGATGCCTTCCGCATGAACTTCGGCCGCGACACCGAGAACTTCACCCCCCTGCAAAAGGGCGAGACCATCGCCACTGACGGCGATACGGTCTATACCGTCCAGCACGACGCAGAGTTTGTCGTGTTCCCCAATCCGGACGTGCGTGTGGGTCTGCGCGCCGGAATCATGGTGGTGCGCACGTAATTCAATCGTGCGCGCTAGACTAATCCCTTTCGATCGAAAGGGGAGTCTTTTCCATGAGCATGCTGTTTTCTCCGATCAAGCTGGGGCCGCTGGAGCTGCCCAACCGGATCGCCATTGCGCCGATGTGCCAATACTCGGCCGAAGAAGGCCATGCCACCGACTGGCACATGATCCACCTGGGCCACCTGGCACTGTCCGGCGCCGGCATCCTGATCATCGAAGCCACTGCCGTGACCGAGGAGGGACGCATCTCGCCCGACGACCTGGGCCTGTGGTCCGACGAGCACGCGGCGTCGCTGGAACCGGTCATCAACGCCATGCGCAAGCATTCCCCGATCAAGATCGCCATCCAGCTCGGCCACGCCGGCCGCAAGGCCTCGAGCGAAGTGCCGTGGCAGGGCGGCGCCAACATCCCGCCGGATCACCAGCGCGGCTGGCAGACCGTCGCGCCGTCGCCGCTGCCGCATGCGCAGGGCGAGACCGTGCCGCTCGAACTCGATGCTGCGGGCCTGCAGCGCGTCAAGGACGGCTTCGTGGCCGCCGCGCGCCGCGCCGATGCGCTGGGCCTGGACGCGATCGAGATCCACGGCGCCCACGGCTACCTGCTGCACCAGTTCTTGTCGCCGCTGTCGAACCAGCGTACGGACAATTACGGCGGCTCGCTGGAGAACCGCATGCGCTTTCCGCTGGAAGTGTTCGATGCGATCCGCGCCGTGGTGTCCCCGGAGATGGTGGTCGGCATGCGCATCTCGGCCACCGACTGGGTCGAAGGCGGCTGGGACCTGGAGCAAAGCCTGGCCTTCACCGCCGAGCTGGAAAAGCGCGGCTGCCAGTTCATCCACGTGTCGAGCGGCGGCCTGTCGCCGCTGCAGAAGATCCCGGTCGGCCCCGGCTACCAGATCGAGTTCGCAGCGCGTATCAAGCAGCAGACCACGATGCCGGTCATCGGCGTGGGCCTGATCACGGAAGCCAAGCAGGCCGAGACCATCATCCAGACCGGCCAGGCCGACATGGTGGCGCTGGCGCGCGCGATGCTGTACGACCCGCGCTGGCCGTGGCACGCGGCGGCCGAACTGGGCGCCAGCGTGAGCGCGCCGCCGCAGTACTGGCGCTCGCAGCCGCACGAGTTCAAGCACCTGTTCGGCGATACGAGATTAGGTCAGCGCTGATCGGCCTTAATCGCCGTTCGTTCCGCATTTCCTGCAGTTCGTCGCAAGACGTGGGATGGCTGAAATCTGTCTTGTTAGAGTGAATCATCTCAAAACAGGACAGAAAGGTCACCATCCCATGCGTACCCTGATCGCCATCGCCTGCCTTGCCGCCCTGGGCGGCTGCGCCATCGTCGTCGCTCCCGGCGCCGATGGGGACTACCAGGTCCGGACCCCGTTCAACAACAACACGGTCGATGGCGACGGCATCGCCGGGCGTGACCAGCGCATGGTCGGCACCGTGAACGGCCTGGACGTCAACGGCGCCATCGTGGTCGACGTGCGCGTCGGCCCAGCCACCTCGCTGGTGGTCGAAGCCGACAGCAACCTGCTGCCGCTGGTCCGCACCGACGTCCGCGGCGACACCCTGAATATCTATACCGACCGTTCCTACCGCAGCCGCAATCCGGTGCACGTGATCTACACGGTGCCGCGCCTGACCGACCTGCGCCAGAACGGCTCCGGCCGCGTCACCGTGGAAGGCCTGGCGGGCGCACCGCTGACCCTGCGCCGCAACGGTTCCGGCAGCGTGGCCCTGTCCGGCCGGGTGGCCAGCCTGGAAGCCGAGAACAACGGTTCCGGCAGCGTCGACGCCGGCCGCCTGGAAAGCGCCAGCGCCAGGCTGGCGATGAGCGGCTCCGGCCGCATGGAGATCGGCCAGGTGCGTGGCGACTACGCGATCGTCAACCTGAGCGGCTCGGGCCAGCTGCGCGTCGGCGGCGTGGTGCGCTCGCTGACGGCGCGCGCGAACGGTTCCGGCCATCTCGACCTGGCCAAGCTGGCCAGCGACCAGGCCGACCTCGCGTCCACGGGTTCGGGCGGCATCACCGCCAACGTGCGGCAATCGCTGATCGCGCAGAACGGCGGCTCGGGCGGCATCCGCGTGTACGGCAATCCGGGACAGCGCTCGGTGAGCGGCAACCACGTGCAGATGCTGAATTAAAAAAGGCGGCCCGTGGGCCGCCTTGTCATTTACAGCAGGTGATCGAGCATCTCCGGCCCGAACACCTCGCGGTGCAGGCGCGCAGCCGGCACGCCATGGTGCAGCAGCGACAGCCATTGCGCCTGCATGAATTTATGCGGACCGCATAAGTACACATGCGCTTCCTCGAAGGCCCAGGACGGCAGCACGGCGACGTTCATGCGGCCCTCGATCACATCCTGTGCATCGCCCACCTCTTCGTAGAAATTCACGACCGTCAGGTTCGGCATCACGGCCTTGAGCGCTTCGACTTCGGCGCCCAGCGCGTGGTGGGCCGCGCCGCGCGCCGCATGGGCGAAGACGACGCGGCGCTGCGGCTGGACCTGGGCGATGCGCTTGATGCTCGACACCATCGGCGTGATGCCGACGCCGGCCGACAGCAGCACCACCGGCGCGTCGGATTCGGTGTCCGGCGTGAATTCGCCGAAGGGGTGCGAAACCTGCAGGATGGAACCGACGGCCACGTTCGCGTGCAGCCAGTTCGAGACCATGCCGGCCGGGATAGTCTCGACGCCATCCTGCACCGCATCCTGGCGCTTGACCGAAATGCGCATGCTGTTCAGGCCGGGCGTATCGGACAGGCTGTACTGGCGCAGCTGGTGGCGGCCGTCCGGCAGGTCGACCGCGACGCTGACGTACTGGCCCGGCTGGAACAGCGGCAGCGGCTTGCCGTTGGCAGGAACGAAACGGATCGAGATCACGTTCTCGCTCTCGCGTACCACCTCGGTCACGCGCATCGGATGGGTCTCGCCCGGCAGGATGCCGGCGGTGCTGTACATCTCCGCCTCGGCGGCGATCAGCAGGTTGGCCAGCGACGTATAGGCTTCCTTCCAGGCGTCCAGCAGCGGCTGGGTAGCGGCGTCGCCCAGGGTTGCGGCGATGGCGCCCAGCAGGTGATGGCCGACGATTGGGTAGTGCTCGGCGCGGATGCCGACCGAGACGTGCTTGTGGACGATGCGCTTGACGACGGGACCGAGCGCTTCCGGCGTGCCGATGTTGGCCGCGTAAGCGAACACTGCCGACGCCAGCGATTGCTGCTGGGCGCCATTGGCCTGGTTGCCCATGTTGAACAGGCTCGTCAGCTCCGGGTGGGCCTTGAACATGTTCGCGTAGAACAGCTTCGTGATGGTCAGGCCGTGCTCGCGCAGGACCGGTACGCTGGCGTCGATGTAGGGGCGGGAAGCGTCGGAAATCATGATCTTGTCCTTATTGGTGCATATGAAATGCATATTTAAATTTCAAAAAATTGCCCGCGGACGGGCATACAAACAAAAAAGCTAGTGCTTACTTCTATTCCGCGATAGCCGGCGTGCCGTTCGCAGCCGGGGTGCCGCTCCAGAACATCCTGTGCATGCGGATCACCTGTTCGCCGGTCGCGCCGGACGTCGTCTGGGCCAGCGTGTAGCGGTCCATGGCTTCGTAAAAGGCCCGCATCCCGGCGCGCAGCATGCCGCGCAGCTGGCAGTCGAGTTTCAGGGCGCAGCTCGTGCCCTCGCAATCGACCAGTTCATCCTCTTCGCCTTCGAGCTTGCGCAGCACCTGGCCGATGGTGAGCGTGGCAGGATCGGCCAGCAGGCGCAGGCCGCCGTTGCGTCCGCGCGTCGCCTTGATCCAGCCCAGCTTGGCCAGCTGTCCGACCACTTTCACCAGATGGTTCAGCGGGATGTCGAACTGGCTGCCGATCTCGGCCACCGTCACGGGGTGCGTGCGTTCCCCGGCCCGCTCGAGATAAATGAGCACGCGCAAGCCAATATCGGAGAAACGGGTGAGGCGCATTGATCGTCCTTGTCGTTACAGGCATATTCTACTAAAGATGCATCAAGAATGCATCTTTAAGGAATTATTTTTTCTAAGCATTGCAAATAGTTATCTATAAGTGGGCTGCAACTGGCCCTATAATCGCAAACTTTGGAAGTGCGACCAGAGGACACGCCGTGAATCAGACATTGGGCCAGAAGCTGTTTAGAACCAAGACGTCCGAGCGCAAGCTCGACGAGGCGTCCGCACATGGCGGCGGCCTCGGCCGTACGCTCGGCCTGTTCCCGCTGACCATGATCGGCGTCGGCGCCACCATCGGTACCGGCATCTTCTTCACCATGGTCGAAGCGGTGCCGAAGGCCGGTCCGGCGGTCGTCTTGTCGTTCCTGCTCGCGGCGATTACTGCCGGCCTGACCGCGCTGTGCTATGCCGAGCTGGCCGACCGCGTGCCGGCTTCCGGTTCTTCGTATTCCTTCGCCTACGCCACCGTCGGCGAGTTCGCCGCCTTCATCGTCGCTGCCTGCCTGCTGCTCGAATACGGGCTGGCCGCCAGCGCCACCGCGATCGGCTGGTCCGACTACCTGAACAACTTCCTGCAGAATGCGGTCGGCTGGCAGATTCCCGATGCCTTGCGTTCGCCGATGATCGTCTCGGGCAAGAACGGCATCGAGCTGCACGCCGGCCACATCAACCTGCCGCCGATCCTGCTGGTGGTGTTGTGCTGCATCCTGCTGATCCGCGGCACCAAGGAATCGGCGACCACGAATGCCGTCATGGTCTGCATCAAGCTGGCCATCCTGGTGTTCTTCGCGGCGATCGCGCTGACCGGCTTCGACATCAACAACTTCCACCCCTTCTTCTCGGGCGCGAACAGCCACAGCGCGGGCGGCATGGCCGGCGTGACGGCCGCCGCCGGCACCGTGTTCTTCTCCTTCATCGGCATCGACACCATCGCCACCGCCGGCGAGGAAACCCGCAACCCGACCCGCGACGTGCCGCTCGGGATTCTGGCGGCGCTGGTCATCGTGACCGTGTTCTACATGCTGGTGGCGATCGCCGCGATGGGCGCCCAGCCGGCCCACATGTTCGAGGGCCAGGAAGCGGGTCTTGCCGTGATCCTGCAGAACGTGACGGGTAAAGCCTGGCCGGCGCTGGTGCTGTCGGCCGGCGCGGTGATCTCCGTGTTCTCGGTGACCCTGGTGACCATTTATGGGCAGACGCGCATCCTGTACGCGATCTCGCGCGACGGCCTGATCCCGAAGACCTTCCAGACCGTGAATCCGCGCACCCAGTCGCCGGTGGCGAACACCTTGATCGTCTCGGTCGTGGTGGGCATCGTTGCCGGCCTGGTCGATGCTACCTTCCTGTGGGACATGGTGAGCATGGGCACCCTGGTCGCCTTCATCGTGGTGTCGATTGCGGTGCCGGTGATCCGCCGCAAACAAGGCAAGGACAGCAGCAGCGGCCGCAAGGGATTCCGCGTGCCCTTCGGTCCTTACCTGGTCCCGGGTCTGTCGATCCTGGCCTGCCTGTACCTGGTGTTCGGCCTGTCGCACGTCACCTACACCGTGTTCGCGGTGTGGATGACGGTGGCGGTCCTGACCTATTTCGGCTATGGCTTGCGCAACAGCCGCCTGAACAAGGTGGATGCGGAGCCGGCGGAATTGACCCATTAACCCGTCGTCCCCGCGCAGGCGGGGATCCATACTGAGCTCCCGAAGTCGGCGCAAGCGAAAAAGCCGCGTACTTGTTTAAGGTACGCGGCTTTTTATTTGTGCCTCGGATTAGGAAGCTCAGCATGGATTCCCGCCTGCGCGGGAATGACGTGGGGGCTTACTTCTGCATGCGATAGCGTTCCAGCCAGTGCGCATACGGCGCCGGCAGCACCCAGGTCGGGCGCTCGACGCCCAGTTCCTGCGCCGCCTGCAGCGGGTAGTGCGGGTTGGCCAGGTGGGCGCGGCCGACCATCACCAGGTCGAGCTGCTCGTCCGCCACCGCGCGTTCGGCCAGATGCGGGCCGTCGAAGCCCCAGGCCGAGGCCACCGGCAGGCCGGCTTCGTCGCGCACGCGCTTGGCCACCGGGCCCAGGAAGGCCGGGCCCCAGGGGATGTTGACCTCGGCGATGGTGAAGCCGACGCTCACGCTCAGCATGTCCAGGCCGCGCGCGCGCATCATGCGCACCAGCTCGATCGACTCGTTCAGGGTCTGCTCGTCCTGGCCGTCGTACTCGATGACGCCGAAGCGCGCCGTCAGCGGCAGGTTCTGCGGCCAGACTTCGCGTACGGCTTCGAGGGTCTCGAGCAGGAAGCGGCTGCGGCCCGCGAAATCGCCGCCGTACTGGTCGGTGCGCTGGTTCGAGTGCTTCGAGAAGAAGCTCTGGCCCAGGTAGCCGTGGGCGAAGTGCAGCTCCAGCCATTCGAAGCCGGCAGCCAGCGCGCGCTTGGCGGCAGCCACGAAGTCGGCTTTGACGCGGGCGATGTCGTCGAGCGTCATCTCCTTCGGCGTTTTCGGCAGGTGGTGGCCGAAGGCGATCGCCGAAGGGGCGATGGTGTCCCAGCCGTAGGCTTCATCGGACGGGATGTGGTCGTCGCCTTCCCACGGACGGTTGGCGCTGGCCTTGCGGCCGGCGTGGCCGATCTGGATGCCGGCGACCGCGCCGGCGGCCTTGATGCGGGCCGCGATGTGGGCCATGCCCTCGACCTGCGCATCGTTCCACAGACCGGTGCAACCCGGGGTGATGCGGCCTTCCGGCGACACCGCGGTCGCTTCGACGATCACCAGGCCGGCGCCGCCGCGCGCGATGCCGGCATAGTGGATCTGGTGCCATTCGTTGACGAAACCGTCATTCGCGCGGTACTGGCACATCGGCGGCACCGCGATGCGGTTGCGCAGGGTGAGGTCCTTGAGTTTGTAGGGGGAAAACAGAGCTGACATGGGATTCCTGATCGATGGTCTGGCCGCGGTCCATGCCGCGGCGGGTCGATCAGTATATGCGCTATGCATGAGTCTTGCTGGCGGCGATAAAAAAGCCACGCGCCTTGCGGCAGCGTGGCTTTCTCGAGCTTCAGGCCTCAGGCTTCAGGCCCGGGCGATCACTTCACGCCCATTTCCTTCAGCAGGTTGTCGGCGTGATCCACCTTCTCCATGTTCCACAGGATGTAGCGGATGTCGACCTGGATGTCGCGCGTGGCGGCCTTGTTGAAGTCCCAGTCCGAGATGATCGAATCCAGGGTGCCGTCGAAGGCCAGGCCGATCAGCTCGCCCTTCGCGTTCAGCGCGGCCGAACCCGAGTTGCCGCCGGTGATGTCCAGCGTCGCCAGGTAGTCGACCGGCACGGTCTTCAGCTTCGGATCGGCGTACTTGCCGAAGTCCTTGCCGCGGATCGCTGCCAGCTGCTTTTCCGGTGCGTTGAATTCGCCTTCGCCGGTGTGCTTGGCAACCACGCCCTTCACGGTGGTGAACGCGGTCCAGGCGCCGGTGCCGTCGGCGCCGTACTCGCGGCCCTTGACGTTACCGAAGGTCACGCGCAGGGTCGAGTTGGCGTCCGGGTAGACAGCCTGACCTTTGCTGTTCATGTAGGCGATCTTGGCCTTCATGTAGCTGGCGTAGGCCTTCTGGATGTTACCGCCCAGTTCTTCTTCCTCGGCTTCGCTCTTGCGGTCGGCGTCGTACAGGGCGACGGCGGCCTTGATGAAGGCGTCGTTCGAGGCCTGGAACTCGGCCGGCGACTTCTTCAGCCACTGCACGCGGAAGTCCTTGTTGGCCAGCTGCGAACCGGCATACAGCTTGTCCAGCGCGGCCTTCAGCTCGGCCTCGTTCATGCCCTGCTTGATGCCGAGGGCGTTGTCGAAGGCGGCGTTGTGCTCGTTGGCCGGCTGTGCGCTGTACTGCTTCAGGAAGTTCAGCACCAGCGCCTTGTCGACCTTCTCGTCGTAGGTGCGGTCCTGGCCGGTGATGCCGGCGGTCACGCGCGGCAGGTCGCGTTCCTGGTAGCCCGACTTGCGCTCGGCGTCCGGCTTGGTGCGTTCGTTGGCCAGGCGGTACAGGGCGCGCGCCGAGTTCAGGAAGCGCGGGGTCGAGTAGGACAGGAAGAACTCGCGCTTGGTATTCGCGTCGCGTTCGGCGATCAGCTTCTCGACGGACTCGATGTCGGCGCCGAATTCGGCCTTGCGCTGCGGGCTGGCGTTGACCCAGGCCTTCAGCGCATTGTGCTCGGCGGTCTTGCGCGCCAGGATGTCGCTGCCTTCGTAGCTGGCGATCATGCCCTTGCGGTTCTTGTAGTAGTTGTTCACGCCCGCGACCTGGCCGGCGTATTTCAGCTTGGCGGCCGGATCGTTCTTGGTCTCGCGGTCGATGATGGCCAGGGTCTCGCCCGATGCCTTCACGAAGGCCGGGTAGTTCCAGTCGAAGGTGAAGGCCACTTCCGACGGCAGGCGGTGGCGGTTGGTGCGGCCCGGGTAGCCCAGCGCCATGATGAAGTCGCCTTCCTTGACGCCTTCCTTGGCGATTTTGAGGAAGTGCTTCGGCTTGTAGGGCACGTTGTCCTTCGAGAACTCGGCGGCCTTGCCGTCGCGGCTCACGTAGGCGCGGTAGAAGCCGTAGTCGCCGGTGTGGCGCGGCCACATCCAGTTGTCGGTGTCGCCGCCGAATTTACCCACGCCCGACGGCGGGGCGTGCACCAGGCGCACGTCGCGGATTTCGAGCTGCTTGATGCGGTAGAACTCCAGGCCGCCGTAGAAGCTCGGCACGGTGCAGCGGTAGCCGGCATCCTTTTCGCACTCGGCCACCAGCGTCTTCTGGTTCTTTTCCATCGCGTCCACGCGCGCCTTGCCGGTCAGCTTGGCGACTTCCGGGGTGACGATGCGGTTGGTGACGTTGGTGACTTCTTCGGTCACGAACACGCGGCTGCCCGGCGCCGCCGGCAGTTCCTCGTCCAGGGTCTTGGCCAGGAAGCCGTCGGCCAGCAGGTCGCGCTGCGGCGTCGAGTTGATCGCCACACTGTTGTAGACGCAGTGGTGGTTGGTGATGACCAGGCCTTCCGGCGACACGAACGAAGCCGAGCAGCCGCCCAGGCTCACGATGGCGCCGGCCGGGAACTCGGTCAGTTTGGTTAGGCTGGCCGGGTCGAGCTTGAGGCCGGCGGCTTTCAGTTGCTTGGCTACTTGTGGCAGCTGCTGCGGCATCCACATGCCTTCGTCGGCTTGTGCGGCGAAGCTGGTCAGGATGGCGAGCGATAAGAGGGATTTTTTCATCTGCGTCTGTCGTTGGGTGAGTCGGTCTCCACGGGAGCTCCGAAGAGCTCGCGACAGTATGCGTATGTGAAAAAACAGCGTCAACCCATATTTTTGCCAGTCATTACAGCTGCGCGCCGATCAGGTCCGCCAGTTTGCCCGCCGCCTTGTCGTGCAGCGGGCGGTTCTCCCACTGCTGCAGCGACACCGGCTTGGCGCGTAGCCAGTCCTGCTCGAAGACCGCTTCCTGCTCCTTCGCGAATGTCGCGTCGAGCACGTTCAGGTTGGCCTCGTCGTTCAGGCTGAAGGAGCGGTTGTCGAAGTTGGTCGAGCCGACCGACACCAGCAGAGAATCGACCACCAGCGCCTTCACGTGGTACATGGTCGGCTGGTACTCGGCCATCTTGACGCCGGCCTGGAGCAGCTCGCCCCAGCGCTCGCGCGAGGCGGCCCGCACCACGTCCGAATCGATGATCTTGCCGGGCGTGATGATGCGCACCTCGACCCCGCGCTTGGCCGCCGCGACCAGCGCCTTGACTGCCAGCTCGTCGGGCACGAAATAGGAATTCGACAGGTGGATGGTGCGGCGCGCCGCGGTGATCGCCATCAGGTACATCAGGTGCATGCTCTCGCCGCCGCCGGTGATGGAACTCGAGAACATCTGCGCCGGCGAATCGCCCTTGGCGCTCAGGGCCGGGAAATAATCTTCGCCGTCGAGCACGACGCCGGTGGCCTTGGTCCAGTTATCGTTGAATACGGCCTGCATCTGGCCGACCACCGGGCCTTCGACGCGGAAATGGGTGTCGCGCCAGTGGTCCTCGTCCTGGCCGCGGCCGCGCCATTTGTCGGCGATGCCGACGCCGCCGGTAAAGCCGATGCGGCCGTCGACGATCAACAGCTTGCGGTGGGTGCGGTTGTTCAGGCGCGCCAGCTTCCACCATACCGGCTTGTGGTAGCGGTGCAGCTGCACGCCGGCTTTCTTCAGCGCCTCCATCGAGGCGTCGTCCATTTTCAGGCTGCCGATGTAGTCCAGCATCAGATGGACTTTGACGCCGGCGCGCGCGCGTTCGGCCAGCGCATCGGCAAATTCCTTGCCGATCGATTCCGACCAGTAGATATAAGTTTCGAAGGTGATCGTCTTTTTCGCTTCGCGGATCGCCTTCAGCATGGCGGGGAAGATCTGGTCGCCGTTGAGCAGTACCTCGACCTTGTTGCCCTCGACCAGCGGCGGCCCGAGCAGCACGCCGAGCGAGCGGCGGAATTGCGGGTCGTCGGTGCTGTAGAGACGGGTGAGCTGGGTCTCGATTTTTTTTTCCGTCGGCATGAAGTTCAGCGCCAGCAGGCCGGCCACGAGGGTGGCGATGCAGGCGATGAGTGCGACGACAGAACGTTTTGTACGCATGGGCAGGCAAATAAAGGGCAAAAAAAAACCAACGCTGCAGGAGCGTTGGTTTTATCGAAAGTACATCACTTATTAGCGAACGCGGCCGCGACGCAGCAGGTTCACGATGGCCAGCAGGATGACTGCGCCCAGGAAGGAAACCAGCAGGGACGACACACTGAAGTCATCAGCGTTGATGGTGCCGGTGCCAAACAGCGGCGACAGCAGCCAGCCACCCAGGAAGGCGCCAACGATACCGACCACGACATTGAGAATCATGCCTTGTTCAGCGTCCGTTTTCATGACCATGCTGGCGAGCCAGCCGAGAATACCACCGACGACGATCCAGATAATGAATAACATGTTGATTCCTCCTCAAGTTGGATAAACATACTCCAGGCCAATTGATTGCCGAGGCCATGGGCAAAGTCTAGTGATGCGTACGTACCCGGGTCGGTGCGGCAACGAACGTTAGACGCGGAAAGTGCGGAGGCGTTCTGTTGATTATCGGAATGGTGCGGGTAGGGTGCGTCAGCGAACAGAAGGGCATGGATGTGCAGGCATATTGTTGCTTTACTTGCACTACCCGAGTTTCCTAGAAAACGTACGCAACATGTGCTTTGCACACCGACCTTGAGAGGACACACCATGAGCAGCTTCGACACCACCAAAAACAATCAAAACCGCATGGTCACCGGCCTGTTCCCGGACCGCGCCAGCGCAGAACGCGCCTACAACTCGATTTCGACCCGTGGCTATACCAAGGACGACGTCAACCTGATGATGTCGGACTCGACCCGCAAGACCCATTTCAACGACACCGAAACTGAACTCGGCAGCAAGGCAGCCGAAGGCGCCGGCGTTGGCGCAGGTATCGGCGGCACCATCGGCGCCGTGCTGGCCGGCGTGGCCGCACTGGGCACCAGCCTGGTGATCCCGGGCGCAGGCCTGGTCGTCGCCGGTCCGCTGGCAGCAGCCCTGGCCGGTGCAGGCGCAGGGGGCATCACCGGCGGCCTGATCGGCGCACTGATCGGCGCCGGCATTCCGGAAGAGCGCGTCAAGCACTACGAAGAAGGCATCAACCAGGGCGGCATCGTGATGGGCGTGACCCCGCGTTCGGATGACGACGTCGAGCACATCCAGCGCTCGTTCACCGACAACGGCGGTTCGCACGTGATCGGTACCGGCGTCGGCGCCGCTGCCGGTGCAGCCACCGGCGCCGCGATCGGCTCGGCAGCCGGTCCGATCGGCACCCTGGCCGGTGCAGCCATCGGCGGTATCGCCGGCGGCATGGCCGGCAAGGGCGTCGGCGAAGTCGTGAACCCGAAAGCGGGCGACGACCTGGGTGAACACTACATGGCCAAGGGTGTCGGCGCAGGCGCCGGCGCCGCGATGGGCGCCGCTGCCGGTGCAGTAGCAGGTCCGATCGGCATGGCTGCCGGCGCAGCGATCGGCGGCCTGGCCGGCGGCGCAGCCGGCCGCGGCGCGGGCGAAGTCGTGAACCCGCATTCGGAAGACCGTCTGCATGAGCACAACCTGGCGCAAGGCACCGGCGCTGCCGGCGGCGCGCTGACTGGCGCTGCGATCGGCGCCGCGGCAGGTCCGATCGGCGCCGTGGCTGGCGCAGTCGCAGGCGGCATCGCCGGCGATATGGCCGGCAAGGGCGCGGCCGAAGTCGTGAACCCGAAACCGGGCGACCATCTGCGTGAGCACAACCTGGCCGGCGGTGTCGGCGTGGGCGGCGGCGCAGCAACCGGTGCCGCCATCGGCGCCGTCGGCGGTCCGATCGGTGCGGCAGCCGGTGCAGCCATCGGCGGCATCGCCGGCGGCATGATCGGCAAGGGCGCCGGCCACCTGGTCAACCCGACCGAGGAAGACGCTTACTGGCGCACCAACTACCAGACCCAGTCGCACTACACCCCGGGCTACACCTACGACGACTACTCGCCGGCCTACGCCCTGGGCTACAACAACTCGGGCCGCTTCCCGTCCTACGACCTGGCCGAGCCGCACATGGCCGACGAATGGGATCGCGTGAAGGGCAACTCGCGCCTGACCTGGGACCAGGCCAAATCGGCTAGCCGTTCGGCATGGGACCGCGTTGAGCATCGCCGCGACAGCATCTAAGTAAGTAGGGTGGGCTCTCCGTGCCCACGCTTGACGTAAAAAAGCCCCGGGGCCTAATGGCTGCCGGGGCTTTTCATTCGTGGGCTCGTAAAACAGTCCACTGGACTGTTTTACCCCACCCTACCTATTTACTGCTTGACGGCTTCCACCTGGATCGCCAGGCGCACTTCCGGATTGAAGCCCATCTGGGTGCCGTAGGCCACGCCGAAGTCGCTGCGGTTGAAGGTCGCCGTAGCGTCGGCGCCGCACACTTCGCGCTTCAGCATCGGGTGCTGGATGCACTTGAACTTGTTGATGGTCAGGGTCACCGGCTTGGTGACACCGTGCAGGGTCAGCTGGCCGTCGACGCTGGCCGGCACGTCACCCTTGAACACCAGCTTGCCCTTGTAGGTCGCGTTCGGGAACTTGGCGACGTCGAACATCTCCGGCTTCTTGGCGTGCTCGTTCAGCTTGTCGTTGCCGAAGTCGATGGTGGTGGCGTCGATGGTGATGTCGACGCTGCCGGTCTTGGCCGCGCGGTCCACCACGATATTGCCCTCGGTCTTGTTGAACTTGCCGCGCCATACCGACAGGCCGCCGAAGTGGTCGGCCTCGAAGCTCGGGTAGGTGTGCGTCGGGTCGATCTGGTAGGTGTCGGCGGCGAAGGCGCCGGCTGCCATCGTGGCGGCCAGCAGGGCGATGCTGAGGTTCTTCAGTTTCATGTGACGATTCCCTTGGGTTGAGGTGGGACTGCTTGATTAATGTGATTACTGTCCCGCGGCGACGCGGAACTTGATGACGACTTCGTCGGCGACCATGCTCGTATCCTGCCACTCGCCCTCGCCGACATTGAAGGCCAGGCGCTTGATCGGCAGCTGGCCTTCGAACACCTGCTTGCCTCCTTCAGGCTTCACGCTGAGCGGGAAGCTGACGTCAGCGGTCTTGCCCTTGATGGTCAGCTTGCCGGTGACGGCCAGCTTGCCTGCGCCTGCCGGTCTGATCGCCGACGAGACAAACGTCGCCTTCGGGAACTGGGCCGAGTTGAACCATTCCTTCTTTGCGATTTCCTTGTTGTAGTCGGCCTGGCCCATGTCGAAGCTGGCGGTGTCGATGTCCACGCGCGCGCTGGCCTTCTCGGGGTGGGCGGCGTCGTAGTCGATCTGCGCGCTGAAGCGCTTGAAGTTCGATTCGACCGGCACGTTCATCTGCTTGAACACGGCCGAGACACTGCTGTGGGCGACGTCGGTTTTCAGCGGCACGGCGTTCGCGATCAGGGCGATGCCGAGGAGGGCGCCAGTGACGGCCGTACGGATGGTTTTCATATCTTCTCCTTCAGTTGGAACGGCCGGGCAGCATGCGGCGCATGGTGCCGTCGCGGTCGATGAGCTGGTGCTTGAGGGCGGCCAGCACGTGCAGGGCCACCAGCGCGGCGAGCAGCATGTTCAGCCAGTAGTGCACGCCCTTCAGGGTTTCCGCAAGCGCCGGATCCTTGGCGATCAGGACCGGCAGCTGGAACAGGCCGAAGTACACCACCGGGAAACCGGAGGCCAGCGTGTAGAAATAACCGGACAGCGGCACCGCGAACATCATCACGTACAGCAAATGGTGCAGGCCGTGCGCCGCGCCGCGCTGCCAGGCCGGCATGGCGGCCGCCAGCGCCGGCGGACGGTTCTTCAGGCGCCATAGCAGGCGCAGGGCCGCGAACAGCAGCACGGTCACGCCGGCCCATTTATGCCATGAGTAATAGCGCAACTTGGTCGGCGAAAAGCCGGGGATATCGGTCATCACGAGGCCAAGCGTGAAGGCGCCCACGATCAGCACGGCGATCAGCCAGTGCAGCACGATTGCGGTCGTGGTGTAGCGTTCCTGCGCTTGCGCTGCCTGTTGGCGCTCCTGAACCTGCATGTTGTCTCCGGAAACTATTCCTGTTGGAATGCGATCTTAGCAAAATAGCTGCTGTATTGATTCCCCTACTTTAACGATTCCACCCAACTGTAGGAAGACAGGTAAACGGATAACATTGTTCAGCTGGCGGCACAATCCGTGGAAAATTGCTGGACCAGCGCACGCTAGACTGTCCAGCAGGGCGTCCCGACGGCGTCGAAGGTAAAATCTTAACAAAATCGATTTATAAATGATAATTTTCGGACATTAAAATTTCCTCACATATTTATGACCTTGCCCGCTTACGTCCCTACTGCGCCCCGCCTGCTGATCCTGCTGCTCGGGATGGCCATGGTCGACTGCGCACTGGCCGGCGAGCGTACGGTCACCGAGCGTGCGGGTGAACGGCAGACGGAACTCGCCGACCTGTCGATCGAGGAACTGGCGAACATCGACGTGACTTCGGTGTCCAAGCGGCCCGAGCGTCTGCAGGATGCGCCGGCATCGGTGTTCGTGATCACCGCCGACGACATCCGCCGCGCAGGCAGCCGCAGCCTGCCGGAAGCGCTGCGCCTGGCGCCCAACCTGCAGGTGGCGCGCCTCAACAACAACAGCTATTACATCTCCGCGCGCGGCATGCTCGGCACCAGCAACAGCCCTGCCAACAAGCTGCTGGTGATGATCGATGGCCGTTCCGTGTATTCGCCGCTGTTCTCGGGCGTGTTCTGGGACGAGCCGGACGTGATGCTGGAAGACGTCGAACGCATCGAAGTGATCAGCGGCCCGGGCGGCACCTTATGGGGTGTGAACGCGGTCAACGGGGTCATCAACATTATTACCCGCAATGCTGCCGGCACCCAGGGCGACCTGCTGGTGCTGCGCGGCGACACCGATGGGGCTCAGGCCGCCTTCCGTCACGGCGGCGGCGGCGCCGACCACAGCTGGCGCGTCTATGGCAAGGTGTTCGGGGTAGGGCGCAGCGAACTGAATACCGGCAAACCCATCGACGATGCCTGGGACCAGGGCCAGGTCGGCTTCCGCAGCGACTGGGAGCGCGGCGACGACCGCTTCAGCGTCAACGGCAATGCCTGGCGCGGCCGCCAGGGCCAGCCGGCGCCGGGGCTCATCGCGGCGCCAGGGGCCAGCACCGGCATCGACGACATCGTCACGCGCGGCGTCAACCTGAGCGGACGCTGGGAGCATGCGCTGGAAGGCGGCGGCAGCCTCAGCGCCCAGGCCTATTACGACTACCGCTACCGCCAGGTACCGCCGACCTTCACGGACGCGGTCGACATCGCCGACATCCAGGTCCAGCATTCCCTGCCGGCGCTGGGCGCGCACAGCATCGTCTGGGGCGGCGAATACCGCTACGCCCGGGACGATGTCACCAACAGCCGCTTCGTGGCCTTCCTGCCGGCCGAGGACGCGCAGTCCTGGGCCAGCCTGTTCATGCAGGACGAGATCACGCTGCGCGAGAACCTGCGCCTGACCGCGGGCGCGCGCTACGAGCGCAATCCGTATACCGGCACCGAGTTACTGCCGACCCTGCGCCTGTCTTGGCGCGTCTCGCCGGCGCATTCGCTGTGGACGGCGTACTCGCGCACCGTGCGCGCGCCTTCGCGCCTGGACGTCGACGCCTTCGTCCCCGGCGCGCCGCCCTTCCTGCTGGCCGGCGTCCCGCGCGTGCGCGCCGAAGTGGCGCGCGTGTTCGAGCTGGGCTACCGCGGCCAGGTCGGGCAGGACCTGTCGTATTCGGTGACGGCATTCCGCAACCTGTACGACCACCTGCGCACCCAGGACGTCATCGGCGGACAGATCGAGTTCGGCAACCAGATGGAGGGCAGGGCGCACGGCATCGAAGCCTGGGCCAGCTACCAGATGAGCGATGCCTGGCGCCTGTCGGCCGGCGCCACCGCGCTGCACGAGCGCTTCAGTCTGAAGCCGGGCAGCCTGGACGCCGGCAGCGTGGCGACCACCGGCGCCGACCCCGCCTACACGGCGCAGCTGCGCTCCAACTATGCCTTCGACAGCACGCGCGAACTGGAAGTGGCGGTGCGCCGCGTCGGCGCGACTGGACGGCCCGCGGTGCCGGGCTACACGGCGGCCGACCTGCGCTTCGGCTGGCGTTTCGCGCCGGGCATGGAGTTGTCGGTGATCGGGGCCAACCTGAACGGTGGCCACCGGGAATATGGCATTGAGCAGTTCAGCAGCGAGATGCCGCGGACGCTGGGCGTCAAGCTGGTGTGGCAGCGATAAAAGCAGGGTATAAAAAAACCGGGGCAGGCCCCGGTTTTTTGCATTCGTAGGGTGGGGTCATTCAGGCCAGTGGCCTGAATGACGAGCCCACGATGCGATCAGATCGCCTTCGCCAACTGCGCCGCCAGGCCCGTGTAATTCGCCGGCGTCATCGCCAGCATCAGGTCCTTGGCTTCCTGCGGCACGGCCAGGCCGGTGATGAACTCTTGCAGCGCTTCGCGGGTGATGCCCTTGCCGCGGGTGAGTTCCTTCAGCTGCTCGTACGGATTGGCGATGCCATAGCGGCGCATCACGGTCTGCACCGGCTCGGCCAGCACTTCCCAGTTCGCGTCCAGGTCCTGCGCCAGGCGCTGCGGGTTCACTTCCAGCTTGTTCAGGCCGCGCAGGCAGCTGTCGTAGGCCAGCAGCGCGTAGCCGAAGCCGACGCCGATGTTGCGCAGGACCGTGGAGTCGGTCAGGTCGCGCTGCATGCGCGAGACCGGCAGCTTGTCGGCCATGTGGCGCAGCACCGAATTGGCCAGGCCCAGGTTGCCTTCCGAATTCTCGAAGTCGATCGGGTTGACCTTGTGCGGCATGGTCGACGAACCGATCTCGCCGGCCTTCAGCTTCTGCTTGAAGTAACCGAGGGAGACATAGGTCCAGATGTCGCGGTTCAGGTCGAGCAGGATGGTGTTGGTGCGCGAGATGGCGTCGAACAGTTCGGCCATGTAGTCGTGCGGCTCGATCTGGATGGTGTACGGGTTGAACGTCAAGCCCAGCCGCTGCTCGATCACGTTCTTGCTGAATGCCGGCCAGTCGAAGCCCGGATAGGCCGACAGGTGGGCGTTGTAGTTGCCGACCGCGCCATTCATCTTGCCGAGGATCTCGACGCCTTCGATGCGCTTGACGGCGCGCTGCAGACGCGCGACCACGTTGGCGAACTCTTTACCGAGGGTGGTCGGGCTGGCGGTCTGGCCGTGGGTGCGCGACAGCATCGGCAGTTCGGCGTTGACGTGCGCAATGTCGGTCAGCTTGGCGATGATGGCGTTAAGAGCCGGCAGCATCACGCCGTCGCGCGCCGCCTTCAGCATCATGCCGTGCGAGGTGTTGTTGATGTCTTCGGAGGTGCAGGCGAAGTGGATGAACTCGCTGGCCGCGACCAGTTCCGGCACGTCCTTCACCTTTTCCTTCAGCCAGTATTCGACCGCCTTGACGTCGTGGTTGGTGACGGCTTCGATTTCCTTGATGCGGGCCGCATCCGCGTCCGAGAACTCGGCGCCCAGCTTGTCGAGCAGGGCGTTGGCTTCGTTCGAGAACGGCTTCAGTTCGGCAAAGCCGGCCTGCGACAGCGCCTGCAGCCAGGCGATCTCCACCTTCACGCGGTGGTGCATGAAACCGGCTTCCGACAGGATCGGGCGCAGCTTGTCGGTCTTGGCGGCGTAGCGGCCGTCCAGCGGGGACAGGGCGGAAAGGGTCGAGGAGGTAGAGGTCATGGCAGGCAGGATTGGATGCAAAAGCGCGATTTTACCATCCGAAGCCTCGGCGGAACGCCGTTTGTCAAGTGTCCTCAGTGACTTATTGGTGCGAGCGTTGCAAGCCTTCGTCGACCGATATTGCACAGGGAGGCCGATGCTATACTGTCAGCCACTCCCCTAAACTGAGCATTTATGAAACTCATCGGTTCTGTCACCAGTCCCTATGTGCGCAAGGTGCGCGTCGTGTTGGCAGAGAAGAAGCTCGATTACGTGTTCGAGCTGGAAAACGTGTGGTCGCCGGACACGAAGATTTCAGCGTCCAACCCGCTCGGCAAGGTGCCCTGCCTGGTCATGGAAGACGGCAGCGCCATGTACGATTCGCGCGTGATCGCCGAGTACCTCGACACGCTGACCCCGGTCTGCAAGCTGCTGCCGGCCAACAGCCGCGACCGCGCCAACGTCAAGGTCTGGGAAGCGCTGGCCGACGGCGTCGCCGACGCCGCCGTGCTGGCCTTCCTGGAGCGCACCCAGCGCCCCGCCGAGCTGCAAAGCCCCGCCTGGATCGAACGCCAGATGGGCAAGGTGCGCGCCGGCCTGCAGGTCATGTCCGATAACCTGGGCGAACAGCCGTTCTGCATGGGGATCCATTACACGCTGGCCGACGTCGCCGTCGGCTGCATGCTGGGCTGGCTGCTGCTGCGCTTCCCGGCCATCGCCTGGCGTGACGAGCATCCGAACCTGGCGCGCCTGTTCGACAAGCTGTCCGAGCGTCCGTCCTTCAAGGACACGGTGCCGGTAGTCCCGGCGTGATTGGCCGCGCCTTGACCACGCGCCCTGTGAGCACGGTCGTATTCGGCGAAGCCCTGGTCGACGAATTCCCGACCGAGCAGGTGGTAGGCGGCGCGCCCTTCAACGTCGCGCGCCACCTGGCCGCCTTCATGGCGCCGGCCCTGATGATCACGCGCATCGGACGCGACCGCAACGGCCAGGCCGTGCGCGGCGAGTTCGAGCGTTTCGCAATGAGCGACGCCGGCCTGCAGCTGGACCCGATGGAAGAGACCGGCCGCGTGGTGGTCGAGCGCCTGGGGCAGGGACACCGCTTCCGCATCCTGCCGCGCCAGGCTTACGACTTCATCGACGCCGGCAGCGCCACCGCCAGCCTGGCAAACGTCGAGGCCGGCATTGTCTATTTCGGCACCCTGGCCCAGCGCGAGGAACGTTCGCGCGCGGCCCTGGCCACCGTGCTGGAGGCAACGCCGGCCAAGCGCTACCTCGATCTCAATCTGCGTCCCGAGCAGTACGACGAGAGCACCGTCACGCGTTCGTTGACGGCGGCCGACATCGTCAAGGTCAACGAAGAGGAATTGCAGGCGCTGTTCCAGTGGTATTTCCAGATCGGCCCGAACGATGCGGCGCTGTCGACCGAGGAAGTGCACGCGGCCTGCCGCGCGCTGATGGACCGCTTCAGCCTCGAGACGCTGATCGTGACCCTGGGCCACCGCGGCTCGGTGGTATTCCTGGCGGACGGCGGCATGGTCGCCACCCGCGACACGCCGGCGCCGCCCTTCGTGATCGACACGGTGGGGGCGGGCGATGCCTTCTCGGCGATCTTCCTGCTGGGACGCGCACGCGGCTGGCCGCTCGAGCTGACGCTGGCGCGCGCCAACGAATTCGCCGGCGCGATCTGCGCGGTCGCGGGCGCGGTGCCGCGCGACCTGAACTTCTACGACAAATGGGTCAATCGCTGGCGCGAAGGCACGCCGGCGCCGAGCTTCACATCTCGCTGACGTCGCCCATCTGCGACTGGAGATAATTTTGCAGGCCCACCTTGACGATCAGGTCGAGCTGGGTCTCCAGCCACTCGATGTGTTCTTCGGTGTCTTCCAGGATGTCCAGCAGCAGGTCGCGCGAGACATAGTCGCGCGCCGTTTCGCAGGCAGCGATACCGTCCTTCACGCACTGCTGGGCGCCGCGCTCCAGCTTCAGGTCGCATTCCAGCATCTCCTGCGCCGACTCGCCGATCAGCAGCTTGTGCAGCGCCTGCAGGTTCGGCAGGCCGTCCAGCATCAGGATGCGGTCGATCAGGCGGTCGGCGTGCTTCATCTCGCCGATCGACTCGTCGTATTCCTTCTTGCCCAGGCGCGTGAAACCCCAGTGCTTGTACATGCGCGCATGCAGGAAGTACTGGTTGATCGCGGTGAGCTCGTTGGTCAGCTGCGCGTTCAGCGCACGGATGATGTTCGGATCGCCCTTCATGTTTCCCTTGTCGTTGATTGTTGAACTTATAACGGCATCATAGCGTCAGAGCGCGGCCAGGGCCACGCCGCCGGCCAGCAGCAGCGAGACCGAGGCGATCGCGATGCCCACCGTGCGCCTGCGGTTGGTAAGCGTCCACAGCACCACCCCGGACAGCGACAGCAGGATGATCGAGCCGGCCAGCGTGTCCACCAGCAGGATCCAGCCCATGCTCATGCCCACGCCCTTGTGCAGGTTCGTCAGCGTGGCAAAGACATTGTTCTCGCTGCGCTTGAGGGTGACATAGCTGTTGCCGACCCAGTACTCGGCCTGCACGGCGCCGGTGGGCGAGGTGAAGCTGGCGCTCCAGCGCGCCGGCTGGACCAGGGCCTGGTCGCCCCAGGCCACCGGACGCGCGGCTTCGAACTTCACGCGCGTCGGATCGGGATGGAGCTTCAGCGAACTTTTCAGCCAGGCGGCGAGCGCCTGCGGATCGGCCGGGGCCGGACTGGGCAGGGGAATCTGCACCGTGCTTTCCTGGCTTTGGGCGGCGGGAATCTTGAGGATGGCGCGGTGATTCAGGAGGATGCCGGTGCTGCCGAACAGCAGGCCGAGCACCGCGCCCCACAGGCCGATCCAGCCGTGCATCTTGCGCAGCCATTTGACGGCGAGGGCGCGCCGGGAGGGCGCGGGCGGCGGTTGGACCGTGAAGGGTTGCTGCGGCGTCCTCGGAGAGCGAAAGGGGATGACGGGCATAAGACAGACGGGATGGCTGCTTGGGAAGCACCATGTTATCAGGACGCGCCGCGCAGCGGCCGGTGCACGCGTTGTATATGTGCGTAACAATGTAGCCGAGGAAAACTGGACCGGCGTCGCTGGCGCCGCAGACGCGGCGACGGCCGGGACGATTCGGGAAGATCAGGCGGCGATGCCGTCCACCGGCGCACGGCGCAGTTCGGTCACGGTGGTGCGCGATTCCAGGTGTTCGTTCATCACTTCGCGGGCATAGCTGACGCATTTGCCGCAGCAGGTGCCGACGCCGAGTTCCTTGTACAGGTCGGCCATCGAGCTCAGGCCCATTTCGACGGCCTGGCGGATTTCACGGTCGGAGATGTTGTTGCAGACGCAGACGATCATGTCGATTCCTGTCAATGTCGATTCGCGCGCCAGCCGGTATTGTCTGGTTTATAATGCGAATCATTCTCATTCAGTTTCGTATTCTGAGCAAATTCAGGATTGAACGCAAGCGTTTTGTCGCGTAATCGAGGCAGAGTGAACAGAAGTAGACAAACCGCAAATAGAAATAATTCGCATTTAGGTTTATGATGCAGGTATCGTCTCATCAGCGCTGCATTCGCATCCATACGGAAACGACAACATGACTCTTGCACCGACCCTGACCACCCTCGACGCCCTCAAAGCCGGCCAGAGCGCCACCGTCATCCACCTCGCGCCCAGCCACGGCCATGGCGGCGACGGCGCCGACGTATCGCGCCGCCTGATGGAACTGGGCTTCGTCCCCGGCGAACGCATCCGCATGCTCAAGCGCGGCCTGCCGGGCGGCCCGGTCGCGGTCAAGGTCGGCCAGTCCACGTTCGCCCTGCGCCGTTTCGAAGCGGCGCTGGTCTCGATCCAGCCGGAATAACGGAATAACGGAACATATCAATGGGAGCAGTAGAACAGCAGGTCCAGGCGGCGACGGCCAATAAAACGCCGCTGATCGCCCTGCTGGGTAATCCGAACTGCGGCAAGACCGCGCTGTTCAACCGTCTCACCGGCGCGCGCCAGAAGGTCGCGAACTATGCCGGCGTCACCATCGAACGCAAGGAAGGCAGCTTCACCCTGCCGGGCGGCCGCGCGATGCGCGTACTCGACCTGCCGGGCGCCTACAGCCTGTCCGCCCACACCCCCGACGAAGCCATCACGCGCGACGTGGTCGCCGGCCTGCGCGCCGGCGAACAGGCGCCGGACGCCGTGGTCTGCGTCGTCAACGCCACCAACCTGCGCCTGAACCTGCGCCTGGTGCTCGAGATCCAGCGTCTCGGCCTGCCGATGGTGCTGGCCCTGAACATGGTCGACGTCGCCAACAAGCGCGGCATCGAGATCGACACCGCCAAGCTCTCGCGCGAGCTGGGCATGCCGGTGGTCGAGACCATCGCCGTGCAGTCCGGCGGCGAGAAAGCGCTCTTGACGGCACTCGAAGCGCTGTCCTTCGACACGCCGGTGAAACCACGGCTGCTTTCCGCGATCGACGCCGTGCCGGTCGAAGAGACCCAGCGCGAAGTGCGCCGCATCATCGACGCCTGCGTCAGCTTCGACAAGGACACCGGCAACCTCTCCGAGCAGATCGACCAGGTCGTGCTGCACCCGGTGGCCGGCCCGGCGATCCTGGCGCTGCTGATGTTCCTGATCTTCCAGGCCGTGTTCAGCTGGGCCGCGGCGCCAATGGACCTCATTAAAACCGGTGTCGAAGGACTCGGCACCTGGATCGGCTCCAACATGGCCGAGGGCCCGCTGCGCGGCCTGATCGTCGACGGCATCTTCGGCGGCGTCGGCAGCGTGCTGGTGTTCCTGCCGCAGATCCTGATCCTGTTCTTCTTCATCCTGGTGCTGGAAGACTGCGGCTACCTGCCGCGCGCGGCCTTCCTGCTCGACCGCATGATGGGCAGCGTCGGCCTGTCCGGGCGCGCCTTCATTCCGCTGCTGTCGTCGTTCGCCTGCGCGATCCCCGGCGTGATGGCGGCGCGCACGATCCAGAACCCGCGCGACCGCCTGGTGACGATCATGATCGCCCCCTTGATGACCTGCTCCGCGCGCCTGCCGGTGTACGCACTGGTGATCGCCGCCTTCATCCCGAGCCGCAAGCTGGCCGGCGGCATCGACCTGCAGGGCCTGGTGCTGTTCCTGCTGTACGCGGCCGGCATCGTCAGCGCGATGGCGGTGGCCTGGTTCTTCAAGCGCACCGCGCGCGCCAAGGGCCAGCACCCGCTGATGCTGGAACTGCCGGCCTACCACTGGCCGCACCTGCACAACCTGTTCCTGGGCCTGTGGGAACGCGCGAAGATCTTCCTGACCCGCGTCGGCACCGTGATCCTGACCCTGATGGTGCTGGTCTGGTTCCTGTCGAGCTTCCCGGGCGCCCCGGAAGGCGCGACCCACCCGCCGATCTACTACAGCGTGGCCGGCATGCTCGGCCGCGCGCTGGCCGTGATCTTCGAACCGATCGGCTTCGGCTGGCAAATTTGCATCGCGCTGGTGCCGGGCATGGCTGCACGCGAAGTGGCGGTCGGCGCACTCGGCACCGTGTATGCGCTGTCGTCCTCGGGCGACGACGTGGCGACTTCGCTGGCGCCGCTGCTGGCTCACTCCTGGAGCATGGCGACCGCGCTGTCGCTGCTGGCCTGGTACGTGTTCGCGCCGCAGTGCCTGTCGACCCTGTCCGTCGTGCGGCGCGAGACCGGCAGCATCCGCTGGGCCTTCGTCATGGCCGGCTACATGTTCGCGCTGGCTTACACGGCTTCCTTTATCACTTACCACGTGGCGCGCTGGGCGCTCGGGAGCTGAGATGATCGCCCAGTACCTGGTGGTCGGCCTGATCGTGCTGTGCGCGGCGCTCTACGCCGCCGGCAAGTACCTGCCGCTGTCGGTGCGCCGCAAGATCGTCTACAAGTTCTCGGACGGTTCCGGCAAGGGTTTGCTGGCGCGCTGGCTGGACAAGGACGCCGGCTGCGGCAGCGGCTGCGATACCTGCGGCACCTGCGCGCCGGAACCGATGCCGGAGAAGGACGAGCAGGGTAGAAAAATCATTCAGGTGCACGTCAAGCGCTGATTTGTCATTCCGGGCATTGCCCGAAATGACTTCCCGCGCAGGCGGGAATCCAAGTTTTGCGGTTTGCCACGAACTTGGATCCCCGCCTGCGCGGGGACGACGGGATCAAGTCGCGGGCCGCCATTCTAGGTCTAGCAATGCCATCAGGCGCTTCGCATCGAAGGGCGCCCGCACCTTGATGTCGTTGTCGAAGTAGCAGTACACGGCCCGGCTTTCCGCCTTCGGCGGCGGCACTTCCGATACAAGCCGCGCATCCTCCGGCTGTCCACCGCCGCTCCACGCACGGATCTTCTCAGCCCAGCGCGCCAAAGACGCATCCTCATAGCCACTGGCATACAGCTCATGCTCGCCGTGCAGGCGGATGTAGATAAAATCCGCGGTCACGTCTTCCCAGTCCGGCCATTTGCCCGCCGTATCGGCCACCACCAGCGCCACCTTATATTTGCGCAGCAGCGCGATGAAGGCTTCGTCGCGGAAGCTTTCGTGGCGCACCTCCACCGCGTGCCGCAGCGGGCGCACGGCATCGATTTCCAGCAGCGCACGGCCTTCCATCTTGCCGTCATGGCGGCGCGCGATGTCCAGCGCCTGGCCGGTATCGACCGGCAGCATCGCCAGGAAGTGTTCGAGCTTCTCGGGATCGAAGCGCAGCTGCGGCGGGAACTGCCACAGGATGGGGCCGAGCTTGTCGCGCAGCGCGAACACGCCCGAAGCCAGCACGTTGGCCAGCGCCGTCTCGATGCCGCGCAGTTTGAGCATGTGGGTGATGAAGCGGTTGCCCTTCACGGCAAACACGAAGCCGGGCGGCGTGGCAGCATACCAGGCCGCGTAGCTGCTCGGGCGCTGCAGCGAATAGAAGGAACCGTTGATCTCGATGGTGGGCAGTTCGCGCGCGGCGAACTCCAGTTCGCGTGCCTGGACCAGCCCGGGCGGATAGAACACCCCGCGCCAGGGTTCGTAACGCCAGCCCGAGATGCCGATGAAGATGTTGCCCATGCCTGCAATGGTAGGCCGGGCAGAGGGCAGGGCTCGGTGCGGTGCCGAACCCTGCTCCGGTTTGCTTGCTATCTGCGTCCACTGCGCTATACTAAGACTTGTACTATTTATTGTACATGTTCTGATGCCTGGAGATAGCACATGAGGATTGTTAACTTTTCCGATGCGCGTAATAGCCTTCGCACTGTGATCGACCAAGTGGTCGAGGATGCAGACGTGACGGTCATCTCGCGGCGCGACGCACCCGATGCGGTAGTCATGTCTTTCGACTATTACAGCAGCCTGATGGAGACTGTGCACCTGCTGAGTTCGCCTGCAAACGCGGCTCACCTTGCAAAGTCGCTTGCTCAAGCTCGCTCTGGACAAATCCAGTCCCGGGAGCTGATAGAAATGCCGGAATCCGAGGAAGCGCAAGATGCGAAACCTGAAGTTCACGGATGAAGCCTGGAACAGCTACATCTATTGGCAAACGCAAGACAGAAAGACACTCAAGCGCATCAATGACCTGATCAAGGACGCCCAGCGCAGCCCTTTCGAAGGGATCGGCAAGCCTGAAGCTTTGAAACACAGCTTGAGTGGCTGCTGGTCACGCCGGATCGACGAGACCAACCGCCTGGTCTATCAGGTACACGACGAGGAGCTGGTCATCATCTCCTGCCGCTACCATTACTGAGAGCTGAACACCGGCCGTTTCGCCGGCCGGCGCCGCCATAGCGCCACCGCACCCAGCCCCGCCGCCAGCATCGCCCACACCGGCGCTTCCGGCACCGGCGACACCGGCGAGGCCGACACCATGCTCAAGACCGTGCCTTCGGTCCAGTTCAGGTGGTGCTCCATCGTGTTGTAGGGCGTGATCTCGTAGTCGTAGCTCAGCTTGCCGGACTCGATCAGGTGGCCGCCGCTGTGGAAGCCTTCGGGGTCGCTGCCGTATTCGCCGAGGCTGAAGGACAGGCCTTTCTCGGGCGAGAACTGGAAGCTGTCGGCGCCGCAGTGGTAGTACATGTTGCTGGACGCGGCGCAGGCCACATAATCCATCGAGCCGACGGTCAGGGAGGTCAGCTCGCCGATTTCGAGAACGCCGTCGGCATCGAGGTCGAACCCGGTAAAGGAGCCGGCGATCTGCGCGTCGGGCAGAAACACACCGGCTTCCAGGTCATGGAAACCTGTGTAGGTAAAGGTCCAGTGGGCGGCTTGGGCATGGGCGAGCGCACTGCCGGCGAGCAGTGCGATGGCGGTGAGATGGTGCTTCATGGGAGGACCTCGCAAGGGGGCGGGAGGGAACCCGCAGTGAACGAAACGCTGGGTTCAGCCTACCTGCTTTTGTTACGAAAGTCCTGCCCATTTGACACTGTTCTGTAACAATGTCGTCGGCTGGCCACAGCCCGTGGCCAGCTCAGCCGTGTTCATTTTCCTGCTGGAACGACTGGCAGCTCGATCGCGCTTTCCATGCCCGGCGCGTGGTAGACCCGCTGGGTCGCCTTGCGGTAATCGCCCGGCTTGGCGTAGAAAATATTCGGCACGAAGGTCTGCGGGTTGCGGTCGTAGAGCGGGAACCAGCTGGACTGGATCTGCACCATGATGCGGTGGCCCGGCAGGAACACGTGGTCGACGTTCGGCAGCGCGAAGCGGTAGCGCTCGGCCTTGTTGGCCGGGATTGCCGCCGGCTTGTCGAAGCCCTGGCGGTAGCGGCCGCGCAGGATGTCCATCGAGATCGGCAGCTGGTAGCCGCCCAGTTCCGGCTGGGCCGCGACTTCGTCCGGGTACACGTCGATCAGTTTCACGACCCAGTCGCTGTCGGTGCCGGAGGTCGAGGCGAACAGGTTCACCATCGGCGCGCCGGCCAGCGCCATCGGCGCCTTGAGCGGTTCGCTCACATAGGTCAGCACGTCCGGACGGTCGGAATAGGAACGCTGGTCGGTCACCAGCCAGGGCTTCCACACCGTGCCTTCGCCCATGCGCACGGGCCGCGGCACGAAGGGCACCGGTTTCGCCGGATCGGACACGTATTCGTCGAAGTTCGCGCCCTTGCTATCTACCTTGTCGAAGCCGAGCCCGAAGCCCGGCTTCAGGTACATCGTGGTCGCGCTTTGGGCCAGCGGCCATTGCTCGAGACGGCGCCAGCGGTTGACGCCGGTCTGATACGACCACACCGGCGGCGTGTCGAATTGCGGCGCACCGTCCTTCAGGTACTGGTTGAAGAAGGGCAGCATGACCTCGCGGCGGAACTCGCGGGCGGTGTCACCGGTGAACTTCAGGGCGCCCAGCGAGGAGCCCTCGTAGTTCACGCCGCTGTGGCGCCATGGGCCGACCACCAGCGAATTCAGTTTATTCGTCTTGTCCTTCGGCTCCACCGCCGCATAGGTCGCGTAGGCGCCGTAGATGTCTTCCTGGTCCCAGCGGCCGACCACGGTCATGGTCGGCACCGTGAGCGGCTTCTTGGCCAGGATGCGGTCCAGTGCCTGCTCCTGCCAGTAGCTGTCGTAGGCCGGGTGCTCGAAAATCTTCTTCGCGAAGTTCAGCTGGTCGATGCCGTAGATGTGGGCGAAGTCGGCGGTCGAGCCGGCGCGCAGGAAGGCGTCGTAGTCGTCGTAGGTGCCGGTGACGATTTCCTCGCCCTTGCCGCGCGCCGCGTTCTGGCCGGCGATGTAGGCCAGGTTGGGGTTGCGGAAGGCGCCGTTGTGGAACCAGTCGTCGCCGCGCCAGCCGTCGACCATGGGGCTCATCGGCACCGCCGCCTTCAGGGCCGGGTGCGGTTCGACCAGCGCCATCAGCACCGTGAAACCTTCGTAGGACGAGCCGACCATGCCGACCTTGCCGTTCGATTCCTTGATGTTCTTGACCAGCCAGTCGATGGTGTCGTAGGCGTCGGTGCTGTGGTCGACCGGGGTGTTGTTCAGCGGGCCGCGTACCGGGCGCGTCATCACGTAGTCGCCTTCGGAGCCGTACTTGCCGCGCACGTCCTGGAACACGCGGATGTAGCCGTTCTCGATGAAGGCGTCGTCGCCGTCGCCGAGGATCGCGGTGATGTGCGGGCTCTTCATGCGGCCGGCGCGGCCCGAGGCGTTGTAGGGCGTGCGGGTCAGCATGATCGGCGCGTGGTCGACGCCCTTCGGGATCACGATCACCGTATGCAGCTTGACGCCGTCGCGCATCGGGATCATCACCTCCTGCTTGACGTAGTCGGCGTTCGGGACGGTAATCGAGAATTTATCGGCCGGGATGTCCGGCGCCATGGCTGGCGTCTGGGCCAGGGCTGCGCCGGACAGCGCGAGCAGGAGGGAAAGGGACAGCAGGCGAAGGCGCGGCATCAAAGGGCTCCACGGTTGGGTTAAGCAAGCGGCAACATTGTTAAAAGTTGCATCAAAGCATATTACCCAAGCATTGCGCCCCATGCAATTGGCGTCACGCCTGCAGGCGCAGGCGCGTCTCGCTGGCTGATGCCGCCGATGCCGCCGGCGCCTGGCCGGCTGCAGCGAGTTTGAATGTCCCGACCACGCGGTCAAGCTCGCGCGCCTGTTCCTGCAGAGAGGCCGCAGCCGCGGCAGCCTGCTCGACCAAGGCCGCGTTCTGCTGGGTGGCGTCGTCCATCTGCGCGATGGCCTGGTTGACCTGGGCGATACCGGCGCTCTGCTCGTGGCTGGAAGCGGCGATTTCCTGCATCAGGTCCTGGGCACAGCGCACCGAAGCGACGATCTCTTCCATGGCCTGGCCCGCATCGTGGGCCAGCGTGCTGCCGCTGTCGACCCGCGCCACCGAATCCAGGATCAGCTGGCGGATTTCCTTGGCGGCGGTGCCGGAGCGCTGCGCCAGGTTGCGCACTTCGCTGGCGACGACCGCGAAGCCGCGGCCCTGCTCGCCCGCACGCGCCGCTTCCACGGCCGCGTTCAGGGCCAGGATATTGGTCTGGAAGGCGATGCCGTCGATGACGCCGATGATCTCGGACATCTTGCGCGAGCTGTCGCTGATCGCGCCCATCGTCCGCATGACTTCGGACACCACGGCGCCGCCCTGCTCGGCCGAGCGGGTCGAGGCCGCGACCATGTCGCGCGCTTCGCTGGCGCGTTCGGCGTTGCGGCGCACGGCCGTGGTCAGCTCTTCCATCGCGGCTGCCGTTTCCTCGACGCTGGACGCCTGGTTCTCGGTGCGGCTGGAGAGATCCAGGTTGCCGCGTGCGATCTCGTCGCTGGCGCCGGCGATCACGCTGCTGCTGGCGCGGACCTGGCCGATGGTGCCGGCCAGCGAGCCGACGAAGCGGTTGAAGGCTTGCGCCAGCTTGCCGACTTCGTCTTCGCTGGCCACCAGCATGCGGCGGCTCAGATCCCCTTCACCGTCGGCGATCTCGCCGAGCATGCCGGCGGCGCCCATCACCGGCGCCGAGATGGCACGTGCGACGAACCAGATCGCCGCCAGGCCGATGGCGCCGCCGACCAGGGCTGCAGTCAAGGACGACAGCACGGCGCTGCGGCCGATATTGCCCAGCACTTCGGCTTCCGGCACTTCGGCCACCACGTACAGTTTCAGCTCCGGCACCCAGGACGAGGCGACCAGCTGGCGGCCGGACGGCGCGTCGTAGGCGCTCGCAGCGAAGGGCTGGCGTCCCAGCAGCTGGGTGGCCAGGCCGGCCGAGAAGCCAGGCAGGGCGGCCAGCGTGTGCTTGCCGTCGAGCAGTTGGTGGTCGCGGTGGACCAGCAGCGTGCCGTTCTCGCCGACCAGGTAGACGAAGCCGGATTGCCCGAGGCGGTAATTGCGGATGCTGTTGGCCAGCGCATCGGCGCTCAGGCCCAGGCCGGCCACCGCCAGCTTGCCGTGCGCGGTCTCGACGCGCGCGTTGATGAACAACATGTAGGCATCGGCGCCGGGGTTCTTGCTCAGGTTCAGGCTGTAGGGCTGGCGGCTGGCCAGGAACTCGCCCAGCCAGGCATCCTGGGCCGAGGCCTTGTCGAGGGCGCGGTCGAAGCCGTTTTCGTTGAAGTACTTGCTGCCGGTATCCGAGGCCCAGAACACGATGGCGGCGTGGCTGGTCTCCTTCAGGCGCGCGGCCAGCTGCTGCCAGGCCGGCAGGCCGGACTCCGGCACGCCGTCCTCTTCCCAGGCATGCAGGAAGGTATTGTTGGCCAGGGCGCGCGACATGGCGGCCGGCTCGGCGATCTGGCGCTGGATGTCGTTGCGGATCGCGGCGACCTGGGCCGGCATTTCGTTGCCGACCACGCGCTCGCGCATGCGGCTGCTGGTCAGCATGACCGACAGCGCGGAAGAAATGGCAATGAAGACGAGCAGGCAAACGCCCATGCTCAGCATGAGCTTGGCCCGGATGGACAAGTGACGGAATGGCATGGCGGGAATTGTTACAGGAAGAATTGCTGCAGTTTACCTACGGCAACTATCCCGGGCCACAAAAATGTCCGCGCAAGGGGCGAGATGAGTCGCCCTTACAACGTTCATTATTTTCCTGCCACCTTGAACACGCTGAACACCTCGCTCAGGCGCTGCGCCTGTTCGCTCATCGCCCCGGCGGCGGCGGCGGCCTGCTCGACCAGGGCGGCGTTCTGCTGGGTCGCATCGTCCATGCCGGCAATCGCGCGGTTGACCTGGCTGATGCCTTCCTGCTGCTGTTCGCTGGCGCCGGCGATCTCGCCGATGATGCCGTTCACGCGGTCGACGCTGGCGACGATTTCCTGCATGGTGCTGCCGGCCTGGCGTACCAGTGCGGCGCCGTCGTCCACCTTGCGCACCGAATCGTCGATCAGGATGCGCACTTCCTTGGCTGCTGCCGCCGAGCGCTGGGCCAGGGCCCGCACCTCGCTGGCGACGACCGCGAAGCCGCGCCCCTGTTCGCCGGCGCGCGCCGCTTCGACCGCCGCATTCAGCGCCAGGATATTGGTCTGGAAGGCGATGCCGTCGATCACGCCGATGATGTCGGCGATCTTCCGCGCCGAGCCGTGGATCGCATCCATGGTGCCGACCACCTGGCCGACCACCAGGCCGCCGCGCTGCGCGACGTCGCTGGCCGACGAGGCCAGGCTGCTGGCGTGGCGCGCGTTGGCGGCGTTCTGCTGCACGGCGCCGGTCAGCTCTTCCATCGTGGCCGCGGTTTCCTGCAGCGCGCCGGCCTGCTGTTCGGTGCGGCTCGACAGATCCTGGTTGCCGCTCGCGATCTGGGTCGAGGCGCTGGCGATGGTGCGGATGCCGGCATCGACTTCGCCGACGATGCCGGACAGGCTGTCGTTCATCTCGCGCAGGGCGCGCAGCAGCTCGGCGGTTTCGTCATTGCCGCTGCTGTCGATGGCGGTGGTCAGGTCACCGGCCGCCACCGTGTGCGCCAGCGTGACGGCGCGCGACAGCGGGGTGCGGATGCTGCGCGAGATCAGGTGGCCGGCCAGCATCAAGAGGCCGGACAGCAGGGCGGCGGCCAGCGAGAACTCGATCACGCGCGGCAGGAACACGGCGTCGACGGCATCGTTGTACACGCCGGAACCGACCACCCAGCCCCAGGCCGGCAACGCGGTCACGTAGGATACCTTGGGCACCGGCTGCTCGCTGCCCGGCTTGGGCCACATGTAGCTGACGAAGCCGCTGCCCTGGCTCTTCGCCACGTCGGCCATGGCGCGGAACAGGTGCAGGCCGTTGGGGTCGGTCATGTCGCCGACGTCCTTGCCTTCCAGCTTGGCGTTCGGGTGCATCAGCAGGCGCGGCTGCATGTCCTGGACCCAGAAGTATTCCTTGCCGTCGTAGTGCAGCGCGCGCAGCGTCTCCAGCGCATCGTGCCTGGCCTGCTCCTCGGGCAGGGCGCCGCTGGCGGCCAGCTGCTGGTAGCGGCCGACTACGCCGCTGGCGACTTCCACCGCCTGGCGCACGGCCCGGCTGTGTTCGTCGGCGATGAGCTTGCGTTCGGAAATCAGGAAAGCGGCGGCCACGGCGGCGGTGCCCAGGCCGGTGATGACGGTGAGGAGACCCAGCTTCCTCGCGATGGTCAGGCGGGTGAATAACTTCATCAAATTTCAAGAAGAGAGCGGAAGCCCGGCATGGCGGGCAAAAGACGTCCGCTCCCAGCGAAAATGCCAACTAGATAGCGAACAAATATTTGCTTAGTATAGCAACTGAGTTTGTTGCGTCCCGGAAATTTAACGAAATTAACGAAATACTTCGCCAACACGCAACAGTGCTAAGCTAGCGCCATTTCATTCAACCCCGGCTGCCCATGATCATCGTCCACCACCTGAACAACTCCCGCTCCCAGCGCATCCTGTGGCTGCTGGAGGAACTCGGCCTGGAATACGAGATCAAGAAGTACCAGCGCGACCCGAAGACGATGCTGGCCCCGGCGGAGCTGCGTGCCGTGCACCCGCTCGGCAAATCGCCGGTCATCCAGGACGGCGACACCATCGTCGCCGAATCCGGCGCCATCATCGAGTACCTGGTCGGGCGCTACGGCGACGGCCGCCTGGCCCCGGCGCCCGGCACGCCCGAGCGCCTGCGCTATACCTACTTCCTGCACTACGCCGAAGGTTCGGCAATGCCGCCGCTGCTATTAAAACTGGTGTTCGACCGCGTGGAAAGCACGCCCGCGCCCTTCTTCGTGCGCCCGATCGCGCGCGCCATCGCCAACAAGGTCAAGGACAGCTTCGTGCTGCCGCAGATCCGCCAGCACCTGGCCTTCCTCGAAGGCGAGATCACGAGCCGCGCCTGGTTTGCCGGCGACGACTTCTCGGCAGCCGACATCCAGGTCAGCTTCCCACTGGAGGCGGCGGCCGCGCGCGGCGGACTCGATGCGCAGTACCCGAAACTGAGCGCCTTCCTCGAACGCATCCACGCGCGCCCGGCCTACCGGCGCGCGCTCGAACGGGGCGGGCAGTACGACTTCGTAAAATAAAAGCATGGCAAAGCTGCTGGCCATCGATGGCCTGAACATCGTCCGCCGGGTGTATGAGGCCAGTCCCGAACCGGACTCCGACCTGAAGGCGAGCATCGCCCTGCGCCATGCCTTCTCGTCCTTCCGCAACGTGCTGGACGCGCATGCGCCGACCCACGTGCTGGCGGCCTTCGACTACGGCGGCGAGACCTGGCGCCACGCCCTGTATCCGCGCTACCGCGAGGGCCGCGCGCCGATGCCTTCGGACCTGCGCAAGGCGCTGCCGGCATTCCAGGAGCGCCTGCGCGAGGCCGGCCTGCACGTCTTGACGATTCCCGAGGTCGAGGCCGACGACGTGATCGCCACCGGCGTCATGCGCTGGCTGCAGGAGGGGCGGGGCGATGCCGTCGTCGCTACCACCGACAAGGACCTGCACGCGCTGATCGCCCACGGCGCGCTGGTGTGGGACCATTTCAAGGGCGAGTGGCACGATGACGCCTGGGTGCGCAACAAGTTCGGGGTCGCGCCCGAGCGCCTGCACGACCTGCTGGCGCTGATGGGCGACCCGACCGACGGCGTGCCGGGCGTGTCGAAGATCGGCATGAAGACGGCGGCGCGCCTGCTGAATGCCTACGGCGACCTGGACGCCGTGATGGCCGGCGCCGGCATCCTCAAGACGCCGCTGGGCGAGCGCCTGCGCGCCGAGCGCGAGATCCTCGCGGTGTCGCGCAAGCTGGTGGAACTGAAGACCGACGTGAAGCTCGGGGTGAGCTGGAAGATGCTCGCCTACGACGCCTTCTGAACAGACAAGCAAACAGGGAACAAGCGATGCTCAAGGCAGTGATTGTCGACTCCAACGCGATTTCGCGCGGCCTGCTCAACACCGTGCTGCTGGACGGCGGCTACGAAGTCGTCGGCCAGACCCATACCAGCCATGCGGGCTACCTGCTGGCGCAGAAGCACCATCCGCACATCTTCTGCATCGCCCGCGAGCAGGTCGAGGACGGCAGCGACGTGGTCGAGCAGCTGCGCGCCAACCTGCCGAAGACCATTATCTTCATGGTGTCCGGTACGCTGGACGCGCCTGCGGTGCAGGGCGCTCTGGCGCGCGGCGTGCAGGGCTTCATCGTCAAGCCCTTCAAGGCGGATGCCGTGCTGCGCACGATACGCAATACCGTCCTGGCAGTGGTCAAGCAGCATCGCGGCGGCTGACTTATCGCAAAAAAGCTGTGGTGTTTGCGCGATTTTGGCGAAAAGATAGAAGCTTTCCGTGTTCCAGTGTTGACCGAGGGAAAGTATATTGGCACAATCGATCAGTTCCGCACTTCAATCAAATTCGTCAATTTCGACGACGCCCCCATGCTCGGTACCCCCAACTGCCTGTCGCACGAAGCCGAAAGGCTCGACGTGCTTCGCAAACTGAACCTGCTCGACACCCCGCCGAGCGAAGCGTTCGACCGCATCACCCGGATGGCCGCCCAGCTGTTCCAGCTGCCGGTGGCTGCGGTGTCGCTCACCGACACCGACCGCCAGTGGTTCAAGTCGCGCGTCGGCGTCGAGGTGGACCGGCTGCCGCGCATGAAAGCGCCGTGCGCCCAAGTCACGGACGAGAGTGCCATGGTGGTCATCCATGATTTGCAGGACAGTGTCGATTACCGCGACAGCGCGCTGGCGGCCTCCGGCGCGCGCTTCTATGCGGGAGCGCCGCTGATGACCAACGACGGCTACTGCCTGGGCGCCATGTGCGTGGTGGGCCTCGAACCGCGCCAGGTGAGCGAAGCGGAACGTGCTTCGCTGCGCGACATGGCGGCGATGGTCATGGCGCAGATCGAGCTGCAGCACGCGCTGGGCCGCATGGATCCGCTCAGCGGCCTGCCGAACCGGAACCAGTTCATCGACGACTTCGGCGACCTGACGCTCGACCGCCCGCATGGCGAGGAGCGGGTGGCCGCCCTGATCAACCTGGCCAGCCCGGAACAGCTCAGCAATGCGATGCGGGCCATGGGATCGAGCTATCTCGACGAGATCGTCGGCGAAGCGGTGCGCATGCTGCGCGCCAGCGTCGGCCGTTCCAGCACCGTGTACCACATCACCGCCACCGAATTCGCCTTCATCGCGCCTCCGGGCACGACCTGCGACGATTTCGGCGCGGCCCTGCATGCGCTGCTGCAGCGGCGCGCGGAATCCGTCACCTCGCGCTTCGTGACCACCGCCAGCATCGGCGTGGCCCACTTCGAGGTCGGCGTCACCGCCAGCGGCGACCTGCTGCGCAACCTGCACTCGGCGGTCCAGCACGCACACGAGAACGATCTCGGCGTCTCGGTGTTCTCGCCCGAGCAGGACGCGATTCACCGCCGCCACTTCCTCCTGATTAACGAGTACGGCGCGGCGCTGGAAAGCGAAGGCCAGCTGCGCCTGGTGTTCCAGCCCAAGGTCGACCTGGCAAGCGGCGCCTGCATCGGCGCCGAAGCCCTGCTGCGCTGGACCCATCCGACCTTCGGCGAAGTCTCGCCGGGCGAATTCATCCCGATCATCGAGCGGACCTCGATGGTGCGCGAGACCACGCACCGGGTGCTGGACATGGCGCTGCGCCAGCTGGCCGCCTGGCGCAAGGACGGCATCGAACTGGAAGTGGCGGTGAACGTGTCGGCGGTGAACCTGCAGGAGCCGGACTTCTGCGAGCGCGTGACGGAAGGCCTGCGCGCCTACGGCCTGCCGGCATCCAGCCTTTCGCTGGAGATCACGGAAAGCACGCTGATGAAGAATCCGCGCCTGGCCGAGACCACGCTGAACGCGCTGGCCGCAGCCGGCGTGCAGCTGGCGATCGACGACTTCGGCACCGGCTACAGCAGCCTGGCCTATCTGCAAAGCCTGCCGGCCGAGGTGGTCAAGATCGACCAGTCCTTTGTCCGCAACCTCGAGCACGACGAGCGCAAGCGCTCGCTGGTGTCGGCCATGATCAAGCTTTCGCACGACCTCGGGCACCGCGTGGTGGCCGAGGGTGTCGAAACGCCGGAAGTGATCGAGGTGCTGAAAGAAGCCGGCTGCGACCAGGCGCAGGGCTACTGGTATGCGCGGCCGCTGGGACCGCGGGAGTTCGCGGCGTGGTTCGCGGGCCAGGGCCAGGCCCTTGCGGCCTGACCCCGGAGTAAATCAGAACTGCAACAGGGCCGGCGCCGGCGCCTTTGCCTGCGCCGCGGCGCCGATCCGGAACACGCTGACCGCCTGGGCCAGACGCGCCGCCTGATCCTGCATCGCTTCCGCCGCCGCCGAGGTCTGCTCGACCAGCGCGGCGTTCTGCTGCGTCGCTTCATCCATCTGCGCGATCGCCTGGTTGATCTGCTCGATGCCGCTGCTCTGCTCGGCGCTGGCGGAGGTGATCTCCGCCATGATGTCGGTCACGCGGCGCACGCTGTCGACGATCTCGCGCATGGTGCTGCCGGCATCGCCGACCAGCTTGCTGCCGTTTTCGACCTTGCCGTTCGAGTCGACGATCAGCGCCTTGATCTCTTTCGCAGCCGCTGCGGAGCGCTGCGCCAGGTTGCGCACTTCGGATGCGACCACGGCGAAGCCGCGGCCCTGTTCGCCGGCACGCGCCGCTTCGACCGCCGCGTTCAGCGCCAGGATGTTGGTCTGGAAGGCGATGCCGTCGATCACGCCGATGATGTCCGCGATCTTGCCAGATGCATCGTGGATGTCGCGCATGGTGCCGACCACCTGCTCGATCACGGCGCCGCCGCGCGCGGCCACGCTGGATGCCGATTCCGCCAGCATGTTGGCCTGGCGCGCGTTGTCGGCGTTCTGCTTGACGGTCGAAGTCAGCTCTTCCATCGACGATGCCGTCTCCTCCAGCGAGCCGGCCTGCTGCTCGGTGCGCGAGGACAGATCAATGCTGCCGGCCGCCACCTCGCCCGAGGCGGTGGCGATGGTGTCGGTACCGCTGCGCACGGTCTGCACGGTGCGCGCCAGGCTTTCGTTCATCGCCTTCAGGGCGCGCAGCAGCTGGCCCAGCTCGTCGCGGCTGTCGGCGTCGATGCGGCTGGTCAGGTCGCCCGCGGCAACCGTGTTCGCCACTTCCAGCGCGCGCGCGACCGGGCGGGTGATCGAGGCCGAGATGCCCCAGGCGATGGCGCCGGCCAGCGCCAGGATCGCGGCGCCGAGGCCAGCCATCAGCAGGCGGGTTTCCCGGTAGGTTGCTTCGGCCTGGTCGCTGGCTTGCGCCACTGCCGCCTTCTGCAGCTTGATCTGCTCGTTCAAGACCTTCTTGTAGGCCAGCAGCAGGGGACGGAATTCATTGTTCAGGTAAGCCTTGGCGCCATCGATGTCGCCGGCGCCGATGCGCTTGAGCAGTTCATCCTGGTCCTTGACGAACCTGGCGTTGTTGCCGGCGGTCTGGTTGGCCAGGTCGCGCTCTGCGGCCGCGGTGGCGTCGGCATGGTAGTTGTCGAGGACGGACTGGATCGCGTCGCGCGCCTTCATGACGTTCGCGGTCTGCAGCTTGCGGTCGGCCGGATCGTCGTTGAGCATCATGTTGCGTATCGCGATCGAGACGTTGTTGGTCTGGTCGAGGATGGACACCGCGGCTTCGATCTTCGGCATGCGTTGCTGCACGATTTCCCGCGTGCCCAGGTTGACACGGCCAAGCATGGTCAATGCCAGCACAAGGACGACGATCAGCATGGCGCACATGACGCCAAAGCCCAGCGCAAGCCGCGTGCGCAATTTTAGATTACTGAAATTCATGATACGGAACCAAGGGAATAAAACGAAAACCGCGGCAGATGCCGCGGCTGGATGACGGGATGCCGGGGGGATCAGGCGGCGCTGCGCGCGGCGGTCAGCAGGCCCATGTCTTCAGAGCTGAGCAGCTTGTCGATGTCGAGCAGGATCAGCATGCGGTCGCCGACGGTGCCCAGGCCCTGCAGGTATTCGGCGGCGACGCTGGCGCCGAGGTCCGGGGCCGGCTTGATCTGGTCCGGGGTCAGGGTCACGACGTCCGACACGCTGTCGACCACCACGCCGATCGTGTGGCCGTTGATGTTCAGGACGATCACCACCGTGAACGCGTCATAGGTCGGGTTGCCGACGTTGAACTTGATGCGCATGTCCACGATTGGCACGATGATGCCGCGCAGGTTGACCACGCCCTTCAGATATTCCGGCGCGCTCGCGATGCGGGTCACGTTGTCGTAACCGCGGATTTCCTGGACCTTGAGGATGCTGAGCGCATACTCTTCGCCGCCCAGACGGAACGACAGCACTTCTGTCGTGTTGTTGACGATAGCTTCAGCCATTACTGTTCCCTGTCTTTCTTCATTTATTTTGCCGTGTGGCAACTTTGGGGAAGATTACGACATTTCAGCGGGGAGTTCGATGGAGAAATGGCAAGCGGGGGCAAATTTGTGGGAATTTGCGGAGAGGATGCAACACATCCTCTCCGTGCGCAGGTATCAGACGGCGCTGGCCGTATCGATAATCCCGCCACCCAGGCAAACATCGCCGTCATACAGCACGGCCGACTGCCCCGGCGTCACCGCCCACTGCGGCTCGTCGAAGCGCAGGCTGAAGCGGTCCAGGCCTTCCGGCGTCACCACGCACGGCACGTCGGCCTGGCGGTAGCGAGTCTTGGCGGACAGCGCGCGCGGGGCAGGCGGCTCGCCGGCGATCCAGCTGGCCTGGCCGGCGCCCAGTTCGGCGGACAGCAGCCACGGGTGGTCGTGGCCCTGCACGATGTACAGGGTGTTGCTGGCGATATCCTTGCGCGCCACGAACCAGGGCTCGCTGGTGCCGTCCGCGTTCTTGTGCGACTTCAGGCCGCCGATGCCGATGCCTTTGCGCTGGCCCAGCGTGTAGAAGGACAGGCCGACGTGCTCGCCGACCGTCTGGCCGTTGTCCAGCTTGATCGGGCCCGGCTTGTGCTGCAGGTAGCGGCCCAGGAATTCGCGGAAAGGGCGCTCGCCGATGAAGCAGATGCCGGTCGAGTCCTTCTTGGCCGCGTTCGGCAGCTGCAGCTTCTCGGCGATCTTGCGCACCTCGGTCTTGGCGATCTCGCCCAGCGGGAACAGCGACTTCGACAGCTGCGCCTGGTTCAGGCGGTGCAGGAAGTAGCTCTGGTCCTTGGTGTGGTCCAGGGCTTTCAGCAGCTCGAACTTGCCGCTGCCGGTGTTCTGGCGCACGCGCGCATAGTGGCCGGTCGCGATCAGGTCGGCGCCCAGCTTCATGGCGTGGTCGAGGAAGGCCTTGAACTTGATCTCGGCGTTGCACAGCACGTCCGGGTTCGGCGTGCGGCCGGCCTGGTACTCGCGCAGGAACTCCGCGAACACGCGGTCCTTGTATTCGGCGGCGAAGTTGACGGCCTCGATGTCCACGCCGACCACGTCGGCCACGCTGGCCGCGTCGATCCAGTCCTGGCGCGTGGAGCAGTATTCGGAATCGTCGTCGTCTTCCCAGTTCTTCATGAACAGGCCGACGACTTCGTAGCCCTGTTCCTTCAGCATCCAGGCCGCGACCGAGGAGTCGACGCCGCCCGACATCCCGATCACGACTTTTTTCTTGCTCATTTGATCTTCCAGCTAGTTCAGGTTACGTCCGGTTGGACCGCCAGACCGCCATCGAAGACGGTGAAGTCCGTGTACAGCAGGTCCAGCGAGGTGCGCTTGCCGGCCAGGTAATCGTCCACGCATTTCAGCACGATCGGGCTGCGGTGGCGCTCCTGGCAGGCTGCGATCTCGTCGCGGGTCATCCACATGGTGCGCAGGATGCCGTGGTCGAGCGGCTGGTCGTAGTGCTTGCCTGGTTTACCGCAGAAGGTGAAGCGCAGGTAAGTGATGTCGGTCCCGCGCGACTTCGAGTGGTAGCGCGACATGTACATGCCGACCAGCCCGGTCGGGATGAATTCGAGCGCGCTTTCTTCCAGGGCTTCGCGCACGACCGCCTGTTCGAGCGACTCGTTCGGATCGAGGTGGCCGGCCGGCTGGTTCAATCTGATGCCGTCGCTGGTTTCCTCTTCGATCAGCAGGAAGCGGCCGTCATCGCGCTCGATGATGGCGGCGACGGTCACTGATGGTCTGAAGGTATGGGTCATGCGCGTCCTTGAAAATGTGCCGACATTCTACCTTGATGAAAAGGTCGTTGCTTGCACGCACGCTGCATTGCAACAGTTTAGGCCGGGCTTTTCGCTTGATTTGATACAAAAAACGGTGGGATATCCCTAGGTCTGTAACACGTTGGGCTGGAAAATTGCCGATCTGTTTACGAAATACCACTGATCAGTATTGACGGCGGTTATTGCAGCGTGTTGCGTGCTAGATTGTAGACAGTTTATCAATTTTACGGAGGCAGCATGAAGATAGGTGTGCCGGCCGAATCGAGGCCAGGTGAAACACGCGTCGCAGCAACGCCCGAAACCGTCAAGAAGCTCGCGGCCCAGCACGAAGTGATCGTGCAAGCCGGCGCCGGCCTTCATGCTTCCGTGATCGATGACGCCTACGCCGCCGCCGGCGCCCGCATCGGCACCGCCGCTGAAGCCCTGGGCGCGGAGATGGTGCTGAAGGTGCGCGCCCCGAACGCGGACGAGCGCTACCTGATGCAGCCGGGCGCGCTCCTCATCGGCATGCTGAATCCCTTCGATACCGAGAACCTGGCCGCGATGGCCGACAAGCGCCTGACCGCTTTTGCCCTGGAAGCCGCGCCGCGCATCACCCGCGCGCAGTCGATGGACGTGCTGTCTTCGCAGGCGAACATCGCCGGCTACAAGGCCGTGATGCTGGCCGCGAACGCGTATCAGCGCTTCATGCCGATGCTGATGACGGCCGCCGGCACGGTCAAGGCGGCGCGCGTGCTGATCATGGGCGTCGGGGTGGCCGGCCTGCAGGCGATCGCCACCGCCAAGCGCCTGGGCGCCGTGATCGAAGCTTCCGACGTCCGCCCTCCCGTGAAAGAACAGGTCGAATCGCTGGGCGCCAAGTTCATCGACGTGCCCTTCATTACCGAAGAAGAGAAGGAGATCGCGCAGGGCGTGGGCGGCTACGCGCGGCCGATGCCGGCCGACTGGATGCGCCGCCAGGCCGAACTGGTGCACGAGCGCGCGAAACTCGCCGACATCATCGTGACCACCGCGCTGATCCCGGGCCGCAAGGCGCCGGTGCTGATCTCGGAAGAGACGGTGCGCGCCATGAAGCCCGGCTCGGTGATCGTCGACATGGCGATCGAGCAGGGCGGCAACTGCCCGCTGACGGAGCTGGGCAAGACCGTGAACAAATACGGCGTCACCATCATCGGCGAACCGAACCTGCCGGCGCTGGTCGCGGCCGACGCCTCGGCCCTGTACGCGCGCAACGTGCTCGACTTCCTGAAACTCATCGTCGACAAGGAAGGCAAGCTGGCGATCGACCGCGAAGACGAGATCGTGCGCGCGGTGATGGTGTGCGCCGACGGCGAAGTGCTACGAAAATAAACGGAGGGGCAACATGGAAATCAGCCACACAATCATCAACCTGATCATCTTCGTGCTGGCGATCTACGTCGGCTACCACGTGGTGTGGACCGTCACGCCGGCCCTGCACACGCCGCTGATGGCGGTGACGAATGCGGTGTCGGCCATCATCATCGTCGGCGCCATGCTGGCCGCCGGCCTGACCGAGGGCATCACCGGGCAGGTGGCGGGCACGCTGGCCGTGGCGCTGGCGGCCGTCAACGTGTTCGGCGGCTTCCTGGTCACCCAGCGCATGCTGGAGATGTTCAAGAAGAAGGAGCCGAAGGCGAAGGCTGCGGGCGACAAGATCGGTAACGGCATGAGCGCGAAGGAGGCCGCATGAACATGATCAGCATGAATGTGGTCACGCTGCTCTACCTGGTGGCCTCGGTGTGCTTCATCCAGGCGTTGAAGGGCCTGTCCTCGCCGTCGACGGCGCGCATGGGCAATGTGTTCGGCATGAGCGGGATGGCGATCGCGGTGGTCACGACCATCGCCCTGATGTTCAAACTGAAGGAGCAGATCCAGACCGGCGGCATGGGTTTTGGCCTGGTGCTGCTGGGCGTGGTGGTGGGCGGCGCGATCGGCGCAGTTGCCGCGCGCCGGGTCGAGATGACCAAGATGCCGGAGCTGGTGGCGGCCATGCACTCGCTGATCGGCCTTGCCGCGGTGTGCATCGCGATTGCCGCGGTCAGCGAACCCTGGGCCTTCAACATCGCCGCACGCGGCGCCGCGCTCCCCTTCGGCAACCGCCTGGAACTGTTCATCGGCACCTTCGTGGGCGCCGTGACCTTTTCCGGTTCCGTGATCGCCTTCGGCAAGCTGGCCGGCAAATACAAGTTCCGCCTGTTCCAGGGCGCGCCGGTGCGCTATCCGGGCCAGCACTTGATCAACCTGCTGGTGGCGATCGCCATCATCGCGCTGGGCCTGGTGTTCTGCTTCTCGGACGGCGCCGCCCCTGCATGGACGCCGTACATCGTGATGGCCGTGCTGTCGTTCGTGCTGGGCGTGCTGATCATCATCCCGATCGGCGGCGCCGACATGCCGGTGGTGGTGTCGATGCTGAACTCCTACTCGGGCTGGGCGGCGGCGGGCATCGGCTTCTCGCTGAATAACTCGATGCTGATCATCGCCGGTTCGCTGGTGGGTTCGAGCGGCGCCATTCTCTCGTACATCATGTGCAAGGCGATGAACCGTTCCTTCTTCAACGTGATTCTGGGCGGCTTCGGTGGCGAGGCGGTTGCGGATAGCGGCGGCGCTTCCAAAGAACAGCGTCCAGTGAAATCGGGTTCGCCGGAGGATGCCGCCTTCATCCTGCAGAACGCGGAATCCGTGATCATCGTGCCGGGCTACGGCCTGGCGGTGGCGCGCGCCCAGCACACGGTGAAGGAACTGGTCGACAAGCTGACCGAACACGGCGTCACGGTGCGCTATGCGATCCACCCGGTGGCGGGCCGCATGCCGGGCCACATGAACGTGCTGCTGGCCGAGGCCGAAGTGCCCTACGACCAGGTGGCGGAGATGGAAGACATCAACAGCGAGTTCGGCCAGACCGACGTGGTGCTGGTGCTGGGCGCGAACGATGTGGTGAACCCGGCGGCCAAGGATCCGAAATCGCCGATCGCCGGCATGCCGATTCTGGAGGCCTATAAAGCCAAGAGCATCATCGTCAACAAGCGTTCGATGGCGTCGGGGTATGCGGGGCTGGACAATGATCTGTTCTATCAGCCGAACACGATGATGGTGTTTGGGGATGCGAAGAAGGTAATCGAGTCGATGGTCAAAGCCGTGGAGTAATAATTGTTACTTACGGCAACGACTTACTTGTTGCCGTAAGAAGATCTATTGTTGAGCGCTACTGGTCAACCTTAACAGATGCTTCTTTGCTAGACGCTCGCGGACTTCGTGTTGTTGGGATATACTGAAGGGTTAGTTTGCTAGCGAACTTAAGTGACGCTAGCGAAGATTCTTGAACAGTTTGTCTCTTAGGTATCAAAAGAACATCGGTTAGTATTTCCATGTGGCCGGTACCTGAATCAATATGAAAATCCCCCTCAATCCGTCGCAATTAACTGCAGCAGCGCGTCTGTTCTCGTCGGCAGTTGTTCGTGAGATGGCCGATACTGGTCGCTCTCCAATGTTCTGTCGGCTAGCGCATGAATCAGGATTGAAAAGTTCCTTTAAGAACGAAGGCATCGTAGGAAACTTTCTCGATAAAGCATTCTCCCTCTTAAAAAATAAAGCTTACAGATATGAGTACGTCTATAAGGCAGCGGTAACACATAAGTTGTTGCTGGGTGTACATTCTCTTCGGTCAGCATCGATGTTGTCCGAGTTTCGTATTGGACCTTGCAAAGCAGATCTGGTTATTCTTAACGGTACGTCAACAGTTTATGAAGTAAAGTCTGAACGAGACAATCTTGATCGATTGGAAAATCAACTAGAAGCATACCGAAAGGTTTTTGCTCGGGTGAACGTGATTGCAGCTGAAGAGCATGTTCAATCGGTTGCCGCTAAGGTTTCCAAAGATGTAGGTATTTTAGTGCTGAGCAATCGTCATCAAATCTCTACTGTTCGCGAAGCTGCGAACCGTCCAGATAACATCGATCCTTGTGCAGTATTTGAATCCTTAACTAAGGATGAGGCTATAGCAATTCTCAATAGGATTGGACGAGGCATCCCTATTGTTCCAAATACACGGTTTCATGCTGAAATGTTGAAAATTTATGCTGAGCTTGACCCGTTTAGCTTGCATGAGTGTATGATAGGTGTCTTAAAGGAAACTCGGTCGCTGCAACCACTTTCCAAACTTATGCAAGAGTTACCGAAGTCGTTGCAAACAGCAGTGATCTCTACGCAGCTGCGTCAACGAGATCACTTAAACCTTATAAAAGCGGTGCGAACACCGATATCTGAGGCATTTGCCTGGTCCTGAGAGAGCGCATGTACTATCCATATTTTCGCGGCAAACAATACGATTTGATTACTCTGCGTGATTGCGCTTCTCTTATGGCGCGAGCCGGATTTGTTCCAATTTTAGAGCCCGTGAAGGAGGCGCTATCTGGGCTGGTTCGGAGTGTTGAAGCCATTACAGCCGCAAATGGATCGCTAATACTTATTGTCAATCCTGCAAACGGGCACCACGTTGAAAATGCAGGGCCAATTCATGATCTTTTAGCTCAGGACTTGCGAGGTCATCAAAATATTTCTCCTGCATATCTGCTTGGTAGTGACACCGATTTATTGGAAGTAACCGAATTTCTTAACACTTATGGCAACCGAACGGTAACACTTATTCATAATGGATTCCCTAATGCTAAAGCGCTAGCTGAACACTTGGGGCCAGCAAGTCGAGAAATTAGACATGTTTTCATTGAAGAGCGCTGCGGATTGTTATACACGAAGCATTTTCGAGATGCGCAAAGAATTTTGATTCGTGATGGTTTTGAACGTAGAGCCAATCGCGAACATCCAGAAGTTGAGGTTTTCTCTGACTTGCATGCTACATATGAAGAGTTAGGCATGGATGGGTTTGGTGACTTTTTAATTGTTGGTGACGATTTCTCGCTGAGCGGAGGGCCTGCTTACGCAGTTGCTATCCATTTAACATGCATTGACGATGATAATGATGATGTAATGTTAGTTCATCACTTTAAGTCGATTCGTTACGATACCCCTACTGATCCAGCTGGTAAGTTTGCAGAAGCAGTTCAGAAACTCGTAGATGAGGTTGAGCGTCCCGGCACAAAGATGTTTAGAACTCCCGCCATCGAGGAGTTTTTTCAACTTCATTTGAGTGGTCATTTCCCTGGATTGGGATATGTCAAGAAGTTGTCAATGAACCATCATGTTCAAACTATGGCTCGCTATTTCCAAAAATGAAACGGCTGCGCTATTGTTGCTCTAATTGCATTGGTGATCGCCATATTCGTCGCCAAGTTATTTCTGCTTTATCAACACTTACGGGTGAGTGTTCCTACTGTGGCTCTAAAAACGAGAAGCTAATTGAGCCAATTAGATTGCAAGAGCAGTTCGAGTTGCTGATAAGCGCTTATACGCTCGATGATAGTGGAAAAACTCTCGTAGAATGGTTAAAAGACGACTGGACAATGTTTCAGCATGACAAGATGGATGTTGCTCATGCTAAAGAGTTGTTGGCTGATATTCTCGACGATGGCGATATCGTACGAAAGAATTTCGTTGCAAGAATTACGAGTAGGTCCGATGCACTTGAGCACTGGGATCAACTACGTGCAGAATTAATGCACAGGAATCGTTTTTTTCCATCTACCGCTATTGATTTAAGGCGTCTCGAGAGATTGTTGCCATATCTAATGCTGGACAAAGAAGATGTTCCGCCAATATGGTATCGTGCTCGAATTCAGCAAACTGCAAGTGCATATAAGTCTGATGAGATGGGCTGTCCGCCCAAACATCTGGCCTCACACGGGCGGGCCAATCCGGCAGGAATCCCTTACTTATATCTAGCCTCTTCGGAGATAACAGCAATTTCTGAAGTGCGTCCTCATCCAGGGGAGGTGGTCAGTGTCGCGCGCTTTACGATTCCAGAATTAAAAATTGTTGACCTAAGGCATCCGCGTCAAACTGTTTCGCCCTTTATTCTTCCTGACGAAGAATCACTAGCAGTTTTGCGAGGTGATATTGAATTTTTGGAAAAGCTTGGTGAGGAGCTAACTAGGCCTGTACTCCAAAAATCGGCAGCGTTTGACTACATACCGAGCCAATATTTGTGTGAGTTTGCAAAGAAATGTGGTTTTGACGGTGTAATGTATAGAAGTGCTGCTCAAGGCGGGGTAAATCTCGCTGTTTTTGACACTGAAAAGGCAAAGGTGTTAGACGTAACCTCTAGAAATATTACAAGGGTTGTCGTCGAAATTTAACAATTTGCGCACGCCTTTAATAGGTTTTCAAAAGCAAAAGCGAACTACCGCCGCCCGAACATCATCAGCTCGGCCAGCAGCATCCTGGCCGGCTTCACGGTATCCAGCGCCGCCAGCGCCAGCCCGAACAGCGGCTGCAGCGGCCCTTTATCGGCAAACACGCGCGCCATCGTATCGGTGGCGCGGATCACCATGTTGCGGTCGCCTTCGCGCTCGGCGGCAAAGCGGTCGATGGCAGAAGGCGTCATCTCGCGCGCCAGCAGTCTCGCCAGCACGGCCGCATCGCGCAGGCCCAGGTTCAGGCCCTGGCCCGCCACCGGGTGCAGGGTCTGCGCCGCGTTGCCGATGGCGACAGTCCGCGCCGTCGCACGCGGGTCCGCGTTCAGGCCGAGCGGGAAGGCCACGCGCGGCGAGACTTTCGTGAACCTGCCCAGCCGCTCGCCGAAGGCTTCGCCCAGTTCGTGCAGGAAGGCGTCTTCGCCCAGGTCCAGCAGGCGCTGGGCGCGCTCGGGCTGCACGCACCACACCAGCGCGTACTGGTGGCCATCGCTGCCATCCTGCGGCAGCAGCGCCAGCGGGCCTTCGTCGGTGAAGCGCTCGAAGGCGCGGTGCGCGCGCGGGCTGCTTGCGCTCACGCGCGCGATGACGGCGGTCTGGCCGTAGTCGCGCGTATTGGATTTTTCAAGCTGCTCGCCGAACACGCCGCCCTCGGCCTGCACCGCGATCTTCGCCTGCAAGCTGCGGCCGTCGTCCAGCTGCAGCTTTACGCCGTCCGGCGATTCTTCCGTGCCGCTCACGCGCAGGGGCCGCAGCACCTGCACGCCGGCGCGTTCGCAGACGCGGGCGAGGGCGTCGACCACGTCGCCGTAGCGCGCCACATAGCCCAGCGCCTCGAGATCGTGCTCGTCGCGGTCCATCATGCTGCGGCCCAGGTGGCCGCGGCGCGAGACGTGGATCTGGTGGATGGCGGTGCTAGACGCTCCAATGCCGGGCCACGCGCCCACCTCTTCGAGCAGCAGGCGGCTGCCCCAGGCCAGCGCGATCGAGCGCGGGTCGGAGATCGCCTGGCCCAGCGATTTGCCGTCGATGAGGACGATGCGCTTGCCCGGCACGCCGCGCCGCGCCAGCAGGGCGGCCAGCGCCATGCCGACCGGTCCGGCGCCGCAGATGGCGACGTCGGCGTCCAGCGTTTCCTCGATCTTCGTTTGTTCGCTCATGCTCCCTTTCCCACCAATGCTTCGATCTCCTCCACCGTCTTCGGCGCGCTCGCCGTCAGGATGCGGCAGCCATCTTCGGTGACGACCACGTCGTCCTCGATGCGGATACCGATGTGCCAGTATTCCTCCGGCATCCCTTCCGCCGGGCGCACGTAGATGCCCGGTTCCACCGTCAGCACCATGCCCGGCGCCAGCGGCCGCGATGGTTTGTCGGCCTGGGTCAGGTCGCGGTAGGCGCCGACGTCGTGCACGTCCATGCCCAGCCAATGGCCGGTGCCGTGCATGTAGAAGGGTACGTGAGCTTTGCCGGCGATGGCGTCCTCTACGTTATCGAACTTCCCGGCCGGGATCAGGGCAAGGTCCAGCATGCCCTGCACCAGCACGCGCAGCGCCGCTTCGTGGAAGGCGCTGTAGGGGCGTCCCGGTTCGATCGCCGCCAAGGCCGCATCCTGCGCCGCCAGCACCAGTTCATACAGTCTGCGCTGGGCCGGCGTGAAGCGGCCGTTGACCGGGAAGGTGCGGGTGATGTCCGAGGCGTAGCCATCGAGCTCGCAGCCGGCGTCGATCAGCACCAGCTCGCCGTCCTGCATCACGCGGTCGTTGACGTTGTAATGCAGGACGCAGGCGTTCGGGCCGGAGGCGACGATGGGCGTGTAGGCCGGGAACTGGGCGCCGTTGCGGCGGAAGTCGTAGAGCAGCTCCGCTTCCAGCGCGTATTCGTGCAGGCCGGGACGCGCGGCGCGCATCGCGCGGGCGTGGGCGTTGCCGGAGATGTCGCCGGCGCGCTGCATGATCGCCAGCTCGTCCGCATCCTTGATCAGGCGCATCTCGTCCAGCAACGGCAGCAGGTCGTGCAAGGCGCCCGGTGCGGTGACGCCGCTGCGCGAACGGGCGCGCACGGCCTTGATCCAGCCAGCTACCTGCGCATCGAGCGCAGCGTTCGAGGCGGTGGCGTAGTACAGCGCCAGGGCGTTGGCCAGCAGGTCTGGCAGGCGGGTATCGAGTTCGGAAATCGGCCAGGCTTCGTCCATGCCGAAGGCCGTGCGCGCGGCTTCGGGCCCGTAGCGGTAGCCATCCCAGATTTCGCGTTCGAGGTTCTTCTCGCGGCAGAACAGGATGGAGCGCGCCGGACGGTCACCGCAAGCGGCCACCAGAACCAGCACGCTTTCCGGCTCCGTGAAACCGCTCAGGTAATAGAAATAACTGTCGTGGCGGTAGGGGTAGTCGCTGTCGCTGTTGCGCGGAACTTCCGGGGCGGTCGGCAGCACGGCCACCGCGCCCGGCAGCATTTGCGCGGCCAGGCGCGCACGGCGTGCTGCAAAGTTGGTCATGGTTTCGCTGTAACTGAGGCTGCGACTGAGGCTTTGGATGCGTAAGGGGCGTTGAGTTCTTCCAGCTGGCGCATGGTGCCGACGTTGACCCACTCGCCGGTATAGATCTCGCCGCCGACCCGCTTCTCATCAATGAACTTGCGCATGAGCGGGCCGAATTTCAGGAACTCGCCGGCCTTGATGCCGTCGAACATTTCAGGACGGTAGACGCCGATGCCGGCGAAATTCCACTTCGGCGCACCTTCGTTCGACAGCGTGTACATGGTCAAACCGAAGTCCCCTTCCGGGTTGTGCCAGGGGTTCGGCGTCAGGTACAGCCAGGCGATGTCGCGTTTGTCCGCCGGAATCGGCCGGCCGACAGCGTCGTTGTCCGGCAGCGCGTCCAGTACCTGTTCGAAGTCGAAGTAGGGCGCGTAGATGTCGCCGGACACCGCCACGAAGGGTTCGTCGCCCAGCAGGTGCAGGGCATTGGCGATGCCGCCCGCGGTTTCCAGCGGGGTCGGTTCGTGCGAGTAGACGATGCGTGCGCCGTAGCGGCTGCCGTCGCCCAGTTCCGCCTCGATCATGTGGCCGAGGTGGGAGTGGTTGATGACGATGTCCCTGATGCCGGCGCGGACCAGGTTCATCACGTGGTAGGTGATGAGCGGGCGGCCGCGCACCTTGAGCAGGGGCTTCGGGCAGCTGTCGGTCAGCGGACGCATCCGCTCGCCGCGGCCGGCGGCGAAGATCATGGCTTTCATGCGTTCGGTCCGGGAATCAGAAGGTGTAGCCGACCGACGGCGCCTTGTCCTCGAAGGCATCGAGCAGGCGCAGCAGCGGTTTGAGTTCGGTGTAGCGGTTGGCGGTCTTGCGCACGTAATCCATTACGGTCGGCAGGTCGCCCAGGTAGTGCGGTTTGCCGTCGCGGTAGTTCAGGCGGCAGAAGATGCCGAGAATCTTCAGGTGGCGCTGCAGGGCCATGTATTCGAAGTCGCGGTAGAAGGCGTCGATGTCCGGATTGACGGGCAGGCCGACTTGCTTGGCGCTTTGCCAGTAGCGCACCACCCAGTCGAGCACGAATTCCTCGTCCCACTGGATGTAGGCGTCGCGCATCAGCGAGCCCAGGTCGTAGGTGATGGGGCCGTACACGGCGTCCTGGAAGTCCAGCACGCCCGGATTGCCCTGGTCGAGGAACATCAGGTTGCGGGAATGGAAATCGCGGTGCATGAACACCTGCTGCTGGGCCAGCACATTGGCGCAGATGGCCTCGAACACTTTATCGAGCTGGGCCTGCTGCTTCTCGTCCATCGTGACGCCGAGGTGGCGGCCGATGAACCATTCCGGAAACAGGTTCAGCTCGCGCAGCACGAAGGCGCGGTCGAACTCCGGCAGCACGCCGGGCTGGCTGGACAGCTGGAACTTGATCAGGGCGTCGACCGCGTCCGAGTACATGAAGGAGGCGTTGTCGACGTCCAGGCGCTGCAGGTAGGTCGTGGTGCCGAGGTCGGACAGCAGCAGGAAGCCGTCTTCGACCTTGCGGGCGACGATGGCCGGCACGGTCACGCCGGCGTCGAACAGCAGGCCGTCGACGTGGATATAGGCCGGCACGTTTTCGCGCTCGGGCGGGGCGTCCATGGCGATCAGGGTGTCGCCCAGCTTGGCGCGTAGCGCCGGCACAACATCGAGCCGGAAGTAGCGGCGGAAGCTGGCGTCGGCCGAGGCAGGGCGCATGCTCCCGACCTCGACCAGGTCCAGTGTCCCCAGCCATGCGGTGAGCTGGGCCAGGCGGGCATCCTTGTCGATGGGGGCGGGAGTGTGTTGAGACAGAGAAGACATGAAGCGTCCCGGTGAATCCGGTTGGTGATGAATATTCCCATATAATAAGGGATTCAATCCAAAAAATCGCCCTCTATGGTGCAACGCGATCTTTCATGAGCTGGATTACGGCCCTTCCTTTCCCGCCGCGGCGCGCCGCTGCCTTCTCCGCCCTCGTCGCCGTGGCCACGGGGCCGTTGTACGCCCAGACCGCCCCAAGCACGCCGCGCAACGACGACGACCAGCCAACGACCATGCGCGCCGAGGAGTTCAGCGGCCGCCCCGACCGTGAACTGAACATGTTCCGCAACGTCGAGGTCACGCGCGGCGCCACCGGCATCACCGCCGACACCGCCTGCTTCCGCCAGGTCGAAGACGAGGTCACGGCCCAGGGCCGCATCAACATGTGGCGCTTCGGCGACCGCTACAAGGGCGACGCGCTGCAGCTGAACCTGGAAACCGGCAAGGGCTGGGTGCTGAACCCGGCCTACCATTTGCAGATGAATAACGGCCAGGGCAAGGCCGCGCGCATCGATTTCCTGGGCGAGAACCAGGCCCTGGTTCTGGACGGCACCTACAGCACCTGCGAAGGCCCGGACCCGGACTGGTACCTGAAATCCAGCACCCTGAGCCTGGACAACGGCCGCGACGTCGGCACCGCCGGCAAGACCGTCATCTATTTCAAGGACGTGCCCATCGTCTATCTGCCGGCGATGTCGTTCTCGCTGTCCGGCGCGCGCCGTTCCGGCTGGCTGCCGCCCTCGATCGGCACCGGTTCCAAGGGCGCCGCCGAGGTCATGGTGCCGTACTACGTCAACATTGCGCCGAACCGCGACCTGACCCTGTACCCGCGCTATATCTTCAACCGCGGCCTGCAGCTGGGCGCGACCGGCCGCTACATCGGCGAAACCGCGCGCGGCCCGTATAACGGCGAGACCCACCTCGAGGTGCTGCCGAACGACCGCGTGGCCAAGCGCGACCGCTGGTGGATCGACACCCTGCACAGCCAGGTGCTGGCGCCGGGCTGGAGCTACGGCTGGAACGCCCACGCCGCGTCCGACAACGAATACCCGTCCGACTTCTCGCGCACGGTGGCGGCCAGCGCCGAGCGCCAGTTGCTGCGCGAGCTGCGCACCGATTACTGGGGCCATTACTGGAGCATGAGCGCCCGCGTCCAGAGCTACCAGGTGCTGCAGGACCCGGCGTCGCAGGACCCGAACAACCCGAACGCCGCCGCGCTGCGCGTGCCGCGTCCCTACGACCGCCTGCCGCAGATTAACTTCCACGCCGGCCGCTACGACGTGCTGGGCGGCTTCGACTGGTCGGCGGACGCCGAACTGGTGCGCTTCTCGCATCCGGACGACAGCTTCGTGCAGGGCAACCGCGCCAACCTGGTCGGCCAGCTCAGCTATCCGATTGTGCGCCCGGGCTGGTTCTTCACGCCCAAGGCGATCCTGCACGCGACCCAGTACGACCTGGACAACAACGTCGATCCGGCCACCAAGGCGCAGCGCAACCGGATCTCGCGCGTGCTGCCGACCCTCTCCCTGGACAGCGGCCTGATCTTCGAGCGCCAGAGCGGCCTGTTCGGCGAGAACTCGACCCAGACCCTGGAGCCGCGCCTGTTCTATGTGCGTACCCCGTACAAGGACCAGAGCGCGGTCCCGAACTTCGATACCGCGGTGGCTGGCTTCAACTATGCCCAGCTGTTCACCGAAAACCGCTTCGTCGGCGCCGACCGCGTGTCGGACGCCAACCAGCTGACGGCGGCCGTGGTCTCTCGCTTCATCGAGCCCAACGGCGCCGAGCGCCTGCGCCTGGTGGTGGGCAGCCGCTACTACTTCAGCGACCCGCGGGTCGAGCCGCGCGTGCGCCTGAATCCATCGGAAGCGCCGGAAGTCACCCGTTCGGACGCGCTGCTGGCGGCCTCGGGCCGCATTTCCGAGGCCTGGAGCTTCGACAGCGGCGTACAATACGATGCGCAGAGCCGCAGCCTGTACAGCATGAACTACGGGGCGCAGTGGAATCCGGCGCCGATGAAGGTGCTGAACCTGGAGTACCGTTATCAGCGCGACACCATCAGCACCGGCACCGGTTTCCGGAACGCCGACGTGTCGGGCCAGTGGCCGCTGTCGCGGCGCTGGTATGGCGTGGCGCGCGCCAGTTATTCGCTGCGCGACCGCAAGCTGCTCGAGGGCCTGATCGGCCTCGAGTACAAGGCCGACTGCTGGGTGTTCCGGATGGGGGCGCAGCGCTTTGTGACCGCGCTGCAGACGACCTCGACGCCGATGTTCTTCCAGCTCGAGCTGAACGGCCTGTCGCGCCTGGGCATCGGCAACCCGATCGAAACCTTTAACAAGAGCATCCCGGGCTATACCCGGCTGAACACCAACGTCGGCCGCCCTTGAGCGTCTGGCCATGGACAACTAGAAACCCTGAAATGAGTGCTTTCCTGAATATGCGTACCACCCGTTTGCATCAAGTCAAGCTGGCCGCAGTGCTCCTGTCCGCCATCGCAGCCGGCGACGTCCTGGCCCAGGCCGCTGCTCCGGCAGCTCCGGCAGCGAAGCCGTCCGCTGCGCCGTCCACCGGTTTCCTGCCGCCGGCGTCCAGCACCGCCAAGGTCATCGACTCCGTGTATGTCATCGTCAACGACGAAGTCATCACCAAGCGTGAAGTCGACAACCGCGTCAACGAAATCACCGCGCGCCTGCGTTCGCAGCAGGCGCAGCTGCCCGATCCGGAAGACCTGCGCCGCCAGGTGGTCGAAGCCATGATCACCGAGCGCGCCCAGCTCCAGCTGGGCAAGGAATACGGCGTGCGCGTCTCCGACATCGAACTCGACCGCGCCATCGGCCGCATCGCCGAATCGCAGAAGATGAGCGTGCAGGACATGCGCAACCAGATGGAAAAAGAGGGCATGACCTTTGCCCAGTTCCGCGAGCAGATCCGCAACGAGATCATCCTGCAGCGCCTGATCGACCACGAAGTCGACGCCAAGATCCAGGTGTCGGACGCCGAGATCGACACCTACCTGAGCGCCGAGAAGGCCGCCGCCGCCGACCGCGTCGAGCTGGATCTCTCGCAGATCCTGGTGCGTCTGCCGGAAAACGCCTCGCCCGAGCAGATCGCGGCGCGCAAGGCGCGTGCCGACGAGGTCGCGCGCCAGCTGCGCACCGGCGCCGACTACGCCAAGATGGCCGCCACCTATTCCGACGCGCCGGACGCCCTGCAGGGCGGCGCGATCGGCTGGCGCGACCCGAACCGCCTGCCGCCCACCTTCGCCAGCGAACTGCTGAAGCTGAAGCCGGGCCAGGTGACCCCGGTCATCCGCACCAACCTCGGCTTCTACATCCTGAAGGTCAACAACGTGCGCAAGCCGCAGGCCGAACAGCAGGAGCAGGCCGCGGCCGCCGTGCAGCAGACCCACGCCCGCCACATCCTGCTGAAGATCACCCCGACCCAGACCGAAGCGGATGCGCGCAAGAAGCTGGCCGACTTCAAGGCCCGCATCGAAAGCAAGCAGGCGAACTTCGAAGACCTGGCGCGCCAGAATTCGCAGGACAGCGCCGCGAAGGGCGGCGACCTGGGCTGGATCGAACCGGGCGACGTGCCGGACGAACTGGCAGCCGCCATCAACGGGCTGCAGCCGGGCCAGATCTCGGACCCGGTCAAGACCCCGTTCGGCGTGCACATCGTCCAGGTGGTCGAGCGCAAGACCGAGGACAGCTCGAAGGACAAGGAACGCGCGACCGCACGCCAGGTGCTCACCGAGCGCAAGCGCCAGGAAGCGATGGAAGACTGGGCCCGCCAGGTCCGCGACCGTGCCTACGTCGAGTTCCGCGAGGACAAGTAAGCAATGACCACCCCGGGCCCACGTCCCACGCTGGCCGTCACGGTCGGTGAGCCGGCCGGGATCGGCCCGGAAATCGCCATCCGCGCCGCCTGGGCCCTGCGCGAGCAGGCCCGCTGCGTGCTGGTCGGCGATGCCGCCTTCCTCTCGATGACGGCCAGCCTGATCGACCCGGCGATCCGCCTGTCGGCGCTGTCGACGATGGCGCTGCGCCACAGCGGCCTGCCGCACTTCGGCCCGACCACGATTCCCGTGATCGACGTCCCGCTCGACGCCCACGTAGCGCCGGGCCGGCTCGATGCGAACAACGGCCGTGCAGTGCTGGCCACGCTCGACCTCGCCGTCGAGGGCTGCCGGGCCGGCTGGTTCGACGCGATCGTCACCGCGCCGCTGCAGAAGAGCACCATCAACGATGCCGGCATCGCGTTTTCCGGCCACACCGAGTACCTGGCCGGGAAGACCGGGACGGCGAAGGTCGTGATGATGCTGGCGGGTTCGCCAGGTGAGGGGCAGGCTTACTTGCGCGTGGCGCTGGCCACGACCCATCTGCCTTTGAAAGACGTACCGGCCGCGATCACGCGCGCCACCCTGGACCAGGTGCTGGACATCCTGCACGCCGACCTGCGCGGCAAGTTCGGGATCAAGGCGCCGCGGATCCTGGTCACCGGCCTGAATCCGCACGCCGGCGAAAACGGCTACCTGGGCCGCGAGGAAATCGAGGTCATTACCCCGGCGCTGGAAGATGCGCAGGCGCGCGGCATCGATGCGCGCGGCCCGTATCCGGCCGACACCCTGTTCCAGCCAAAATACCTGCAGGACGCCGACGCCGTGCTGGCTATGTACCACGACCAGGGCCTGCCGGTGCTCAAGCACGCCACCTTCGGGCGCGGCGTGAACATCACCCTGGGCCTGCCCCTGATCCGCACTTCGGTCGACCATGGCACGGCCCTCGACCTGGCCGCACAAGGCCTCGGCCTGGCCGACAGCGGCAGCATGGAGGAGGCGATCCGCGTCGCCCTGTCCATGGTCCGCGCCCAGGCATCCACATAAAGAAAAACATGAAACACGTAGCCCGCAAGCGCTTCGGCCAGAATTTCCTGACCGATGCCCACGTCCTCAGCGACATCATCGACGCGATCCACCCACTGCGGGGCGAAACCATGGTCGAGATCGGCCCCGGCCTGGCGGCGATGACCGCGCTGCTGCTCAAGGAACTCGACCACATGCACGTGGTCGAACTGGACCGCGACCTGGTGGCCCGCCTCGAGAAAGCCTATCCGCCCGAGCGCCTGACCGTGCACTCCGGCGACGCCCTGAAATTCGATTTCGGCAGCATCCCGGTCCCGGAAGGGAAGAAGCTGCGCGTGGTCGGCAACCTGCCGTACAACATCTCCAGTCCGCTGCTGTTCCACCTGGCGGATTTCGCCCACCTGGTCGAGGACCAGCACTTCATGCTGCAGAAGGAAGTGGTCGAGCGCATGGTGGCCGAGCCGGGCACCAAGGCCTACAGCCGCCTGTCCGTGATGCTGCAATGGCGTTACGACATGGCGATGATGTTCGTGGTGCCGCCGACCGCCTTCGATCCGCCGCCGCAGGTGGACTCGGCGATCGTGCGCATGGTGCCGACCAAGCGCCAGCTGCCGGCCGATGCCGCGACCCTGGAAGCGGTGGTGGCCAAGGCCTTCTCGCAGCGCCGCAAGGTGATCCGCAACTGCGTGGCCGGCATGTTCACCGAGCAGCAGCTGGTGGAAGCCGGCATCGATCCGGGCGCACGTCCGGAAGCGGTGGGGCTGGAGCAGTATGTGGCGCTGGCCAATATCCTGAAGCCCGCAGCATAGCGTCGCCCCCGCGCAGGCGGGGGCCCAAGTCGACTCAAAACCTCCCGTCCCAGTAACGGCGCGCGCCGTCGAATGCGCGGGCGCCGACTTTCCTCCCCACTTCCTGCCCGGCCGAGGCGGGCGCCCTGAAGCGGCTGCTGCCGCGCAGTTCGCCCGAGAAGCGTCTGATCACCTCGGCCGCGGCTCCGCCCTGGCTGCCCTGGATGGCCAGCGCGCCGGCATCGGCAAGCGCGTTGGCGAGCGCGAAGAACAGGCGCACGTCCTGGTCGTCGCTGTAGCCGTCGTGTTCGGAAAGCAGATGGGCCGGCAGGAACCAGCGGCCCGGCGCCGGCTCGACCACCGCCGGCAGATCCTGGGGCACATCGACAAGGCCGCCGACCAGGCCGCCCAGCCGGCCCGCGCCTTCACGCCGGCAGCAGATGCGCATCGCGGCGGCCTGGCTGCGGCCGATGCCGGGCGGGCTGAGCGGGCCGCCGCCGGCCGCCGGGTCCAGGTCCAGCCCCTCCATCCACGCCTCGAAGCTGCCGGTCTGCGCCGGAAACAGGTCGGCAAGCAGCCGGCAGGCCGCGTGGCTCATGGCGCCGGCCTTGCTGGCCGCGCTGCGTTCGGCGAGCGGCAGCCGCACGGCGACGCCATGCGCGGTCTGGCGCGCCCTGTCGTCGTAGGCGGCCCAGGCGTTGTACATGCAGGTGTGCAGCACCGCCAGCGCGCGCGCTGCCTGCGGCGGACCGGGTTGCGCGTGGCGGATGGCCTGCAAGGCCAGCCGGTTCCAGCCGAGCACCGTACCGGCCATGCTGGCCGCAGCCGAATCCAGTTTTAGAAAGTTCTCCCGCCTCATGTCGCCTCCGCATTTGTGCCGCCGTCGAGTATGGCGAGCACAGACGGGCAGGCTGTTGAGCGTTCTCAGGCGTACAGGGGCAAAAAAAAAGCCCGCTGTTTAGGCGGGCTTAAATCCAATTCTTTTCTGAGGAGAGTTGGAGGAGACAGGAGCAGTATGCTGCGTTACAGCATATTCGTCCAATTTTTGTTCGGAATATTTGATATACGCAACAAAAATATCTCCTCCGCCATTACCTTGCTGACTCAGCTATTCTTCGTACAGTTGACCGCAACGTCCAGCTTGCCCTTCTTTGCTTCCAGCGCATCGTCCATGACGCCGGTGTTGTTGGCGATGGTGCAGGTGTAGCCGGTCGGCTGGGTCAGGATAGTCACGCCGAAGCTGGTGCCGTAAGCGACCGGCGACAGTGCGAACTTGATCGGGTCGGTCGACGTGGCGTTGCCGACCACGGTGATCTGGCTGTTGCTGCCGTTGATCAGCGTGATGCTGGCGTCGGCCGAGCTCAGGCCCGTGACCGTGCCGCTCAACTCATACACGTTGACGCTGCAGGAGTAGAACACTTCGATCGCCGGCTTGCGGGCCGATTCGAGCGAGGCGGTCTGGCCCGCGGTACCGTATTCGCGCGGATAGCCGTTGGTGACGCAGTTCTGGTGCGCCGGCTGCGAGCCGCCGCCGCCGGTGGCGGTGCCGCCCTTCGGAATCACGTTGTAGTAGGTGCCGTAGTCGAGGCCGTTCGGGAAGTTCAGGACGACGTTGTCGCCGGCCTTGGCAGCCACCGGCACGGCCAGTTCCTGGCCGTTGGTGGTCAGGACCAGTCCCGGATACTGCACGTTCGCGACCGTGACCTTGACCGGATAGGTCTCGCTGCTGCCGCCGCCGCCGCAGGACGCCAGGACCAGGGATGAAGCCAGGACCAGGGCCGGGCGCACGAGGTGGAACTTCATACTGTTTTCTCCAGATTCCAGATGATTAGGACTTCGGACCGCAGGTGACCACGGGCGTGGTGCCCGGGCCGGTCGCGGTCATGTTGCCGCTGCCGCCAGTGATGGTGCAGGTCTGCGTCTGCTGGGCCGGCGTGGTCGCCGTGGCTGGCGTGCCCGGCTGGCTCAGGATCGTGACGCCGTACGGACCGTCTTCGGGAATGTCCGCCATCTTGACCGACACGTCCGCGCCGCCGTTCGGCGTTACCGTCTGGCGGTCGGAACCGTTCACCAGCACCAGGCCAGCGTCGCTCAGGCCCTTCACCGTGACCGTCAGCGGGTGCAGCTTGATCGTGCAGAACACGGTCGGCACCGAGGTGTAGACGGTGTAGTAGTTGGCGCGCGCCTTGTTGTTACTGAAGGTGCACTTCTCGACGTTCGACGGCAGGGTCTTGTAGCCGATGTTGAACTCGTCGTCGGTCGACAGGTATTTCGGGAACTGGATGCTGGTGGCGCCAGCCGGCACATCGACCGTGTCGCCGTTGCTGCTGTTGACCAGGGTCAGGCCGGTCTTGGTCACGCCGCCGGCGATCGACACGGTCAGGGGCAGGTCGCCGTCGCCGCCGCCGCAGGCGGACAGGCCAAGCGCGCATGCCAGCGCAGCGCCGGCATACAGGATCGAACTCTTCATAGAATCTCCGTTGGACGGGATGGCGCACGGAGGACCGGCGGCACCGCTGAGTAGAATATTGCCCGACATTTTAGTGCATTTGACTAGCCAGGGCTTCATTTGCCTTTGTATCACGGTGTAACGACAGCGGCGCGCCGTTGATTTTCATGGCTGCCCTCGCTATGCTTGACTATGACCATGACCCGACGCGCCTGGCCCAAGGCCATCCTGTTCGACCTGGACGATACGCTGTGGCCGATCGCCCCGGTGATCTTGCAGGCCGAGGAAATCCTGTTCGCCTGGCTGCGCGAGCATGCCCCCCGTGTCGCCCAGCAATTCACGATCGACAGCCTGCGCCAGGCCCGCCTGGAACTGCTGGCGCGCCAGCCGGAATTCCAGCTCGACCTGGGCAAGCTGCGCCGCGCCGGCCTGCTGGCCGCGTTCGAGACGGCCGGCGAAGATGCCGCCAAGGTCGAACTGGCGATGGCCGAGTTCTTTGCCGCGCGCAATGCCGTCGTGCCTTACGACGACGTGGTGCCGGGCCTGCTGCGCCTGAAGGGCAGGGTGCCGCTCGGCGCCATCACCAACGGCAACGCGGATTTGCAGACGATCGGCCTGGCGCACCATTTCAAGGCGTGGGTGGCGGCGCCGCAGCTGGGCGTGGCCAAGCCGGAGCCGGCAATCTTCCTGGCCGGCTGCCGCGCACTGGGCGTGGCGCCGGCTGACGCGGTCTACGTCGGCGACGACGTGCTGCTCGACGTGCAAGGCGCCCAGCGCGCCGGCATGCGCGGCGTGTGGATGAACCGGAACGGCAGCCGCAAGCACATCGAGCACGGCGTCGAGCCGGACGCGATCGTGCGCAACTTCGACGAACTGCTGGATTGGCTCAAGCGCAGCCATGCCTGAGGGTGCGTACGACTCCCCAGTCGCCTAGCGAACGTGCATAATGTGAACCATGCAACTCGATAACCGTGCACAAACCCTGCTGAAAGCCCTGGTCGAGCGCTACATTGCCGACGGCCAGCCCGTCGGCTCGCGCGCGCTGTCGAAGATTTCCGGTCTCGACCTGTCCCCGGCCACGATCCGCAACATCATGGCCGACCTGGAAGAGATGGGCTACGTCGCCAGTCCGCACACCTCGGCTGGCCGGATCCCGACGCCGCGCGGCTACCGCATCTTCGTGGATACGCTCCTCACCGTGCAGCAGATCGACGAGGGCGCCGTCGGCGCCGGCATGCGCCTGCCCGCGCACCAGCCGCAAAAGGTGATCGCCAACGCCGCCCAGATGCTGTCCTCGCTGTCGCAGTTCGCCGGCGTGGTGCAGAGCCCGCGCCGCGAATCGGCGTTCCAGCAGATCGAATTCCTGCGCCTGTCGGAAAAGCGCATCCTGCTGGTGATCGTCGACCCGCGCGGCGACGTCCAGAACCGCCTGCTGCTGACCGACGTCGATTACTCGCCGTCGCAGCTGACGCAATCGGCCAACTACCTGAACCAGAACTTTGCCGGCCTGTCCTTCGACCAGGTGCGCGGGCGCCTGACCGGCGAGCTGCGCCAGCTGAGCGACGACATGGCGCGCCTGATGCAGTCGGCGGTGGATGCCGGCAGCGAAGCGCTGCAGGAAACCGACGACATGGTCATCGCCGGCGAGCGCAACCTGCTGTCGGTGAGCGACCTCTCTTCGAACATGAGCTCGCTGCGCCAGATGTTCGAGATGTTCGAGCAGAAGACCGGCCTGATGCAGCTGCTGGACTCTTCCAGCAAGGCCGGCGGCGTGCAGATCTTCATCGGGGGCGAATCCAAGCTGGTGCCGATGGACGAGATGAGCGTGGTCACTGCGCCCTACGAAGTGAACGGCAAGATCGTCGGCACCCTCGGCGTGATCGGCCCGACCCGCATGGCCTACGAGCGCGTGATCCCGATCGTCGACATCACCGCCAAGCTGCTGTCGAACGCGCTCAGCAACTCCTGATCACTGCGGTTTCTTACAGTTACGGCAAGAACGCGGTCCGCCTATAGTCGGTGTATTGCACCATGTGCGCCATCGACCGAGGAATTGCCGTGAACCGCTTCACCCGCCCCCTGCTTGCCGCCGCCATCGTCTTCGTTTGCTGCGCCGCGCACACCGATCCATCGCCGCCGCCCGAACGCATCGCCGTCGGCCCCTACCAGGTACAGATGGCGGAGCAGGGCAGCGGCCGCTATACCGTGATCTTCGAATCCGGCTTCGCCACCGGCATGGGCACCTGGCGCAAGGTGGCGCCGGAAGTGGCAAAGTCGGCCCATGTCGTGACCTATTCGCGTGCCGGGCTCGGCGCCTCGCAGGCACGGCCGGAGCCGCGCACCATCCTGCAAAGCAGCCTGGAGCTGGACCAACTGATCGCCAGCGCGAAGCTGAAGCCACCTTTCATCCTGGTCGGCCACTCCTACGGCGGCCTGCTGGCGCGCGCCTTCGCCGCCCGCCATCCGGACCAGGTGGCCGGCATGGTGCTGGTCGATCCCGCCGACGAACGTTTCAATCCGGCCTTGCGCCGCCTCGACGCCAAACGGGCAGCGGACGACGACCGCCAGTTCGACGCGCTGGTGCCGCCGAATTTGCGGCCGGAGCTGAAGCTGCTGCAGCCGGTGCTCGACAGCGGCGTGCTGCCGGCGCCGCTGGACGGCAGACTGCCGGACGTGCCGGTGGTGGTCCTGACCTCGGTGCAGCAGGTGGAAAAGCCGGAGTTTTTCCTGCAGAGCGTGGAAGCGGTGGCGATCAAGCGCGACCTGCACGCCGATTTCCTGCGCCAGTTCAGCGATGGCTCCCAGGTGCAGACCCTGAAGAGCGGCCACAATATTCAGCAGGAAGAGCCGGAACTGGTGATCGCGGCGGTGAACAAGGTCATCGCCGCGGCCGACAGGCGCGCGGGACAGACGGGCCGTTGATCCGAGGGGAGGGATGCGCGCGCTGGCGCTGCCGATCAGCGGTGCCGGTGCGGGCAATCCGTCTTCTGGCAGTTGCCGTAGATGGCGAGGGCGTGTTCGGCGATCCTGAAGCCGCGCTCGAGCGCGATCTTCTGCTGGCGGCTTTCGATTTCCTCGTCGTAGAACTCTTCGACGTGGCCGCAATCGAGGCAGACCAGGTGGTCGTGGTGCGAGCCGGCGTTCAGCTCGTAGATCGCCTTGCCGGTTTCAAAGTGATTGCGGTTCAGCAGACCTGCCTGCTCGAACTGGGTCAGCACGCGGTAGACCGTCGCCAGGCCCACGTCCATGTTCTCGTTCAGCAGGGTCTTGTACACGTCTTCCGCTGTCAAATGCCTCACCGCACTGTTCTGGAAAATCTCCAGGATTTTCAGGCGCGGCAGTGTCGCTTTGAGGCCGCTGGCCTTCAGGTCGGTTGGGTTGTTGCTCATGTTTTGTTACTCTTAGATGGGCTGAGATGTGCGGAGTGCTTTATGATATAGCGTTTTTGCAGCTCCCATACAAAAGTCGTCCGATTTTAAGGTTAGATATGCGCGTCATGAATGCCGTTTTCCATCGTTCCCACGCCCGGGCCGCGCTCGTGGCCGGCCTCGCCGTCACGGCCATGGCGGTTTCCGGTTGCGCGTCCTGGCGTAACCAGACCAAGCCGGCAGCGCCGGTGAGCACCGCCCCTGGCGCGGTCGCCGCCGATGCCGACAAGGCCGCGGCAGTCGCGAACGCGGGCGCGCAGACGACCCAGGTCACCCAGCTGCAGAAATTCCTGTGGGTGTTCTCGCCCTACCGTCCGGACATCCAGCAGGGCAACTTCGTGTCGCAAGAGATGCTGGGCCAGCTGAAGATCGGCCAGAGCCGCGACCAGGTCAAGTTCATCCTCGGCACCCCGCTGCTGACCGACGCCTTCCACGCCGACCGCTGGGACTACCCGTTCTATCTCGCGCGCGGCAACGGCGAGCTGACCACCAGCCGCGTCACCGTCTACTTCAAGGATAACCTGGTCGCCAAGATCGACGGCGGCAACCTGCCGAGCGAGCGCGAATACATCGCGCGCCTGATCGGCATCTCGAAGTACGAGCAGAAAACCGAGCAGGAATCGCTGGACGATCTGAAGCGCAAGCGCGAAGAAGCGGCCAAGCGCGGCGGGGAGTAAACGCATGACGCAATTGAAGATTGCCGTTGCCGGCGCCAGCGGCCGCATGGGCCGCATGCTGATCGAAACCATCGCCGCTGCCGACGATGCCACCCTGGCCGGCGCGCTCGACCGCGAAGGCAATCCCTTCATCGGTTCGGACGCCGGCGCCTTCTCCGGCCAGCTGACCGGCGTGACCATCCGCGCCGACCTGGCCCAGGGCCTGGCTGAAGCGCAATACCTGATCGACTTCACCCGTCCGGAAGGCACGCTGCAGCACCTGGCTTACTGCGCCGAGCACGGCATCAAGATGATCATCGGTACCACCGGCTTCGATGAGGCCGGCAAGGCCGCGATCCGCGCCGCCGCCGAAAAGACCGCGATCGTCTTCGCACCGAACATGAGCATCGGCGTGAACGTCACGCTGAAGCTGCTGGAACTGGCGGCCAAGAACTTCTCCGAGGGCTACGACATCGAGATCGTCGAAGCCCACCACCGCCACAAGGTCGACGCCCCGTCCGGCACCGCGCTGAAGATGGGCGAAGTCATCGCCGACGCCCTGGGACGCGATTTGAGCCAGTGCGCCGTCTACGGCCGCGAAGGCGTGACCGGCGAGCGCGACCCGTCGACCATCGGCTTCGCCACCGTGCGCGGCGGCGACATCGTCGGCGACCACACCGTGCTGTTCGCCGGCATCGGCGAGCGCATCGAGATCAGCCACAAGTCGAGCAGCCGCGTCAGCTACGCCCAGGGCTCGCTGCGTGCGGCGCGCTTCCTGGCCGACAAGCAGACCGGCTTGTACGATATGCAGGATGTGCTGGGGCTGAACGCGCTGAAGGCCTGAAGCCGAACTGTACGGCTCTGCCGGCGGACTGCTGGCATACTGGCCACAACGTCACCTCGTCGTTCCCGCGAAGGCGGGAACCCAAGTTTTACGATCCGCCATGAACTTGGATTCCCGCCTGCGCGGGAATGACGGCTATTAAGGAGATATCTCTATGGCCACCGTCGAACTGAACGGCGCCGCAATCGTCGACACCGAAAGCTTCCACGCCGAGAGCGCCCGCGCCTTCGGCTTCCCGGACTCCTATCCGCACACGATGGATTCCTGGGTCGATTGCCTGAGCTACCTGCGCGACGAGGACGGCATGAGCAGCATCCGCCTCGGTGCGGACGAGACCCTGCACATCGTCGTGCTGCATTCCGACGCCATGCGCGAGCGCGCCGAAGACGTGCTGGAGGAAATGGCCTTCTGCATCATCGGCATCAACGAGCGCTACGAGGACTACGGCGAAAAGCCGGCATTGGAATTGGAACTACGGTAAAGCCGAACCTGGGCGGAGGCCGCCCACCCTACGTAGGGTGGGCACCCCGTGCCCACGCCGCCCGGTAGGCGAATGTACCAGTATAATGTTCTGCTCACCTCCCTTTAGTCCGCAGAACATCATGCAAGATAAATATAGTCCAGCAGAAGTCGAACAGGCCGCCCAGGCCTACTGGAAGTCGATCGACGCCTATAAAGCGGTCGAAAACGATCCGCGTTTCCCAAAAGGCAAGTATTACGCCTGCTCGATGCTGCCTTACCCGTCCGGTAAGCTGCACATGGGTCACGTGCGCAACTATACGATCAACGACGTGATGTACCGCTATCTGCGGATGAACGGCTACAACGTGCTGATGCCGATGGGCTGGGACGCCTTCGGCATGCCTGCTGAAAATGCGGCGATGGCCAACAACGTGCCGCCGGCCGAGTGGACTTATTCGAACATCGCCCACATGCGCGGCCAGATGGAGTCGATGGGCCTGGCGATCGACTGGTCGCGCGAAATGACCGCCTGCAAGCCGGACTACTACAAGTGGAACCAGTGGATGTTCCTGAAGATGCTCGAGAAGGGCATCATCTACCAGAAGACCGGCACCGTGAACTGGGACCCGGTCGACCAGACCGTGCTGGCCAACGAGCAGGTCGTCGACGGCCGCGGCTGGCGCTCGGGCGCGCTGGTCGAAAAGCGCGAAATCCCGATGTACTACGTGCGCATCACGGACTACGCCGACGAGCTGCTGGACCACGTCGACAACAAGCTGCCGGGCTGGCCGGAGCGCGTGCGCATCATGCAGGCCAACTGGATCGGCAAGTCGACCGGTGTGCGCTTCGCCTTCCCGCACGTGATCATGGACGAGCAGGGTGAGCTGATCAACGAGGGCAAGCTCTACGTCTTCACCACCCGCGCCGACACCATCATGGGCGTGACCTTCTGCGCGGTCGCCGCCGAGCACCCGCTGGCCACGCAGGCCGCCAAGAACAACCCGGAACTGCAGGCCTTCATCGCCGAGTGCAAGCAGGGTTCCGTGATCGAAGCCGACATGGCGACGATGGAAAAGAAGGGCATGCCGACCGGCCTCACCGTCCAGCACCCGATCACCGGCGAGCAGGTCCCGGTCTGGGTCGGCAACTACGTGCTGATGACCTACGGCGACGGCGCCGTGATGGGCGTGCCGGCGCACGACGAGCGCGACTTCGCGTTCGCGCAAAAATACGATCTGCCGATCAAGCAGGTGGTCGCCGTCGAAGGCGAGACCTTCTCGCTGGACGGCTGGCAGGAGTGGTACGGCGACAAAGAGCGCGGCGTGCTGATCGACTCCGGCAAGTACGACGGCCTGGACTACAACGCCGCCGTCAACGCCGTGGCCGGCGACCTGGCGAACATGGGCCTGGGCGACAAGAAGGTCACCTTCCGCCTGCGCGACTGGGGCATCTCGCGCCAGCGCTACTGGGGCACGCCGATCCCGATGATCCACTGCGAAAAGTGCGGCACGGTGCCGGTCCCGGAAAAGGACCTGCCGGTGGTGCTGCCGGAAGACTGCGTCCCGGACGGCACCGGCAACCCGCTCAAAAAACACGAAGCCTTCCTGAAGGTCGACTGCCCGTGCTGCGGCGCGCCCGCACGTCGCGAGACCGACACCATGGACACCTTCATCGACTCGTCCTGGTACTACATGCGCTATACCTCGCCGGGCTCGAACGATGCGATGGTCGACCCGGCCCGCAACGATTATTGGATGCCGATGGACCAGTACATTGGCGGCATCGAGCACGCCGTGCTGCACCTGCTGTACGCGCGCTTCTGGACCAAGGTCATGCGCGACTTCGGCCTGGTGAAATTCGACGAGCCCTTCGTCAACCTGCTCACGCAAGGCATGGTGCTGAACGAGACCTACTACCGCGAAGATGAATCGGGCAAGAAGACCTGGTTCAACCCGGCCGACGTCGACCTGGTGTTCGACGACCGCGGCCGTCCGCAGGCAGCGGCATCGAAGCTGGACGGCGCGCCGGTAATCATCGGCGGCACCGAGAAAATGTCGAAGTCGAAGAACAACGGCATCGACCCGGCAGCACAGATCGAGCAGTACGGTGCGGACACCGCCCGCCTGTTCACCATGTTCGCCGCGCCGCCGGAGCAGACCCTGGAGTGGTCGGAGTCGGGTGTGGAAGGCGCGAGCCGCTTCCTGCGCCGCGTCTGGGCCTTCGCGTATGCCCAGCGCGAGCGCATCGCCGCGGCGCTGGCCGGCCAGCAGCAAGGGTCGCTGGACGACGAGCAGAAGACGCTGCGCCGCGAAGTCCACAAGATCCTGCAGCAGGCGGATTACGACTTCAAGCGCATCCAGTACAACACCGTGGTCTCGGCCTGCATGAAGATGCTGAATACCCTGGAGTCGGCCAAGCTGGCGGAAGGCGTCGCAAGCAACGCCGTGATCGCCGAAGGCCTGTCGGTCTTCCTGCGCATGCTGAACCCGGTAGCGCCGCACATCACCCACGCGCTGTGGCAGGAACTCGGCTACGCCGGCGTGTACGGCGACATCCTGAACGTGCAGTGGCCGGAAGTCGACCCGACCGCGCTGGAGCAGTCCGAGATCGAGCTGATGATCCAGGTGAACGGCAAGCTGCGCGGCTCCGTGAAGGTGCCGAAGGAAGCGGATAAAGCCGCCATCGAAGCCGCCGCGCTGGCCTCGGAAGCGGCCCAGAAGTTCGTCGAAGGCACGCCGAAGAAGGTCATCGTCGTCCCCGGCAAACTGATCAACATCGTGGTGTAATCGATGCGCGCCTCCTACATCAAGATGGTGCGTGCCGCGCAGTTGACTGTTGCTGCGCTGGCGCTTGCAAGCACGCTGGCGGCCTGCGGCTTCCAGCTGCGCGGTTCGAACGGCAGCTACACGATGCCCTTTCACAGCATCTTCCTGACCTTCCCGGATACCTCGCCGCTGGGCACGGAGCTCAAGCGCAACCTGCGTGCGGGCGACGTTACCATCGCCGACAATGTGGAAAGCGCAGAAGCGCAGTTCGTGGTGCTGGGCGAGAACCGCGGCAAGTCCATCCTGTCGCTGAACAGCCTGGGCCGCGTGCGCGAATACCTGCTGACCTATACGCTGACCTTCGCGGTCCGCGACAGCAAGGGCGTCGAGCTGCTGCCGGCCACCGAGATCACGCTGCGCCGGAACATGGCCTTCGACGAGACCCAGGTGCTGGCCAAGGAATCCGAAGAAGCGCTGCTGTACCGCGACATGCAGGCCGACCTGGTGCAGCAGATCATGCGCCGCCTGGCGGCGTTACGGTCGGCGCCGGCGGCAACGCCAGTACCGGCAAAGTAAGGAAGAGAGATTATGCAGTTGCGGCCTGAGGCGCTCGACGGGCACCTCGCCAAGGGGCTTTCTCCCCTGTACGTGATCACCAGCGACGAACATCTGCTGGCGCTGGAGGCGGCGGACAAGATCCGCCGTGCCGCCCGTGCCCAGGGCTATTCGGAGCGCGACGTGCTCACGGTCGAACGCAGCTTCAAGTGGGGCGAGCTGCTGGCCGCCAACCAGGCGATGTCGCTGTTCGGCGACAAGAAGCTGATCGAGCTGCGCATCCCCGGCGGCAAGCCCGGCAAGGACGGCAGCGCGGCCCTGCAGAGCTACGCGAAAGACCTCAACCCTGACAACCTGACCCTGATCACACTGCCGAAGCTGGACTGGCAGACGGCCAAGGCGGCCTGGGTCGGCAGCCTGCAGCAGGCGGCGGTCTACGTCGAGATCCCGAATATCGAACGCCCGCAGCTGCCGGCCTGGATCGGCATGCGCTTATCGAGCCAGCAGCAGAGCGCGGACCGCCAGAGCCTGGACTTCATCGCGGATCGCGTAGAAGGGAATTTGCTGGCGGCGCACCAGGAAATCCAGAAGCTGGGCCTGTTGTACGAGCCGGGCAAGCTGACGTTCGAGCAGGTGCAGGACGCCGTGCTGAACGTGGCGCGCTACGACGTGTTCAAGCTGTCGGAAGCCATGCTGGCCGGCGACCCGGCCCGTCTGGTGCGCATGCTCGAGGGCCTGAAAGGCGAGGGCGAAGCGCTGCCGCTGGTCTTGTGGGCGGTCAGTGAAGAAATCCGCACGCTGCTAAAATTGAAATCCGGGATGGCGCAGGGACGTCCGCTGGGCGCGCTGCTGAAGGAATACCGGATCTGGGGCCCGCGCGAGCGCATGATGGAACCGGCGCTGCGCCGTATCTCGCTGCCGACGCTGGAAGCGGCCATGCAGCAGGCGGCCCAGGTCGACCGCATGGTCAAGGGCCTGCGCGCCAAGCAGTTCGCGGGCGATGCATGGGATGCGATGCTGCAGCTGGCTTTAAGAGTCGCATCGTAGGGTGGGGTAATTCAGGCCAGTGGGCTGAATTACGTGCCCACGATTGAACGGACGACGACGTAAATGGACATCACCGACTACATGCAAACGATCGGCCGCCAGGCACGCGCGGCCTCGCGCGCGATGGCGAGAGCAAGCAGCGCGACCCGTAACCGCGCGCTGCTCCTGATCGCCGACGCCATCGAGCGCGACGCAGCCTGCCTGCGTGACGCGAATGCGCGCGACCTGGACGCCGCCCGCGCGAGCGGACTGGCGCCGGCCCTGCTGGACCGGCTGGCGCTGTCCGACAAGGCAATCGCCACCATGGTCGAGGGCCTGCGCCAGATCGTCGCGCTGCCGGATCCGATCGGCGAAATCTCGAACATGAAGTTCCGCCCGAGCGGCATCCAGGTCGGCCAGATGCGCGTGCCGCTGGGCGTCATCGGCATCATCTACGAAGCGCGCCCGAACGTGACGGTCGACGCGGCCGGCCTGTGCATCAAGAGCGGCAATGCCGCCATCCTGCGCGGCGGCTCGGAAGCCATCCACTGCAACCGCGCGCTGGCCGAGCTGGTGGCCGAAGGCCTGCGCGGCGCCGGTTTGCCGGAGCAGGGCGTGCAGGTGGTCGAGACGACCGACCGCGCCGCCGTCGGCGCCCTGATCACCATGCCGGAATACGTGGACGTGATCGTGCCGCGCGGCGGCAAGGGTCTGATCGCGCGGCTGATGAACGAGGCGACGGTCCCGATGATCAAGCACCTGGACGGCATCTGCCACGTCTACATCGATACGAAAGCCGACATCGCCAAGGCGCTGCCGATCGCGATGAACGCGAAGACCCACCGCTACGGCACCTGCAACACGATGGAAACCCTGCTGGTGGCGCGCGCCATCGCCCCTACCGTGCTGCCGCAGCTGGCGGAGCTGTACAAGACCAAAGAGGTCGAGCTGCGCGCCGATCCGGAAGCGCTGGCGATCCTGCAGGGCTATCCGCACCTGGTTCCGGCCCTTGACGAAGACTGGTCGACCGAATACCTGGCGCCGATCCTGGCGGTCAAGATCGTCGCCGATATCGACGAGGCCATCGAGCACATCAACCGCTATTCGTCGAAGCACACCGAGGCCATCGTCACCGAGGACTACACGGATGCGATGCGCTTCCTGCGCGAAGTGGACTCCGCGTCGGTGATGGTGAACGCCTCGACGCGCTTTGCCGACGGTTTCGAGTACGGCCTGGGCGCGGAGATCGGCATCTCGAACGACAAGCTGCATGCGCGCGGACCGGTGGGGCTGGAGGGACTGACTTCGCTGAAGTACGTGGTCTTTGGCCACGGCGAGATTCGACAATAAGGAAAACATGTACCTCTGGATCAAAGCCTTCCACATCGTCTTCATCGCCTCCTGGTTCGCCGGCCTGTTCTACCTGCCGCGCATCTATGTGAACCTGGCCCAGGAAACCAATCCGGCCGTGCTGGAACGCCTGCTCGGCATGGGCCGCCGCCTCTACCGTTTCACCTCCATGCTGGCGATTCCGGCGCTGCTGCTGGGCCTCTGGCTATGGCTGGGTTTCGGCATCAAGGGCGGCTGGCTGCATGCGAAACTGGCGCTCGTGATCCTGGTGATCGGCTACCATCATGCCTGCGGAGCGCTGCTGAAAAAATTCGAGCGCGGCGCGAATACGCGCAGCCACAAGTGGTTCCGCGTGTTCAATGAAGTGCCGGTTCTGCTGCTGATCGGCATCGTGATCTTGGTGGTGGTAAAACCATTTTAAGATGAGCAAAACCATCCAGTATTTCTTCGCGCCGCATTCGCCCTGGGCCTATCTCGGCCACGAACGCCTGCTCAAGCTTGGCGCGCAGTACGGCGCAATGATTGAGCCCAAGCCAGTCGACCTTGGCGCCGTGTTTTCCGAAACCGGCGGGCTGCCGCTGGCCAAGCGTCCGCCGGCGCGCCAGGCTTATCGGCTGCAGGAGCTCAAGCGCTGGTCGGACTTTGCCGGACTGCCGCTGAACCTGCACCCGAAGTTCTTCCCCGTCGACCCATTGCCGGCGGCCCTGCTGCTGGTGGCCGCACGCGAGGAGAAAGGCAGCGACCAGGCCTTGGCGCTGGCCGGCGCGGTCATGCGCGCCGTCTGGGTGGAAGAGCAGGACATCGCCGATGCGGCGACGCTGGTGCGGCTGGCCGACGACGCAGGGTTCGATGGCGCGGCTCTGGTCGCGGCAGCGAAAGACCCGGCGGCGCGCCAGGTTCTCGAAGGATTCACGAAGGAAGCGCTCGACGCCGGCGTATTCGGCTCGCCCTGGTACCTTGTCGAGGGCCAGGGCTTCTGGGGACAGGACCGGCTCGATTTCGTCGAGCGCCTGCTGCAGGCCTGAACCCCGAATAAATCGGGAAGAAAGGGCGGCCGGCCTCATTCCGGCCGTTTTGTTTTTGTTTTTGTTTTTTGTTTTTTAACACGGTAACAGGGGCCTCGCCAACCGTCGCGAGCGGCAGCAGATTTGGCCGAGAAGCGCAGCCGTACTTGGGTACGGCGAGCATCGCAGGACGAAAATCCGACGCGCAGCAGGTTCGCGAGCCCCCCACCACAACGGATAAAGGGTTCCCCCATGACTTCCTATTTCTGCCCATGCCCGCGCGGCATGGAACAAGCCCTCGCCGAAGAACTCGCCGAGATCGCCCAGCACACCAACAGCCCCACGCTGAAGGTGCACCAGCAAGTCCCCGGCGGCGTGCACGCCTCGGGCACGATGCAGGATGCCTACCGCATGAACCTGCATTCGCGCATCGCCTCGCGCGTGCTGATGCGCATGGCGAACAGTGCCTACACCAACGAGAACGACATCTACGACCTGGTGCTCGCGCAGCCCTGGGAAGACTGGTTCAGCGTCGACCACACGATCCGCGTCGACATCACGGCCGTGAAATCGCCGCTGAAGAGCCTCGAATTCACGACCCTGAAGATCAAGGACGCCGTCTGCGACCGCTTCCGCGACCAGTTCGGCAAGCGTCCCTCGGTCGACACGCGCGAGCCGGACATGCGCATCCTCGGCTTCCTCGACCAGCGCAACTTCACGATCTACCTCGATACCTCTGGCGAAGCGCTGTTCAAGCGCGGCTGGCGCGAAGAGACCGGCGACGCGCCGCTGCGCGAAAACCTGGCCGCCGGCCTGCTGCGCGTGGCCGGCTGGAAGCCCGGCGTGCCGCTGTTCGACCCGATGTGCGGCTCGGGCACCATCCTGATCGAAGCCGCGCAGATGGTGCAGGGCATTCCGGCAGGCGCGCGCCGCCGCTTCGCCTTCGAAAAATTCGCCGACTTCGACCGCGCGGCCTGGCAGGACATGAAGAATGCCATCAAGCCGAACCCGCTGCCGAGCGAACCCACCATCTTCGGCTCCGACATCTCGGGCGACATGGTGGCGATGGCGCGCCACAACCTCAAGATCGCCGGCGTCATGTTCGAGGTGCCGCTCAAGCAGATCGAAGCCCAGCAGGTCCAGCCGCCCACCAGCCAGCCCGGCATCCTGCTGACCAACCCGCCCTACGGCGAGCGTATCGGTGTGCGCGGCGACTCCACTATCCCGGCCGACGAGATGGCGGTCGGCTTCTACCAGCAGCTCAGCAGCACGCTGAAGCAGCGCTTTGCCGGCTGGACCGTGTACCTGTTCACGGCCGACCTGTCGGTGCCCAAGCTGCTGCGCCTGAAGGAATCGCGCAAGACCCCGTTCTTCAACGGCGCGCTCGAATGCCGCCTGTTCCGCTTCGACATGGTCGCCGGCTTCAACCGCAGAGACGCGGCGAAACCGGCCGACGCCAAACCCCAAGCCGAGTAATCCATGCTGCCCGAACCCGAACCAGACAATCTACCCAAAGACCCCGTCATCCCCGTTCCGCTGCCGGAGCCGCACAAGGTCACCATGCTGTCGGCCGGCGGCCTGGCAGCCCTGCTGGCGGCGCTGGCGATGCTCGGCCCGTTCTCGGTCGACGCCTACCTGCCGGCCTTCCCGCGCATCCAGGAGACCCTGCATGCGACGCCGCTGGAAGTCCAGCAGACCCTGACGGCCTACATGCTGGCCTTCGCCGTCATGTCGCTGTGGCACGGTGCGCTGTCGGACGCCTTCGGGCGCCGCAACGTGGTGCTGGTCGGATTGATCGTGTTCGCGGTCGGCACGCTCGGCTGCGCCTCGGCGCATTCGGTGCATTACCTGTGGATATTCCGCATCATGCAGGGCATCTCGGCCGGGGCCGGGGTGGTGGTGGGGCGGGCGATCATCCGCGACCTGTACTCGGACGCGCCGGCCGCGCGTCTGCTGTCGATGGTGACGATGATCTTCTCGATCGCGCCGGCCATCGCGCCGGTGCTGGGCGGCTGGATCGTGACCCTGCTCGACTGGCGCGCGATCTTCCTCGGCCTGCTGGTGTTCAGCCTGGGCCTGTGGTGGGTCTGCTGGCAGCACCTGCCCGAAACCATGCCGAAGGAACGCCGCCAGCCCTTCAATCCGCGCTTCCTGGCGCAGAGCTACTGGGACATCTTCAGCTCCGTGCTGTTCCAGATGAAGTCGGCGGTGGTCGCCTTCAACTTCGGCGGCATGTTCCTGTTCATCGCCGGCGCACCGGTACTGCTGCCGGTGCACCTGCATCTGGGCCCTTCGGAGTTCTACTGGCTGTTCGTGCCGGCGGTGGCCGGCATCTTCCTGGGCGCGCTGGCCGCCAACCGCCTGGCCGGCAAGATGCATTACGGACGCCAGATCGGCATCGGCTACGCCTTCATGCTGACCGCCGTCACCGGCAGCGTGCTGTACCACAGCTTCCTGCCGCCGGCGCTGCCGTGGACCGTGCTGCCGATGTTCTTCTATAACTTCGGCAGCTCGATCATCAACCCCAGCGCGACCCTGCTGACGCTCGACCTGTTCCCGCACATCCGCGGCACGGTGGCGTCCTGCCAGTCGTTTGTGACCACGCTGATGGGCGCGATCGTGGCGGGCATCATCGTGCCGGCGCTGGATTACTCGGTGCTGGCGATGGCGCTGGGCCAGGCCGCTTTTGCCGTGGCTTCGCTGGGCTGCTGGATGGTGTCGCGGCATTATCGGCGCAAGCAGGCGCTGGCGTAGGGTGGGCGCGGCCGGCGTAGGCACCCCGTGCCCACGCAAACGCTGATGTAACGCAAACATTACGCGTGGGCTCGGGGAGCCCACCCTACGAATTTGCGGAAAATCAACACTCCCACCCTGAGATTTGACTCTAAAACACATCACATTCAGCGGAAAGTGTTGTTCCCGGCCAGAAATGTATATATGCTAAGATAAGTTTTTTACGATCGGAGCAATGGCCAAAAACCAGCCCTGTTCCGGGTACCACTAGAAGAACGATCGTGGCAGCTTAGCCGGGCAAAGCGCCACCTACTATCCAGAACAGCAGTGGCGGCCGTGCTTGAGACTAACTACCAACCAGACCAGGATATCCGCAATCGCTTGCTGATCGCACGGCTGCCCGCCATGCCGCAGATCCTCATCAAGCTGCTGGCCCACCTGCAGGCGGACGACCTCGGCATGCCCGAGCTGGCTGCGCTGGTGGCCAAGGACGCCGGCATGACGGGCAAGATCCTGACCGTCGCCAACAGCTCGGCCTACCACCGCAGCGGACGCCAGCCGAATCTCGAGCAGGCCATGGTGGCGCTGGGTACCGACATGATCAAGACTCTGGTCATCAGCGACTCGGTCTTCCAGACTTTCAACAGCTTCCCGAATTCGAGCGCGACCGACCTGCGCGCGTTCTGGAAGAATTCGCTGACCGCCGCCGTGCTGGCGCGCGACCTGGCGCGCCACCTGAATTATTCGCAGCCCGAGGAAGCCTACCTGGCCGGCCTGCTGCACAACGTCGGCCGCCTGGCGCTGCTGGCCACCGCACCCAAGGAATACGGTTTCAACTTCACCGCGCGCGACGACGAAGCCCTGTGCGCGGTCGAGCAGCGCACCCTGCAGATCACCCACGCCGAAGCCGGCGCCTGGCTGATCGAGCGCTGGCAGCTCGATTCCTTCCTGGCCGACTCCGTGCTCTACCACCACGAGCCGGGCGAGCGCCTGGAGGGCGCGCATCCGCTGATCCGCATCGTGCGCGCCGCGCACCTGCTGTCCGGCCATGCCGAGGATCCGGCGCTGGTGATCGAAGCGGCCAAGCTGTGCGACCTCGAACCGGAAGCCGCCGATGCGCTGCTGGACCAGGCCGCGCGCCAGGTCGAGCGCGCCGCGGTCCATCTCGGCATCGACCTGGCCGGGGCCGACGACATGCCGAGCCCGCCGGCCTTCGCGCCGCCGCCGCCCGTCGATCCGGTGCAGCAGCGCCTGACCGAAGAGATGCGCAACCTGGTGCTGGTGTCCGAGATCGGCCAGGCCTTCGCGCGCCAGCAGGGCGAAAGCGGGTTGCTGGAAGCGATGACGCGCTCGGCGCGCGTGCTGTTCGACTTCGAGAACGCCGCCGTGCTGCTGGAGAACCCGACCGGCCATGCGCTGGTGGGGGCGCCGACCGCGAACCAGCAGCGCATCGCCGAATTCGCGATCCCGCTGTCGAAGGGCGGGGCCGTGGCCAAGGCCGCGCTGGAACGGCGCCTGGCTTTCGTGCGCCGTGAGGGCGCGCCGCTTGGCCTGCCCGAAGAGCAGCTGCTGCGCATGCTGGGCACCGAATCGCTGGTCTGCGTGCCGCTGGTGAGCGGTGCGCGCTGCATCGGCGTCCTGATCGGCGGTATCGCGGGCTGGCAGGTGCCGGCCTGCCAGAAGCGCGAGCGCTTCATGCAGTCCTTCGGCGCCCAGGCCGCGAGCGCGCTGGAAAACGCGATGCTCGAGCGCGGCCAGGCGCGCCGCCAGCTGGCCCACGTGGCCGAGGAATACCGCGAGGCTTCAAGGCGCGTGGTGCACGAGGTGAACAACCCGCTGTCGATCATCAAGAACTATCTGTCGGTCCTGGACAGCAAGCTGGAACGCCAGGAACCGGTGGGCAGCGAGCTGTCGATCCTGAACGAAGAGATCGACCGCGTCGGCCAGCTGGTCAACAGCCTGACCGAAGTGCAGCCCAATGTGGACAGCGGCGTCAGCGCCGATGTCTCGAAAGTCGTCGAAGACGTGCTGCGCCTGTTCCGCGCCACCGACTTCGTCCCGGCCAACGTCGAGATCGTGGTCAGCATGTCCCATGAAGCTGGCCGCGTCGAGGGCGACCCCGACATCCTCAAGCAGATCCTGGTCAACCTGGTCAAGAACGCGATCGAGGCGCTGTCCGCCACCGGCGGGCGCATCGAGATCGCGAACCGCGGCCACGTCAACCGCGAGCGCAGGCTCTACCTGGAGCTGGTCGTCTCCGACACCGGCCCCGGCCTGTCGCGCGAGGTGCTGGCCAATCTGTTCTCCGCCGTGAAGAGCACGAAGGAAGGCCCGCACCATGGGCTCGGCCTGTCGATCGTGCACAGCCTGGTCAAGAAGCTGAACGGGCATATCGCCTGCCGCAGCGGCAAGACCGGCACGAGTTTCGAAATCCTGTTGCCGGCCCATGCCGGTGCCAGCGCCCCGGCTGGACTGCCGGTGCGCGCGCTTGGATCCGTATAAGGTAATAATGAATCCATTCTCCGACAGCGCGCCGCAAGCCGCATTCCCGCCCGGACTGGAGCAGCCTCGCCTGCTGCTGGTCGACGACGAACCCCGCCTGCTGTCCTCGCTGTACGAACTGCTGCAGGGGCGCGGCTACCAGCTCGTCACCGCATCGACCGGCACCGAAGCCCTGAACCACCTGTCGAAGCTGCGTTTCGATATGGTCCTGCTCGATCTGCGCCTGCCCGACATCGGCGGCCACGAGATCATGGACTTCATCAACCAGAAGGGCATCGACGCCGACGTCATCGTGATGAGCGGCGAGGTCGGGATCGACGCCGCGATCGGCGCCCTCAAGCGCGGCGCCTACGATTACCTGCGCAAGCCCTACAGCCGCGAAGAGCTGCTCAAGACCGTCGGCAATGCGCTCAAGGCGCGCCGCCTCGAGGAAGCCAACCGCCGCATCGCCAACCAGCTGGAAAACTCGGAGAAGATGTACCGCTATCTGGTGGACTCCTCGCCGGACATCATCTACACCCTGAACCACGAAGGCAAATTCACCTTCGTCAACGACCGCGCCTACCAGCTGCTCGGCTACAAGCGAGAGGAGCTGATCGGCCAGCACTATTCGGTACTGGTGCATGACGAGGACCTGGAGCGCGCGCGCTATTCCTTCAACGAGCGCCGCGTCGACGAACGCGCCTCGCGCAACGTCGAACTGCGCCTGAAGTGCCATACCGGCTCGAACCAGGAACGCACCTTCAACAACACCCTGATGACGATCTCGCTGAACGCGATCGGCATGCACGTGCCCGACCAGGAAGTGCGCAAGCTGGAGTTCTTCGGCACCTACGGCGTGGCGCGCGACATCACCGACCGCAAGCGCGCGGAAGAGGTCATCTCCTACCAGGCCTACCACGACATCCTGACCGACCTGCCGAACCGCATCCTGTTCAAGGACCGCCTCGGTTTGGCCGTGATCCAGGCCAAGCGCAAGCAGACCGAACTCGCGGTGATGTTCATCGACCTGGACCGCTTCAAGCTGGTCAACGACACGCTCGGCCACGTCAAGGGCGACGAACTGCTGCAGCAGGTCTCGGTGCGCCTGAAGGAATGCCTGCGCAAGGGCGATACCCTGGCGCGCCAGGGCGGCGACGAGTTCACCATCGTGCTGCCCGAGCTGCGCGACCGCGAAGACGCCAGCCACGTGGCCGACAAGTTCCTCGAATGCCTGCAGCAGCCGTTCGACCTCGACGGCCACCAGGTCCACATCTCGGCCTCGATCGGCATCGCGATCTACCCGGGCCACGGCGAGTCGATCGACGAACTGCTGCGCCACGCCGACATCGCCATGTACCAGGTCAAGGGCCAGGGCAAGAACGGCCATGCCTTCTACGACGCCTCGATGCAGGACATCTCGCACCAGAAGATCGCACTGGGCCAGAGCCTGCGCCGCGCCCTCGAAAACGACGAGCTGGAGATGTACTACCAGCCGCAGATCGACGCCGCCAGCGGCCGCATCGTCGGCGCCGAAGCGCTGATGCGCTGGAACCACCCGACCCGCGGCATCGTCACGCCGGGCGAGTTCCTGCCGTTCGCCGAAGAGAACGGCCTGATGCTGCCGATCTCGGACTGGATGATCGGCGCGCTGTGCCGCGACATGCTGCAGTGGAAGAACATCTGCGCCAACCAGGTGCGGCTGTCGCTGAACCTGTCCCCGCAATACCTCGACCGCGGCGACTTCTTCGAGAAGATGCGCGGCGCGCTGGTGCGCTACGGGATCGCGCCGAGCCAGATCGAAGTCGAGATCACCGAGAACATCTGCATCCGCAATCCGCAGCACGCGATCGAGCAGCTGAATAAACTGGGCCAGCTCGGCGTGTCGGTCGCGATCGACGATTTCGGCACCGGCTATTCCTCGCTCGCTTACCTGCACCGCTTCCCGGTCCACACGATCAAGATCGACCAGTCTTTCGTCAAGGAGATCCACGACGAGTACGGCCACTATCCGGTGGTGCTGGCGATTATCTCGATCGCGCGCGGCCTGGGCCTGAACCTGATCGCGGAAGGCGTCGAGACCGAGTCGCAGGCGCGCTACCTGCGCGCCAACGGCTGCATGACGATGCAGGGCTACCTGTATCACCGTCCGATGGCGCTGCCGCGTTTCGTCGACGTGCTGCGTTCGCAGGGCCTGCCTGCCGGCGCGGCCAACGTGCTCGCGTTCCAGGCATAAGAACCGGATCGCGCCATGCCCGATACCGCCGCGCTCCATACTGCTGCTCATTACACGGCCGAATTTTTGCGCGTCAAAGCGCTGGCCGAGCGCGGCGTCGCCAGCGCCCAGCACAGCCTGGGCTTCATGTACGTGAACGGCCAGGGCGTGCCGAAGAACGACGAGCTGGCCGTGGCCTGGTACCGGATGGCCGCCAGCGCCGGCCTCGAACAGGCCCAGTACAACCTCGGCGTGATGTACCAGAAGGGCCAGGGCGTGCCGCAGGACCTGGCGCAGGCCGTCTACTGGTACACGCAGGCGGCCGAACAGGGTTATGCGGCGGCCCAGTACAACCTGGGCTGGCTGTACGCCAAGGGCCAGGGCATCGCGGCCGACGTGCAGCAGGCCATGCACTGGTTCGGCAAGGCGGCCGAGCAGGGCGACCCCGGCGCCCAGCACAACCTCGGCATGATGTACGAAGGCGGCAAGGGCGTGGCCCAGGACCTCGACCGCGCCGTCGAATGGTATCGCCGCGCCGCCGAACAGAATTACGCGCGCTCGCAGTTCGCGCTGGCGCTGCGCTTTGACAGCGGCCAACAGACGGGCGAACTGCGGGCCCGTGACGTGCAGCAGGCCATCCACTGGTTCCGCAAGGCCGCCGAGCAGGGCTATGCGCCGGCCCAGTTCAATCTCGGCCTGCGCTACGACAAAGGCCAGGACCTGCCGCAGGACAGCGAAAAGGCGATCCTGTGGTACGGCCGCGCCGGCGAGCAGGGCCACGCCAGCTCGCAGTTCAATCTCGCCCTCATTTACGACAGCGGCCATGGCGTCGCGCGCGACCCGGACCTGGCGCTGCACTGGTTCCGCAAGGCGGCCGCGCAGGGCCATGCCGGCGCGCAGGACAACCTCGGCCTGCGCTACGAGCACGGCCAGGGCGTCGAACAGGATTACGGCATCGCCGCCGACTGGTACCGCAAAGCGGCGGAGCAGGGCTCGGCCGGCGCCCAGTACCACCTCGGCCAGCTGCTCGATGCCGGCCATGGCGTACCCCAGGACCAGCTGCAGGCGTTGGAATGGTTCCGCAAGGCTGCGGAGCAGGGCCACCTGCGCGCCCAGTTCGACCTGGCCATGCGCCTGGAAGACGAGGCGATGCACTGGTACCGCAAGGCCGCCGACCAGGACTACGCGCCGGCCCAGTACATGCTGGGCCAGCTGCTGGACCGCGACGACACCGGCGCCATCGACCCGCGCCAGGCCTACGAGTGGTACCGCAAGGCCGCCGACCAGGGCCATGCGCTGGCCCAGTTCGCGCTCGGCCTGCGCTACGACAGCGGCCACGGCGTCGAACGCGATTACGAGGCGGCGCATTTCTGGTACCTGTGCGCGGCGCGCCAAGGCCATGCCCGCGCCCAGTTCAACCTCGGCGTCATGTACGCCAGCGGCCAGGGCGTAGCGAAGGACCTGGTCGAAGCCTATGCCTGGCTGCACCGCGCCGGCGCCGCCGGCGTCATCCCCGCCACCAGTTACATCCAGCGCATCGCCGCACGCATGGAGCCCGCGCTCCTCGCCCAGGCGAATGGCTACGCAGGCGTCGCCTGATCATTACTACAACAAGAGAGAAGACATGAAACTCAAGCAGATCGTGCTCGCGCTCGGCCTCGCCGCAGCCGCTGTTGCGCCGTCCCTGGCCGCCAACGCCACCGTATCCAAGGCCACGCCGGCCGGAAGCTTCGACCGCAAGGCCTACAGCATCGCCTACAAAAAATTCGTGCTGCCCAACGGCCTGACCCTGCTGGTGCACGAAGACCACAGCGTGCCGGTGGTAGGCGTGAACGTCTGGTACCACGTCGGTTCGCGCAACGAGAAGCGCGGCAAGACCGGCTTCGCCCACCTGTTCGAGCACTTCTTCTTCAACGGCTCCGAGAACTACCCGCACGGCTTCCGCGAGGCGATGGACGACCTCGGCGCCAACAACCGCAACGGCACCACCAACACCGACCGCACCAACTTCTTCGAGGACGTCCCGACCTCGGCGCTGGAGCGCACGCTGTTCCTGGAATCGGACCGCATGGGCTTCCTCGGCAACTACATCTCGCAGGCCATGCTCGAGCGCGAGCGCGGCGTGGTGCAGAACGAGAAGCGGCAAGGCGACAACCAGCCCTACGGCAAGGTGCGCTATGAATTCGCGGCCAAGATGTACCCGTACTCGCACCCGTATTCGTGGACCACGATCGGCAGCATGGACGACCTGAACGCGGCCTCGCTGGACGACATCAAGGAGTGGTACCGCACCTATTACGGCCCGAACAACGCGGTGCTGTCGCTGGCCGGCGACATCACCCCGGAGCGCGCGCTCGAGCTGGTGAACAAGTACTTCGGCGCGCTGCCGCCGGGCCCGCCGCTGCCGCGTACCGAGACCTGGATCCCGGTGCTGGACCGCGACATCCGCGACGAGATGGAAGACCAGGTGCCGCAGGTGCGCGTGTACCGCCGCTGGCATGCAGCCGCGTGGAAGGATGCCGACGTGGCGCGCCTGCAGCTGCTGGGCGACGTGCTGGCCGGCTCGAAGAGCGCGCGCCTGGACAAGCGCCTGGTGTACGAGAAGGGTATCGCCACCAGCGTCTCGGCCGGCATGCAGGACAGTGAACTGGGCGGCAGCTTCGGCATCACGGTCACGCTGAAGAATGGCGCCAACCAGGCGGAAGCGGAGCGCGAGATCGACCGCATTGTGGGCGAGCTGCTGGAGAAGGGCCCGACCGCGGAAGAGCTGGCGCGCGTGAAGACCCGCGAGCTGGCCGAATTCTCGCGCGGGATCGAGCGCCTGGGCGGCTTCGGCGGCCGCGCCGACGTGCTGGCCGAAAGCATGACCTACGGCGGCAGCCCGGACGCCTACCTGACCCGCCTGGAACAGATGGCGAAGACCACCCCGGCCGAAGTCAAGGCCGCCGGCAACCGCTGGCTGCGCGCCCACCACTACACGATGACGGTGAAGCCCTTCGCCAAACTGGCGGCGGTGAAATCGACCTTCGACCGCAAGCAGCTGCCGGCCCTGGGCCAGGCGCCCGACGTCAGCTTCCCGGCCATGCAGCGCGCGCAGCTGAAGAACGGCCTGAAGGTCGTGCTGCTGGAGCGCCACGGCGCGCCGATCGTGAATGCCGCACTGGTGCTGGACGCCGGCGCCGCCTCCGACCCGGCCGGCAAGGAAGGCCTGGCTTCGCTGAGCCTGGGCCTGATCGACAAGGGCACGAAGACGCGCAACGCGTTCCAGCTGTCGGATGCGCTGGAATCGCTGGGCGCCAACCTGAGCACCGGCACCAGCCAGGACCAGTCGGTCGTGCGCCTGCAGGCGACCAGCGCCAACCTGACGCCATCGCTGGCGCTGCTGGCCGACGCCACCCTGAACGCGAGCTTCCCGCAGGACCAGGTCGAGCTGGCGAAGCAGCGCCGCCTGGCCCAGGTCGGTCAGGAAAAGGCGCAGCCGAATTCGCTGGCGTTGCGCGTGGTGCCGGGCATCCTGTATGGCGCGAACCACGCCTACGGCCGTCCGGCTTCCGGCACCGAGGCCAGCAACCAGACCATCGCCCGCGAGGACGTCGCGCGTTGGCACGACGCCTGGTTCCGTCCGGGCAGCGCGACCCTGGTCGTGGCCGGCGACACCACGCTCGAAAAGCTGGTGCCGGCGCTCGAATCCAGCTTCGGCAAGTGGCAGTCCGGCACCGCGCCGGCCAAGCAGGTGCCGAGCGTGGCCGCCACCGCGGGCAAGCGCATTTACCTGATCGACAAGCCGGAGGCGCCGCAGTCGACCATCGTCGCAGCCCACGTCTCGCTGCCGGCGGGGCAGCAGGACGAACTGGCGATCCAGGCCGTGATGCAGGACTTCGGCGGCATGGCGACCTCGCGCCTGAACCGCAACCTGCGCCTCGATAAGCACTGGAGCTACGGCACCACCGCGCGCATGATCGACATGCGCGGCCAGCGCAGCTTCCTGACCCTGGCGCCGGTGCAGACCGACAAGACGGTCGAAGCGATGCAGGAAGTGGCGAAGGAAATCCGCGACATTGCCGGCCAGCGTCCGATCGTGGGCGAGGAGTTCGACAGCGTGATGCGCAACGTGACCTCGCGCCTGCCGGGCCGCTTCGCCACGCTGGATGCACTGGAAGGCGCGGCCATCACCAGCATCAACCTCGGCCTGCCGGACGATTACTGGAGCCGCTACGCCGGCGGCATGCGCGCCCTCAGCGACAAGCAGCTGGCCGGCGCCGGTGCACGCTACGTGCAGCCGGACCAGGTCGTGTGGCTGGTGATCGGCGACCTGCGCAAGGTCGAACCGGGCATCCGCAAGCTGGGCTGGGGCGAGGTGACGGTGCTGGATGCGGACGGCAAGCCGGTCCGCTAAGCCAGCGTCCGATGTAGAAACGCGTCGATCGCCCGCGCGCTGGCGGTCGCCGCGCTGATGTGCGGGCAGTGGCCGTTGTCGTCGATGACGCGCAGGCTGCTGGCCGGCATCTCGCGCAGCATGTAGTCGCCGACCGAGGGCGGGACCACCGGGTCTTCGCTGCATTGCAGGAGCAGGGCCGGCACTGTCGAACGTGCCAGGTCGGGGCGGTGGTCGGACAGGAAGGTCACGCGCGCGAAGTGGCGCGCGGTGCCCTGGTCGTTGCGCATGAAGCTGGCCACCAGTTCCTCGCCCAGTTCGGGGTGCGACGCGCCCATCAGCACCGGCGCCATGCGCCGGGTCCAGCTCGGGAAATCGTCGTCCATCGCCGACAGCATCGTTTCCATGTCGGCGCGGTTGAAGCCGCCCACGTAATCGCCGTCGTTCAGATAGCAGGGCGACGGGCCGACCATCACCTGCGCTGCGAAGCGTTCCGGCGCCTTGTTCGCCGCCAGCAGCCCGATCGTGGCGCTGACCGAATGGCCGACGAAGACCACCGGTCCGGCCGAACAGGCATCGAGGATTTCCAGCAGGTCGTCGGCGTGGCCCTGCAGGCTGCCATGCCGGGCGCGGTCGTAGGCCGAGCGGTCGGAATTGCCGCTGCCGGTCAGGTCGTACAGGATAGTGCGGAAGCGGTCCTGGTAGGCCGGGGCCAGCAGGCGCCACATGCTCTGATCACAGCCCAGGCCATGGGCAAACACCATCGTCGCGTGGCCTGCGCCGGCGATGTGGACATTGTTACGGTATTGAACGGACATAATGCAACATGATCTCACAATGTTGCGTACGTGTGTCCGCGCACCGCCGTGAAAAGCCGAACTGCGGTATACTGTGCATCCATACAGTATTTACTGCGCAATGGAACTCAAAGACAAGCTCGAGATCCTGGCCGATGCCGCCAAATACGACGCCTCCTGCGCCAGCAGCGGTGCGCCCAAACGGGATTCGGTCGACAAGGATGGCCTGGGCGCCACCAACGGCATGGGCATCTGCCACAGCTACACGCCGGACGGGCGCTGCGTGTCGCTGCTGAAGATCCTGCTGACCAATTTCTGCATCTACGACTGCCAGTACTGCGTCAACCGCCGCACCTCGAACGTGCCGCGCGCCCGCTTCTCGGTCGACGAAGTGGTCAAGCTGACCCAGGATTTTTATCTTCGCAATTACATCGACGGGCTGTTTCTCAGCTCGGGCATCATCCAGTCCAGCGACTACACGATGGAGCAGCTGGTCGAGGTCGCGCGGCGGCTGCGGGAAGAGCACAAGTTCCGCGGCTACATCCACCTCAAGACGATTCCCGATGCCGACCCGCGCCTGATCGAACTGGCCGGCAAGTACGCCGACCGCCTGTCCGTCAACATCGAGCTGCCGACCCAGGACAGCGTGACCCGCCTGGCGCCCGAGAAGAACGTCCACACCATCAAGCTGGCGATGGGCTCGATCCGCACCAAGCTCGATGAAAAGGACGATCACCCGAAAGCGCCCGTGTTCGCGCCGGCCGGGCAGAGCACCCAGATGATCGTCGGCGCCGACGCCAGCGACGACCAGACCATCCTGAATACGGCCCAGACCCTGTACGGCTCGTACAAGCTGAAGCGGGTGTACTACTCGGCCTTCAGCCCGATTCCGCAGAGCCCATCGAGCGTGCCCTCGGCGCCGCCGCCGCTGCTGCGCGAGCACCGCCTGTACCAGGCCGACTTCCTGCTGCGCGGCTATGGCTTCACGGCCGGCGAACTGATGCCGCAGGCCGGCAACCTGGCGCTCGACATCGATCCCAAGCTGGCCTGGGCGCTATCCAACCGCGAGCACTTCCCGCTCGACCTGAACCGCGCCGACGAATCCATGATCGCGCGCGTGCCCGGCATCGGCCTGCGCTCGGCCAAGCGCATCATCGACCTGCGCCGGCTGCGCCGCATCCGCTGGGAAGATCTGTCGCGCCTGCGCTGCAGCCTGAAAAAGCTGGCGCCTTTCGTGGTCACCGCCGACTACAAGCCGGCGCAAGGCGCTGCGTCCTCCGACCTGTTGCGGCGGAACATGGCCGACGCGCCGCAGCAGATGAACCTGTGGCCGGAGCTGCAGGCCGCATGAGTACCATCGACCAGCTGCGCGCGGGCCAGCCGCTGCTGGTCGAGACCTTCGCCGAATGGCGCGAGGCGGCGCGCGAGCTGCTGGTGCACGACGTGCCGCCGGAGCTGGTCACCTGGAGCACGCCCGCGGTCGGCGGCGACCTGTTCTCGGGTGCGCCGCCGGCGGCCGCTCAGCCGCATAATCCACCCGAGCTAGAGTCGCACCCCGCGCCTGCCGCATCGGACAAACCGCGCCATGCGCCGCCGAGCATTCCGCGCTCGCTGATGGACATGCTGCAAAGCGCTGCCTGCTGCCGCGTGCCGGACCGCTGGGCCTTCCTGTACCGCGTGATCTGGCGCTGGCAGCAGGGCGAGCACGACGTGCAGTCGCCGGCCGACGAAGACGGCGCGCGCCTGCATGCGATGGTGAAGGCGGTGCGCCGCGAGGAGCACGACATGCATGCTTATATCCGGTTCCGCGAGCGTCCGGCCGAAGCGGGGCCGCCGCGCTTTGTCGCCTGGTACGAGCCGCAGCACGACGTGCTGCCGCAGGTCGCGGAGCACTTCGTTTCGCGCATGGGCAAGGTCAGCTGGATGATCGCCACGCCCGAAGCCAGCGTGCTGTGGGACGGCCAGACCCTGCACAACACCGGCCCGCTCGTAAAAAATTCCGAAGACCTCGAAGACACCGGCGAAGCGCTGTGGCTGACCTATTACCGCAGCGTGTTCAACCCGGCGCGCCTGAACCAGTCGGTGATGCAGCAGCACATTCCCTCGCATCGCTGGAAAAATCTCCCGGAAGGCAAAATCGTGACGCACATGATCTCCGAAGCAGCGCGCGGTGCGCGCAAGGTGGGGCAGTACGAAGCCGTCGGCCAGCGCAAGGGCACGACCATCCCGATCGCGCCCGCGGATGCGCAGCCTGAACGCCAGCAGCCCTCGAAACTCGACGAATGCCGGCGCTGCGAGCTGTGGCAGTTCGCCACCCAGGGCGTGCCCGGCGAAGGGCCGAAGAAGGCGCGCATCATGTTCGTCGGCGAGCAGCCGGGCGACCAGGAGGATTTATCGGGCCAGCCTTTCGTCGGGCCCGCCGGCAAGCTGCTGGACCAGGTCTGCGAAAAGGCCGGCGTCGACCGCGACAGCATCTACGTCACCAACGCCGTCAAGCATTTCAAGTGGGAGCCGCGCGGCAAGCGCCGCATCCACAAGACGCCGGCGCAGAAGGAAATCGAGGCCTGCCACTACTGGCTCGACAAGGAGCTGGCCCACGTGCAGCCGGACGTGATCGTGGCGCTGGGCGCGACCGCGCTGAAGTCGGTGATGCGCACTGCGAACGTGACGCTGAAGAACTCGATCGGCCATCCGGTCCGCGTCGATGGGCGCTGGGTGGTCACCACTTACCACCCCTCGTACGTGCTGCGGGTGCCCAGCGAGGACGCCAAGCGCGAGGCTTTCCAGACCATGGTCGAGAGCCTGAAGCTGGCGCACGATCTTCTCGATCGCCAGCCGGAAGAACCACCGGCCTGAGCCCGTGAACCCTTAGACATACACAGCTTGTAACAGCCTGTTGCGGCCATTCCCCTTGTGATGCCATTTAGGTAATCTTTGGCAACACAACAATACAAGGGGTCCTCGATGGTTGCTGCACGCATGGCATGTGTTTTGTCGCTGGGTTTGCTCGGTTTGGTGAATACCGCGGCGCTGGCGCAGACCGATCCGCCGCCCGCTCCCGATCAGGCGCCCCCATCCCAGGTCCTGGTCGAAGGCAAGCGCCCCGGGCCCGGCCTGTGGAAGGTGAGCAAGGATGGCCACGTGATGTGGGTGGTCGGCATGTATGCGCCGCTGCCGCCGAAAATGGAATGGGATGACGCCCGCGTCGATCGCCTGATCGGGCAGTCGCAGGAAGTGCTGGAGCCGCCCGGCGCTGGCGTCGGTGTCGGCGTGTGGGGCGGACTGAAGGCGCTGACCGCGCTGCCCTCCATCGTCGGCATGGTGAAGAATCCCGATGGCGCCAAGTTGCACGACATCCTCCCGGCCGAGACCTACGCCCGCTGGAGCGTACTGAAGGACAAGTACCTCGGCGACAACGACAGCGTCGAAAGCTTCCGGCCCTTCTTCGCCGCCCAGACGCTCATGCAGGCCGGGCTGAAGAAGAGCGGCCTGAGCGGCGGCACGGAAGTGCGCAAGCAGATCGCATCCCTTGCCAAAAAGCGCGATGTCAAGCTGACCCAGACCGGCTTTTCCGTCGAGCTCGACGATCCGGTCCGCCTGATCAAGGATCTCAAGAACTCGCAGATCGAAGACATGAGCTGCTTTACCAAGACCCTGGACCGCCTGGAAAGCGACATCGACGCAGCGCGCCTGCGCGCCAATGCCTGGGCCAACGGCAACATCGCCGAGATCAGCAAGCTCGAATATGCCGAGCGTGAGGATGCCTGCGACGAAGCCCTGATCAACAGTCCCGCAGCCCAGAAACACCCGGCCTTCCAGAACATGCGCGAACGCCGCCTGGCGTCGTGGATGAAGGCGGCCGAACGCGCGCTGGCCAGCAACACGTCGACCGTCGCCATGCTGACGATGAGCGATATTCTCGGACCGAGGAGCTACCTGGCCGCGCTGCAGGCCAAGGGTTACACGGTCGAGAATCCGAAGTAATTCAGGACGGCGCGTCCGACGAGCCGAAACTCTCGAAAGTCTCTTCGCGCGACGCCGCCTGGGCCACGCGCGCGCCCGGCGGCACGTCGTGGGTCAGCCACACGTTGCCGCCGATGACCGCGCCTTTGCCGACCGTGATGCGTCCCAGCACGGTGGCGCCGGCGTAGATGACGACGTCGTCTTCCACGACCGGGTGGCGCGGCAGGCCTTTCTGCAGGCTGCCGTCGGCATTCGTCGGGAAGCGCTTGGCGCCCAGGGTGACGGCCTGGTACAGGCGCACGCGCTGGCCGATCACCGCGGTCTCGCCGATCACCACCCCGGTACCGTGGTCGATGAAGAAGCCGGCGCCGATCTTCGCGCCCGGGTGGATGTCGATGCCGGTGGCGGCGTGCGCCAGTTCGGAGATGATGCGGGCCAGCAGCGGCAGGCCCAGTTCGTACAGGCGGTGCGCGAGGCGGTAATGGATCATCGCCAGCACGCCGGGGTAGCACAGCAGTACTTCGTCGACGCTGCGCGCGGCCGGGTCGCCCTGGTAGGCGGCCAGCACGTCGCTGTCGACCTGCACGCGCACGTCCGGCAGCGCGGCGCCGAAGGCCTGGGTGGCGGCCAGGGCGCGGCCGGCGATGTCGCCGTCGGTGCGCTGCTGCAGGGCGGCGCTGTAGTGCAGCTCGATCTGGACCTGGCGCAGCAGGGCGTGCAGGGCGGAGTCGAGGGCGTGGGCGACGTGGATGTCTTCGCTTTCGCGGCGCAGGCCAGGGGGCCCCAGGCGCATCGGGAACAGCACGCCCTTGAGCTGGCCGACGATCTCCGCCAGCGCGTCGCGCGACGGGAATTCGATGCCGCGCACCTCGCCGTCGGGGCGGTGGGCCTGGCGCCATTGCTGGCGGGCGTCATGCAGGTCGCGCACGATCGCGCCGATGTCGAAGTGTGCCATCAGTTTTTCCTCGGTTGAAAAGAGCGCGGGCGCCGGACAAGCGCGCCGCGCACTCAATATATCGGGCCGGTTTGCGGAATCCAACGAATATAAAAATGCAAGCTCATGCGGAAAGCGTCTACCGGGCGCGCAGGCGCTTGCCTCGACCATCTTAGGCTGGCTTACGAAGCAGGCTTCGGGATTTGTCAAAGGGGCCAGAAGCCGCGTAGAATGCTGGCAACGCGGGTGTAGTTCAATGGTAGAACGGCAGCTTCCCAAGCTTCATACGAGGGTTCGATTCCCTTCACCCGCTCCAGTCTTCCGGCGCGTCGACGCCACCGGCCACATCCCCGTGCGGCCCGCCTCTTGAAGATATGGCAAACTTGGGGTCTTGCCCTACCAGATTTGACCATGCAACAACACGCTCCACGGCCTGAAGACCCCCTGCACGATGCCGACAGCCTGGCCGGCTCGCTCATGTTCCTGAGCGGCGGCGGCGAAGCCGGCGCGATGATGCGCACGCAAGACTGGAGCGAGTCGCCGCTCGGGCACCCGCGCACCTGGCCGCAGGCGCTGCGCATCGTGGTCGGGCTGATGCTCAATTCGAAGTTCCCGATGTTCGTTGCCTGGGGCAAGGAACTCGGCTTCCTGTACAACGATCCTTACCGCGACATCCTCGGCGACAAGCACCCGCGTGCGATGGGCCGGCGCTTCCACGACATCTGGTCCGAGATCTGGGCCGACATCAGCCCGCTGATCGACCGCGCGCTGAACGGCGAAGCCACCTACGCCGACCGCCTGCTGCTGGTGATGAACCGCCACGGTTACGACGAGCCGACCTGGTTCACCTTCTCGTATTCGCCGGTGCGCGACGAGAACGGCGTCATCCAGGGCATGCACTGCGCCTGCGTCGAGGTCACCGACCAGGTGCTGGCCGAGCGCTACCGCGAAGAAGAGAACGAGCGCTTCCGCACGCTGTTCGAGCAGGCGCCCGGCATCATGGCCGTGCTGCGCGGGCCCGAGCACGTGTTCGAGCTGACCAACCACTCCTACCTGCAGCTGATCGGCCATCGCCAGATCGTCGGCAAGACGGCGCGCGAGGCCCTGCCGGAAGTGGCCGGGCAGGGCTTCTTCGAACTGCTCGACCGCGTGTACACCACCGGCGAGCCTTTCGTCGGCCATGCGCTGCCCCTGCGCGTGCAGCATGAACCGGATGGGCCGCTGGTCGAGCGTTTCGTCGACTTCGTCTACCAGCCGATCCGCGACGCGAGCGGCGCCGTTTCCGGCATCTTCGTCGAGGGCAGCGACGTCACGCCGCGCAAGCAGATCGAGGACGAGCTGCGCGCCGCCAACCGCCAGAAAGACCAGTTCCTGGCCATGCTGGCGCACGAGCTGCGCAACCCTCTGGCGCCGATCATGACCGCGGCCCAGCTGCTGAAGGTCGGCACCCTCGATTCGCGGAGCGTGGCCAACGCCAGCGACATCATCGCGCGCCAGGCCGCCCACATGACCGACCTGGTGAACGACCTGCTGGACGTCTCGCGCGTCACCCGCGGCCTGGTCACGCTCGAGAAGGAAGAACTCGACCTGAACGTGATCGTGTCGGCCGCGGTCGAGCAGGTGCGCCCGCTGATCGACGCGCGCCGCCATTCCCTCACGCTGCAGCTGTCGGGCCGCAGCGCCCACGTGATCGGCGACCGCACGCGCCTGGTGCAGGTAATTTCGAACATCCTCAACAACGCCGCCAAGTACACCGGGCCGGGCGGCAGCCTCACGCTGTCGGTCACCGTCGACAGCGAACGCGTGCATGTGGCGGTGCGCGACAACGGCGTCGGCATCGCGCCCGACATCCTGCCTTACATTTTCGACCTGTTCACCCAGGCCGAGCGCACGCCGGACCGCTCGCAGGGCGGTCTCGGGATCGGCCTGGCCCTGGTGAAAAGCCTGGTGACCCTGCACGGCGGCACCGTGCACGCCAGCAGCCCCGGCCTGGGCCAGGGCAGCGAATTCTGCATCTGCCTGCCGCGCCTGGCGACGCCGGGTGATGCGCGCGACCCCGACGCGCCGGCTGCCGAGGCCCAGGGACGGGGCGCGCTGCGCGTGATGGTGGTCGACGACAACGTCGATGCCGCCCAGATGCTGGCTGCGCTGCTCGAAGTGCAGGGCCACGCCGTCTGCGTCGAATACGACGGCAAGGGTGCGCTCGAGCGTGCGCGGCGCGAACGCCAGGACGTGCTGCTGCTCGATATCGGCCTGCCCGACATGGATGGCTACGAGCTGGCCCGGCGCCTGCGCAGCCAGCCGGAGAGCGCCGGCGCGACCCTGGTCGCCCTGACCGGCTACGGCCAGAGTCAGGACCGCAAGGAAGCCGAGCAGGCGGGCTTCGACCACTACCTCGTCAAGCCGGCCGACCTGGACCAGGTCAACGCGGTGCTGGCGGAGGCGGCGCAGGCGCGCTGAAGCGGCTCAGGAGCCCAGCAGGCTGCCGGTGCGGAACGGCGCCCCGCCGGCGATCTTACAGACGTGCATCCCGCGCAGCAGGTGCCGGTGCGCCGTGCTGGCGAACAGGATGCCGGCGCGGGTCGCGCGCAGCGTCGTCACCTGGCCACTGACCGGATTCACGATGTCGGCCACCGCCTCCTTCTCCTGCACGCGCTCGCCCAGGCGCTTCAAAAACACCAGCACGCCCGCATGCGGCGCCGCCAGCGGTTCCACGCCTTCGAGCGGGGTCGGCTCGGCGATCAGGGCCGGCAGCGGCTCGCGTGCGATGTCCAGCACGCCCTGCAGCGCCAGATACTGCAGGAGGCCATGCGCATCCTTCTCGGCCAGGTCGTAGCGCACGTCCATCTCGCCGCGCAGCTCGACGGTCACGCCGATGCAGGCCATCGGGATCGGCGTCTCCGGGCCCAAGTGCGCGGCCAGGTCCCACCACAGGCGGCTGCAGGCTTCGTCGAAGGGTTCGCCGCCCGACTCGCGCGCCAGCAGCGTCGCGTGCGCGCCCAGCAGCGCCGCCAGCGGCTTGACCTGTTCGGCCAGCGGCGTGCCGGTGTACAGGTGCAGCACCGCCTCGTTGTCGCAGTGGAGGTCGAGCATGATGTCGGCGTCGATCGCCATGCCCAGCAGGGTCTTCTTGAGGTCCTGGGTCGGATTCTCGGTCTGCCAGCCGGCGATCGAGCGGCGCGCATGCTCGCGGACGAGGGCCACGTTGGCGTCAGGGTCCGGGCCCAGCCGGCCCTGCAGCGATGCCTTCAGCTCGGCCGCCACGTGCTTGTAGAAGCGGTTGAAGTTGGTGCCGGTGGCGAGGTCGTAGCGGCCGAAGGGCGCGCCATGCACGACCTGCGACAGGCCGATCGGATTGGCGGCCGGGACCAGGATGATCTCGCCCAGGATGCTCCCCTCGGCTTCCAAGCGCTCCAGCTCGCGCCGCAGCACGTGGGCGACCAGCATGGCCGGCACCTCGTCGGCGTGCAGCGAAGCCTGGATATAGACCTTCTTGCCGGCGCCTGGCGTACCAAAATGGTAGGAGGTCAGCTGGAAGGTGGCGACGTGGTCTTCGGTCGCGATCGGATGGGACGTGGCTTGCATGCGTTCTCTCTGTCTTTCTACATTCGGCGGCGAAGCGCCATTATGTATGAGAACGGCGGACCGCCACGTCCCGCTCGGATGCTCAGGCCTTGCGGCGGCGGGCGCAAGCGGCGCCCAGCATGCCCAGGCCCAGCAGGGCCAGCGAGGCCGGTTCGGGCACGTCGCCGCTTGGTGCGGCCGGATCGGTGATGGTGAAGTAGCCCCACACCGGGCCGCTGTAGCTGAGGTCGTCGCCGATGCTGCCGCCCACCGCCAGGAAGCCCCATTCCTCGCCCGTGAGCAGGTCGAGCGTGACGCTCTGGTGCTCGATCTGGCCGTCGGTGGCGCCGGCCAGGAAGGTCCTGTTATCGGTGTTGCCCTGCCAGAGGTACATGCCGGTGGACGAACCGTCCCACTGGAAGTTCGACATCAGGTCGATGCCCAGAGTCAGTTTGCCGGCAGCGGCAGCGGTGGTCGAGAAAACATAGGTCTGGGTCGGGGTACCCATCCAGCTACCGCCGCCCGGGTAGAAGTAGGACACAGTTGTGTCGCTGATCGACACATCGCTGAACCCTTCGCCAATGTTCCAGCTGTGTTCCTGGTCCCAGACGCCTTTCCAGTTCTGGCCCAGCGGACCAGCGGTGCTGGTGACAGGGTCGTTGGTCCAGACCATGTCCGCCGACGCCGGCAGAGCGAATGCGCCGAGGCAGGCGGCCAGCGCCAGCGCGCAGATGTTCATCTTTTTCATGTTGGTTCCCTCGTATTGGATTGCTTATGTTTGCAAATAAGCAAATTCCATGCCCTCAAGGAAAATGTTAGAAAAAACAAACATTTACGTTTCCCACGGTGGGACTACTGTAAAGCCTGCCGACAGGCGCTGCTATAATGTCGACCCCTTTCCTTTGTCCTGATCGATCATGTCTTCCGATACGCCCACCAACAGCCAAGGCCGTCCGATGCTCTACGACCCGACCGAGCACCGCATCCGCAGCTTCGTCACCCGTGCGGGACGGCTGTCGACCGGGCAGGCGCGCGCGCTCGAGGAGTTCGGGCCGCAGTTCCTGGTCGAGTACCGCAAGGAGACTTTCGACTTCCACGCACCCTTCGGCCGCCAGGCGCCGCTGGTGCTGGAAATCGGCTTCGGCATGGGCGACACCACGGCCCACATCGCCAAGGCGATGCCGGACACCGATTTCGTCGGCGTCGAAGTGCACACGCCGGGCGTGGGCAGCCTGCTCAAGCAGATCGGCGAGCAGGGCATCACCAACCTGCGCCTGATCCAGCACGACGCGGTCGAGGTGCTGAACAACATGATCGCCGACGGCTCGCTGTCCGGCGTCCACATCTTCTTCCCGGATCCCTGGCACAAGGCGCGCCACAACAAGCGCCGCCTGATCCAGCCGGCTTTCGTCAAGCTGCTGTGCGAGAAACTGGCGCCGGGTGGCTACATCCATTGCGCCACCGACTGGGAAGACTACGCGGTGCAGATGCTGGAAGTGCTGGGCGCCGAGCCGGCGCTGCAGAACACCGCCGAAGGCTACGCCGAGAAGCCGTCCTACCGTCCGTTGACCAAGTTCGAGAACCGCGGCCTCAAGCTGGGCCACGGCGTGTGGGATCTGGTGTTCACGAAAAAGTAAGCGCGTCGTCGTTCATCCACCGGGATTCGTCGCTCGTCCCATTTCGGTATCCGGCCCGGGCAGGGCTGCCTAGACTGTGATCGTTGCTATATATTAACGATCACGGGAGGGCATCATGCTGGGCAGGATTGCGAACTGGTACAGGGGATGGGAAGACGAACTGGTGGCCGTGCTGGCCCAGCCTGAGCTGACGGCACGGATGCCCAAGGGGCGCCGGCGCTGCCACGCGCAGGTGCTGGCCGACATGCCGCCGCTGCAGCGTGCACAGCTGCGCGCCTTTCTGCTGAAATACAGCGGCGCCCGCCGCTATTGCGCGCTGGCGGGCCTGGCGCTGGTCTTTTCCTTCGGCGGCGTCCTGCTGCACCTGGCCTCGCCGGGTGTCGGCTGGCTGCAGGCCATCCTGACTATCAATCTGTTCGGTTTCCTGATTGCGGCGGCACTGGGCAGCGCATGGTTCGACTATCGCCGGCTGATCCAGAAGCGGATCAAGCTGATGCTGGCGGTGGTTGTCTTCGGCGCTATTAGCGCGGTGGCATCGGTAGCCCTGGTCGCGCTGGTGAACGGGCAGCCCGTGGCAATAGCGCTGACGAGAATGTCGCACTTCATGAGCGGTGTCACGGCCGGCGGACTGGTCATCATCCTGCCGGTCCTGGCCATCAGCCTCTGGCGCAACCGCCAGTACGAAGCCCTGAACGCCCAGCTGCAGCGCGAAGCCGAACAGGCGAAACTGGCGCGCGAGCTGTCCGAATCCCAGCTGCGCCTGCTGCGCGCCCAGATCGAACCGCACTTCCTGTTCAACACCCTGGGCGCGGTGCAGCAGCTGGCCCAGCAGGGCGCGCCGCGTGCCGCGGAATTGACCGGTAACCTGATCGACTTCCTGCGCTCGAGCATGCGCGACATGCGCAGCGAACAGGTATCGCTGGCCGCCGAATTCGGCCTGGTCGAGTCTTACCTGAAAGTGATGCAGGTCCGCCTGGGCGAGCGCCTGCGCTACTCGCTGCAGCTGCCGCGTGCGCTGGAACAGGTGCAACTGCCCACGATGATTCTGCTCACCTTGGTCGAGAACGCGATCAAGCACGGCATCGAGCCGGCCCTGCGCGGCGGCGAGGTGACGGTGTCGGCCCAGGCGGAAGAGGGCACGCTGCGGATCCGCGTGCAGGACGGCGGCGTCGGCATGAGCACCATCGCCGAACCGGATGGTGGCGGCGGCACGGGGCTGGACAATGTGCGCCACCGCCTGCGCCTGGCCTACGGCGATCAGGCCGGTCTGCACCTGCTCGACGGCGACCCCGGCCTGATCGCCGACATCACCATCCCTCACCCCGCGACCGCATGAATCCGAATCCGACAGTACTGGTAGCCGAAGACGAACCGCTGATGCGCGAGCGCCTGCTGGACATGCTGGCGCAATCCTGGCCCGAGGCGTGCGTGGTGCTGGTCGCCGAAAACGGCAACGATGCCTGGGACGGCTTCCTGGAGCACGAGCCGGACGTGGCCTTCCTCGACATCCGCATGCCCGGCCTGTCCGGCCTGGAGGTGGCGGAGCGCATTGGCAGCATGGCCCAGGTGGTGTTCGTCACCGCCTACGACCAGTATGCGGTGGATGCCTTCGATGCCGGTGCGGTCGACTATCTGCTGAAGCCGGTGCAGCCCGATCGTCTCGAGCGGGCGCTGGCGCGTCTGAAGGCCAAGCTGGTGCAGCCGCCGGAAGACGGCGCCGCGATGGGTGAACTGCTGCGCCATCTGAAGACCGCGCTGCCGGGCATGCGCCAGGAGAGAACGAAATGGATCAAGGCCAGCGTCGGCCGCCAGGTGCGCGTGATCGATGTCGACGAGGTGCTGTTCTTCCAGTCCGACACCCGTTACACGCGCATCGTGCTGCGCGATTACGAAGCGCTGGTGCGCACGCCGCTGAAGGATTTATTGAGCACGCTGGACCCGGACCGCTTCTGGCAGATCCACCGCGCCACCGTGGTGAACGTGAATGCGATTGCAGCGGCGGAGCGGCTCGACGCCGAACGCATGCAGGTGCTGGTGAAGGGGAGTGCGGAGAAGCTGGCGGTCAGCCGGACTTTCGTTCACCTGTTCCGCGAATGATCACACCATCTCGGTGATCATCGCGACGATCTCGTCGCCATACGACGTCAGCTTCTTGGCGCCCACGCCCGACACGCCGCGCAGTTCGTCCAGCGAGGTCGGCTTGACCTTGGCAATCTCGCGCAGGGTGGCGTCGCCGAAGATGATGAAGGCCGCCACGCTGTGCGCGCGCGCCGTCTCCATGCGCCACCAGCGCAGCTTCTCGAAGATCTTCTGCTCGGCCGGCGACAGGTCCATCTCGACATAGCTGCTCTTGCCGGCGCCGGCCTGGCGCTT